>ENA-ORTH01003361-ORTH01003361.1-human-gut-metagenome-genome-assembly--contig:-NODE-3361-length-10656-cov-2.848882_pt1 | contig 10656 bp, 8 predicted proteins | sample MGYA00241914_ERZ509192 | MGnify/ENA primary metagenome ERZ509192 (study PRJEB26280, sample SAMEA2338826) | human gut metagenome | biome: human gut; feature: human-associated habitat; material: faeces... | reverse complement strand
GGGAGGGTAAATTCAGTTTTCAGAAGCGGTGCGGTTGGCTCTGATTTGGTCGGCACACGGGGCAATTCTCCAAGGATGCGCTGAACGGCATCCAGAAAGGAAAGTCCCTCCACGCGGGTCAGATAGTCCAGCGCATTTGTGCCTCCGATATTCCGTGACCACCAGCACCATTTTCCATTGGAGATTTTTAGGCTGTCGTGGGTGTGGGTGGCATAGGTGTCTCCGCCGATATGCACCAACTCTTGCGGTTCAAATCGCCGCAGGTAGGTCATCAAATCCATCTCGCGGGCGGCAGCGATCTGGTCTTTCGGAATATAAGGCATGGCGTTCACCTCCTTTGGGCATAAGAAAAGCGCAAGCATTTCTGCCTGCGCTTTAGACTTATTAAGTTCCATTTCTGAGTATTTCAAGATATGCTTCGTAAGAAAACACACGATTTCGTGCTGCATTTGTCGTTTCACGCAGGATACCCAACTCCACAAGCGTCTTTACCGCGGTAGAAGTCGTGTTATAGCTGATTTTAAGAGTCTCTGATGTGTGCTTAATATCAATGATAGGATGCTTTTCAAGGTAATCGAACAGCATACGCAGATTATCCTTTTTCCGCTTTGGCTTTGGCAACAAAGCGATATTCTTTTCATGCAGTTTTGAGAGCTTTTCTATAGATTCCACAGCATCTGAGGCTGCGGAATCTACTGCCTCCAAGAAGAATTTTACCCATTGCTCGTAGTTTCCGCTTCTGCGTACCTCGCTGATTCGGTCATAGTATTCCACCTGATTCTTTTTCAGAAAGTAGGACACATAGATAACTGGTTCCTTCAGTAATCCCTGTTCCATCAGATAAAGCAAAATCAGCAATCTGCCGATTCGTCCATTGCCATCCAAAAACGGGTGAATCGTTTCAAATTGATAGTGGATCAAGGCAGCCCGTACCAGAGGATCATAGTCCTGATTTTCGTTGATATACTTTTCCAGATCCGACATAGCAGTCACCATATCTTCCGGATTTGGCGGAATATATCGCGCATCCTTCAAGCCGCAACCGGCAGGGCCAATCCAGTTCTGTGAGCGTCGAAATTCTCCGGGGTTCTTTTCCTGCCCACGGACGCCTTCCAACAAAATAGCATGAGCTTCACGGAAAAGACGGTTACAAATAGGAAGTTCATGAAGCCTTGTAAGGGCATATTGAGCTGCCTTTACATAGTTCACGACATCTGCTGTATCCAAGTTTGCGTTGGTATCAAGCTCAGGGTCAAGGATGTCGTCCAAGGTACATTGTGTTCCTTCCATCTGCGAGGACATGAGCGCCTCTTTGCGGACATACATAGATATAAACAGCTCGGCGTTTGGAATCAATTGGGCAGAAACATCCAACTGCTTCAAACTGCGGCTTGCCTTGACCAGAATTTGAAGCATATCCTCATCGAATTCAAGTCCCGGAACTGGCGGAAGTGGATTAGGACAAAATGACTGATATGAAGTATCTCCCGGCATATTATTGACAAATTTACCTGCCCGGTTCATCTGTTCATGCGCCTCCTTTTGAAAGAAGTTGAAATATACTCTCTACTATACCTGCTTTATTTCAAAAAGACAATCACTTTTTGAAATAAAGTCATTTGTTCCTTTGCCTTATTTCAAAAACGATTTTACCTCTCCGGCGCATCTTTTTTCACCGTCTTTCGCTCCACGCTGCGCTCTGGCTTGGCCAGTTCTTCCATTGCCGCATTGATCACGCAGGAGTGATTGTCCACAGCGTAAATGTCCGTATGCCCGCCCATCTGCTTTTGGAGCGCCGCAAAGCGGCCTGCGGCCTGACGCGCCGGTGGGTAAAACCGCTCATCGCCTGTGCGCTGCGCCATGGTGCAGGCCAGCACAAACATACAGCGGTCCTTGCCGTATTGTAGGTCTTGCAGATGGCCTCGCGCCGGTCAGGGTCTTTCCAGATCCACTCGGCAAAGGCTTCTTTAATGAGTTCCTGCTTGCTCTGGGCGATGGCGGTTTCCTTTTTATTGAGGACAGCGGTTTTCCTGCCATCTGCATCGTACACATAATCAAAAATGCGGACATCTTTCAGATTCAGGGTGTCCTCAATAATCTCATAGGCGGTGATGCGCTTGGTGCCGTAGGTGCTGATGGCCTTCACATTGCCGCGATCCGTGCTTTTACCTTCAATGCGCCACTCGCCGGTGATGCCGGAATAGTGGACCTTCATGCTCCATTGCGCGCTGCGGGGTGTCCCCAGCGTTTCAAAGATAAACCGGCGGACATATTCGGTGTCCAGCCATGTAGCGCCCAGCCGGACGGAAATCTCGCTGGCGGTGAGGTCGGTGGGCTGCACCTGTGCGAGCGCATCGGCGTTGATCTGATACTGCGGGTCCTGTTCTGCCTTACCTTGGGCAACCGCCAATTTCTGACGCACATTGCCGGAAAGATACTCGTCCGCAGGCAGGTATTTCTCATGCCCATCGTTTTCGCCGGTGTAAGCGGGGTTTAGGAACACCACGCCGGTCAACTCAGAAAACAGCGTTTCTTCGTCCTTGCCGGTGAGCCTGCTCATATAGTCCATATCCACATGGGCTTTCTCCCCGATAGACAGCGCCAGGGCCTCCACCGCTGTGTCAACCTTTTCAGCGGGTTTGTGGCTGCGGATGGTGCGCTTGGTGAACAGGTCCGCCTTCCTTTTCAGGTTCCGGTCCTCGTCCAGAATTTCCAGTGAACACAGCAGGAAGTAGGAGCTGTCCTGGTCAAACGCGATGGCGTTGCCGCGGGAATTGATGAGTCCATATTTCCGGGTAAAGGCGTCGTAGAGGGTATTCAGCTTGGCCTGCTGGCCCTTGATCTCTTCTCCGGGATAGTCCTCGGTCTGGTATTCCAACAGCGTCCGCACACAGTCCCGCAGCTCGATCATGCCGCGGATTCTGCTCTCCGCCGTCTTGGATACCTCCACGGGGTTCATGCGGCTGTTTTCCCGATAATAGATCTGACCGTCCACCAGTGTATAGGAAAAATTGCGGACAGCGGGGTCAGCCTCGATGGAATGATCCTCGCCCTCCAATTCCTCCTCACGGTCATAGGCGGTGATCTCCCCGGGGATGTTCTGAACGGCCTCCGCCAGCAGCGCTTCCAGCGGCTGCTCCGGGAACGGCTCACAGGTGGGCGTGGGGCCGAACGGCCTGGACACCAGCTTCATCTCGCCCAGCACCATGTCGGGGTGGTCGATGAAGTAGCTGTTCATCTGAATGCCGTCCTCGTTGGTGGCAAGGTGTACCCATTCGGGTTCTATATCCACCATGCGCTCACGCTTTTGGAGGAACAGAATGTCTGAAACCACCTCCGTGCCCGCCGCGGCCTTGAACGCATTGTTGGGCAGGCGGATGGCCCCCAGCAGTTCCGAGCGCTGCGCGATGTATTTTCGCGTGCTGGCAGTGCGCTTGTCCATGGTGTAGCTGGAGGTCACAACGGCGATGACGCCGCCCGGTCTGACCTGATCCAGCGCCTTGGCGATGAAATACTCGTGGATGGGGAAATTCAGCCGGTCATACCGCTTATCCGGCACATGAAACTGTCCGAAGGGGACATTGCCAATGGCAGCATCGAAGAAGTTATCCGGGAAGGCGGTTTTCTCATAGCCCTGCACCGCAATATTGCTTTTCTGATAAAGCTGGCGGGCGATGCGTCCGGAGAGATCGTCCAGTTCCACGCCATAGAGCTTGCTGCCGCTCATATTTTCCGGCAGCATACCGAGAAAATTACCAATGCCGCAGGCTGGCTCCAGAATGTTGCCCTGCGTGAAGCCCATCTGCCCCAGGGCGGCATAGATGCCGCGGATGACCACAGGCGGCGTAAAGAACGCCGTGAGCGTGGATTCGCGGGCGGCGGCGTATTCGGCATCCGTCAGCAGGTCTTTCAACTCATTGTAGCGTGGGTTCTTTTCGTCAAAGAAATCGGCCAGTCCGCCCCAACCCACATACTGTGCCAGCACCGCCTGTTCCTCCGCTGTGGCGCTGCGGTTCTCCGCCTCCACGGTTTTCAGGGTACGGATCGCGTCCAGATTGCGCTGAAAACGCTCCAGCGGCGCACCCTCTCCGATGTGGTCATCGGTGATGTGGTAGTTGCTGCCGTTCGCGTCCAGCGGATAGGCAAGCGCGTTTTGCTTTTTCTTTTTCGGCGGGGTGAGCGCCGCAGGCGGCTCGTCCGTCTGCGGTGCCGCGGTTTCCCGCACCATGTCCGGCTGCTCCATGTGAGCGCGGACATAGTCGAGGGATTCCTTTCGGAAGATGGGAAATCCCGTCCCGCCTTCAAAGGTCACATCCCGCAGCGATACATTTTGTGTATGATCGTCTACGCTGTCCACTTCAAACTGCCGTCCATCTATGGTCAGGCGTGTGCCGATGGAAATATCGCCAACGGAAGTGCCGGTATCTGCCTCCGATTGCGTCGGCTCCTGCGAGACCGCTCCCACTGTATCAGGCGTGGTCTGTGCTGATGCGGTTTGCTCTGCCGCTTCTTTTTCACGGATTGCCGCTTTGACCTGTTCCAGATAATCTTCGGTCTGTCGCGGGGCGTCATGCTTGTGGTTGAACAGGCTGAAAGTGCCGTCCACATACTCCGAAAGCCGATCCTTTGCGCGGCGGACGGAATCATAGGAACGGTCACTCTCGTCTGTCCCATCCAGCCGGGAGGTCAACGCCGCCAATATTTCCGCAGTCTTGCCCTTATCTTGCAGCTGCTCCTCGATCATGGGAAGCGCATCGTAATAATCCGCACCCTTGGGATAGGGACGCGGAACATCGTCCGGCGCATTGTAAAAACCGTTATAGACGGTTCGAGCCAACTGCCCACGCTCATATCCCGGGATCTTTGCGATGGCATCCTCGCCGGGGAATCGTTTCTGCGCGATCAGGCGCTCATACTCCTTGACCACATTGGGGATGGTCAGATGGACGGTATCATATTTTTTGAATCCGTAGTCCCGCACATATTCCAATCCCTTATGGGTCTTGCTGTGATTGTAACCCGCACATCCGCCACCGCTGTACTCACCAAACTGGCTCTTAATGAATTTCTGGCGTTCCTCCGGCGTGTGGGGATAACAGAAATGGGAGTACACCGCCAGTCGTCTATCAACACTGTCTCTTAGGAAGAACTGGTCGATCTCATCCTGTGTGATGAACATTTTGCACTGCCGCAGGAAGCTCGGTTGGGCGGTGAAACTGCGTTCCGGGTAGGAGAGGCCATCCAGCACAACGCCGATCCGGTGGGTGTTGTAAGCGGATAATCTCCAATGCATAATGTCGTCACCTTGGGCATAAGCGTCCAAAAAAGCATGGTATTCCTGCGCCAGCGTTTGCAGACCACCCTCGGCCTTTGCAAAGGCCACCATATCCTCGTCCAGCTCTGGGTAGGTCTTGTGTTGGTCATGGATCGCCAATGTCTGCGGAAAAAGGCCCTGTTTGCGCCCTTCCTCACTCAGATCGCGGGCTGTCATTAAGAGCGCATCCATCGCCTCAGACAGCACCTTGTCCGGGGCTTGCGCCAGTTCTGCCGCAGACAGGTAAGTGCCGCCCTCCAGCAGTTCCCAAATGCGCGCAGATGCCTGCTCCCATGTGACAACGGTTTTGCTATACCCGGTGCGGATACTGTCGCCCTGCGCCAGATGGATACCATCCTCCATAAACCACACAGCGTACTTGCGGCCTTCGTATTCAATACCGCGTCCATTTTCCGTGCCAAACTCCCGGCGCAGAAACGCTATATTTTCCTGTTCAGAATGCTCCCGCATATAGAACACCGCGATGCGTTCGGCGCTGCCGGGTTCGTTTCCGGCTGTGTAAAGTGCCTGGTCAATGACCTCATGCGGCACCGTGCGGGCCGGGGCCAGAATGCCGGAAGGCGCATCTGCCGGAGCCTCGTACAACGGGGCGTCGCCGCCCATGTCGAACAGGGCAAGCTGCTCTGCGACGATTGGGGCGTTTTGCAGGCCCAGCTTGATCTTGTACTCGCCGCGCTCGATCAGGCCCTCGGTCATCTCGGTGATGACCGACCAAGAAAAAACGGACTCTGAGGTGCGGGAGAGGTAGCTGCCCTCCCACATCAAAAGTCCGTCTTTTTCGGCGTGGTAGCCTGTCCGAACACCGTCGGTCAGGACTTCCACCCATATATCGTTGTAGCTGTTTTTTAAGAACTCCGTGCGTTCCGCAAGGCTCTTGTGCGCTTGAAAGTATTCAAAAATCGCCTGTCGCTTGTGCTTGCGCCCGCCGTCGTCCAGCAGGTTTGCTTCAATGAGGTGCATATCCAGGAAAGCAGGCAGCTCTGCGGTATTTTGCTGTGAGGTGTCATGCTCCAGCGCAAAGGCTGCGGCCTGTTCCCGCGCTTTTTCGTCCGGGTAATCACCGTAGACACGGAGGCATTGGTGGGTTTCGGCGTCATAGACGGCAGCGCCGTCGTATGCAAAACCATCTTCCTCCATCGTACCGGCAACATAGCCCTGCGCCGCGGCCTCCGCTTCTTCCAGCGTTTGATAGTCCAGCTTATCGTCAAAGCCGTTTTCAAAATGGTGATAGGCAGCGACCTGATAGGGTGCGGCCATCTGCGTGGCGTAGCGGTCAATGGCTTCTGCGGTCAGCCATTCCGGTTTTTCCGGGAGGGCGTCATACAGCTCCCGCATTTTTTTGATCTGCGCGTAAACGCTGCCTGCCCACAGGTGCTTTTCACTCCGGCCACCGGCACCGAGAAAGTAGTCGCAGTCAGCGCGCAGGCGGTCCAGCAGCACATAATCCCCGCTGTGATCGACAAAGGCAGGAAGTTCGTTACTTCCTGCCTCTGTGGGTTCTTCGGTTGTCAGGCGTAAATCAGATCGTTCAGCACCAGTTCCTCCGCGCTGTGCCGGAGATTGTTCATCAGACCCGTCCAGTGCAGGGGATCGGTCACTTTCAGCTCCTCCGTCACGCCCTCGGCTTTCGCCATCTGCGCCACGGCCTGTTCCACCATCCTCTGCGCGGTCTGCTCGATCTCCGAGAGATGCTCCGTCAGCTTGCCGCTGGTTTTCAGGTTGGTGTAAAGCACTCTGCGGTGCTTTTTCAGGTACTCTCTCCGCAGCTCCGCGTACTTGCCCAGATGCGCCTCCGGCGTCTGCGGCATCAGCAGGTTCGGCACCTGATAGCCGTTCTGCATCCGATAAGTCACTTCCATGATGTTCGCTCCTTTTGTGTCCTGTTGTTTCGTGTTCTGTGCTGTTATCATATCCGCTTTTTTCACGGTTTGCAAAAAACTGATCCCGCTGAGCCTGCATGACCGTTCGGCTGATCTCCCGCAGCCCCATCTCCGCGATGTCGCTGGTAGCGATGCCCAGGGCGTTGATGGTGGGTGGTGTGTTGAATTCGTAGACATGGGCGAACTCATCGGGCGAAAAATAGTCGTCTGCCCGCAGGCCGAGACGGGTCAGCAGCATATAGGCCACGCTGACCTCCAGCGCGTCCCGGTATCCAGCCCCACAGCCTTCGCGCAGTAATCGCGCCGGTGGCCGGAAATGATCTCATATCCGCCGCCCTCACGGGGACGGACGATCAGCGGCTCAGCGATGCCGATATGCTCAATACTGTCCATAAGCCGCACCAAGTCTGGCGTGGGGCGGTCAATGGTGTACGGCTGGCGGGAGTATGGGAAAACCTCTGCTGCGGGGACGATCTGAATCCGCTCCTGCCGGTCGGCTTCACGCTCCGCGTCCGTTTTGAACAGGTCATCGTACCGGGTCAGCTCGATGCCGCTTAATTTGCTTGCCAAGGCTCAACACCTCCCTCGTCAGATTTTCATACGCCAGCGCCGCCTTGCCGCTGCGGTCATGGTCGTAAATGCTTTTGTTTTCCACGCTGATCTCCGCCGCCTTGATGGAACGGGGAATTTCGCTTGCGAACACATGACCGCCGTAGGTCTTGCGGACAAGTGCGTTGATCTCCCGCGCCAGCGTGGTGCGGCTATCCACCATCGTCAGCACAATGCCGTCCACCTCCAGCTTCGGGTTGAGCTGCCGTTTCACGCGGGTGATGGTTCGCAAAAGCTGCTCCAGTCCTTTGGCTGGAAAATACTGCGCCTGCACGGGGATAATCACGCTGTCCGCCGCAGTCAGGGCGTTGATGGTCAGCATACCGAGGGACGGCATACAGTCAATGAGCGCGTAATCGTAGCGGTCTGCCACGGTGGACAGATATTGCCGCAGCACCGTTTCACGGCTCATTGTGTTGACCAGCGTGACCTCCAACGCCGACAGCTCGATATTGGCGGGGACAAGGTGGACGCCGGATGAGTGGTGCAGGATACCCTCACCGGGAGCGATGGACTGCTCCGCGATGATCTTCTCCATCAGCGTGGAGAGTGTGGGGGATAATTCGTCTGGCTGCGGCCAGCCCAACATCTGCGTGAGATTGCCTTGTGAATCGGCGTCGATCAGCAGAACTTTTTTACCTTGCCGAGAAAGACCAATGCCGAGGCTGGCGGCTGTGGTGGTCTTACCCACGCCGCCCTTCTGATTTGCCAGTGCGATTGTTTTCACGGGTTCGATGCTCCTTTCAGTCGTAAAATGGGTTTCAAAAAAGCAGAGCTGTTCGCTCTGCCTATCCGCTGTCGTGAAAGTCGTGATTCACTTTGGCGCGGTAATAGCTGCCGCAGGTAGCCGGGGCGTTGAACAGCATCTCCAGCAGATAGGCTTTGATGTTGCGAATGTCCGCGGTACTCTCCCGCAGGCAGTCCAGCACATACTCGATGTGGGAGGAATCCAGCTTCAGAAAACGCTCCTTCACCAGCGCTGTATAGAGCTGCTTTCCGCCGATCCACATGAAGCTGCCCTGTGTGCAGAGGACCTCCAGCATGAGGTCCGCGATCTCGTCGATGTCGTCATAGGGATGCTGTCGGCGCAAGTGGTCGTACTCGATGTTCTCCCGAATCTCTTTTCGGTATCCCTCGATCACCTCCTCCGGCTGCGCGCCCGGATGGATAGATGAATCAGTATTACTCAACTCAGTATTATTCTTATCAGTCTTATTACACTCGGTTTTTCCGAGGTCTTGACTTCTGATTTTCCGAGGTCCAGACTTCGGTTTTTCAGAACTCTTGACTTCGGTTTTTCCGAAGTCTGGATTTCGGCAGCTCGGAAGCTCCGGTTCCGGTGTATCCTCGCCTGGTTCGTCCTCTATACCCATGAAGCGGAGAACATAGATTTTCGCCGGTCTGCCCAGCCCCTGCTTGACCCGCCTTATGAGGCCCACGCCTTTGGCACTGTCCAGCTCCGCGAACAGCTTGACCGCCTTATCCGTCTTGCAGCAGAGCTGTTCGCACGCCTCCTCCAGCGTAAAGTAGATATACACATGGCCATCATCGTCCATCCAGCCGTTTCTCATGGACAGGCTCATGCGGTCCAGCATGAGGCCGTACAGCAGCTTCGCGTCGGTGGAGAGCCGCCGAAAGTACGGCTCGGTGATCAGGAGCTTGGGGATGCGGAAAAAGGCGTATTGCTCGGCGTCCATGCCGAGATGGTACGCAAAGATCGCCTGCGGCATATCTGACACCTCCGTTCTGCCACAGATTTTATCTATCTCTCAACGGCGGTCTGTGGTATAGTAAAAGGGAGCATTGCCACGCAATGCTCCCTTACCGTAACCGGACCTGCCGGTGGATTCTTATTCAGTTTGACTTAACACATCACTGTCAGCCGTTTGTCAAATAATTGTGTTTCCCCCATGGGGTTTTCCCTTGATTTTGCCCTTATCAACTCACGCGGTCAAGGGTAACAGCGTATAAAAGAAGATAATTTCGGGTGGTTTTGATTTCTCAATAAACCCAGTGATTTCAGTGCTTTGCGCCGATTTTGACGGTTGTTTATAACCGCCAATAACGGGTGAAATATTTGGGCGGTGCGAATTTCGATTTGTCGAACTGATAAAATCCCTTTAGGAACTAAAGGGCGCACTTCTATACTCTCTATCGAGAGTAGTGCGTCCTGCGGAGCTTCATTCTCTGTCAGCAGAAGAAAACTGCTTGCCTGCGAATGTTGCGTCACTTCGTTCCGTCAAGGTGGCTACACCCCCTTGCACCGCTAAAGCGGCTATCCCCTGTGGACTTGCCGTCCGCAAACGGTTTTGACAAACCGTTCGCCGCCAGCAAGTTTGAAAATAGTAAACGATAATTTAACAAAGGAGCGTGAGCGTATGAAAAAGATTATGTTTGGAAACAGTTTAATGCTATTGGGTATTGCTATAATGATACTTGCAGGATTAAAGGTGATATATGTAGGAACACTGTGGGTGTCGTTTCTTTTAATTATCGTGGGTTTTGTTATGGCTACGATTGGTTTTTTCGGTAAGGATAGCAAATAAATTATCTAACTGAATACAACAACCGAATACCGAAAAATAGACCGTTGACTGGTCGCAATGTGCGAAAAGTTGGCGGTCTTTTTTTATACCCATTTTCAAAAAAGGAGGTCAACCAAAATGGCAAAACAGAAAAGCCTTGAACAGCTTCGAGCTGAAAAAGAGCAAGTGGAAAAGCGGCTTGCACAGGAACAGCACAAACTGGAGCGTTTGGAGAACAGAAAGAAATATCTGGAGAAAGGCGAAAGGCAGAAACGTACCCACCGCCTTTGCAATCTGGGCGGCACGA
>ENA-ORTH01003360-ORTH01003360.1-human-gut-metagenome-genome-assembly--contig:-NODE-3360-length-10657-cov-9.657423_pt1 | contig 10657 bp, 8 predicted proteins | sample MGYA00241914_ERZ509192 | MGnify/ENA primary metagenome ERZ509192 (study PRJEB26280, sample SAMEA2338826) | human gut metagenome | biome: human gut; feature: human-associated habitat; material: faeces... | reverse complement strand
ATATCCCCAAAACGGATGACCAGGTTGACCAATGGCGTTCAGTGATGTTTCTCTATGATTCAGCACTAAAAAAGGTCAATACAAAGATTGAAATATTAAATAACGAGTTTGCCAACCGTTATGATTATAACCCCATCGAGCATATCAAATCCAGACTGAAGTCAGCTGAAAGCATTGTCATGAAGCTTAAGAAGGACGGATATGAGGTAACCATTGAGAATATGATGGAGTGCCTCAGCGATATTGCGGGTATCAGGATTATATGTTCGTTCACGTCGGATATCTACCAGATAGCCGGCATGATAGCGGATCAGGGGGATGTGACCGTCCTTCATGTAAAGGACTATATCAAAAACCCCAAGCCCAACGGATACAAGAGTTATCATATGGTAGTAACTGTGCCGGTCTATCTCACGGATGGACCGGTGGAGACCAAGGTGGAGATTCAGATACGTTCCGTTGCCATGGATTTCTGGGCCAGCCTGGAACACAAGATTGCGTATAAGTTCGAGGGAAATGCCCCGGAGAACCTGCTGAAGGAACTAAAGGCCTGCGCCGATATGGTGGATATACTGGATGCCAAGATGTTTTCACTTAACGAGGCTATCACGGCATTTGCCAGGGAGCAGAAAGAAAGGTCGGAAGAATCTTAAGTGAACCGATTGATAAAAGAGACAGACCAGGTAATTAAACTGAACCTGCGCCAGCTGGTGATTTTTGAAGTATTGTTCCGGCTGGTTGCAGGCACATTCTATATCAGGCTGGTAAACCAGCTCCTAAGGTTCTCGTTGCGCATGGCAGGATACAGTTATCTGACCATGAGTAATATGGGGGCCTTTCTTCTGCGCCCGGCAACCATTGTCTGCGCCCTGGCAGCGGCGGCGCTGGGCATGGTGCTCATGGTGGTGGAAATCGGGGGCCTTATCACTGCCTGCCAGTCTGCGGCCTATTCCATGCGGGTGGATTCCGTGTACATTTTAAAAGGCGCGCTGGGCAAGGCATGGGATGCGTGTAAGGGCAGGAACTGGAAGCTTCTGCCCCTGGCTCTGGCTGATTATCTGATGATGAACAGCTATCTGCTGCTGCGGATTCTCACAAGGATAAAACCCCTTAATTTTGTCATGTACGAAATCCTGCACGCGCCGGCTGCCCGGCTGGGGCTGGTACTGCTGGCGGCTGCTCTGGTGCTCATAGGGATACCTACCATGCTGGTGTTCTTTGCCTGCATGATTGAGCAGAAGCAGTTTCGCGACGGTTTCAGAAGGAGCATGGAGCTTTTAAAGGGACGCAGCCTCAGGGCGGTGGTCCTGCTGGTGGTGGTGAATCTGGGGCTGGCTGTGGGACTGGTTCTCATATACGTGGTCATTGTGGTGATATCTGCCGTGATAGTCACCCTGTTTGTGGACAGCTATGCGGCCATGGCTGTTCTGTCAGCCGTGTGCGCCAGACTGGAGCTGGTGGTCCTGTTCATTGGAGGAATATTGGCTCCCCTGGTGGACTTTGGGGCTCTGACCGTGATATATTTCAACGCCATCATCGCCGGCAAGCAGCCGGCCGCCACCTGGCTGACCCTGGACGAGGCTCGTGCCGAGCTCGAGAAGGGTGCCGCCGCTTGGGATTGGGCTTCCACCGCCAAGAACAACGATGAGGCCGAGGTCGTGCTTGCCGCCGCCGGCGATGTCCCGACTCAGGAGATCATGGCTGCTTCCGACAAGCTGAAGGAACTGGGCGTCAAGTTCAAGGTTGTGAACGTTGCCGACCTGCTCTCCCTGCAGTCCGCCAAGGAGAACGACGAGGCTCTGACCGACGAGGAGTTCGCCGACATCTTCACCGCCGACAAGCCGGTGCTGTTCGCGTACCACTCCTACGCTCACGACGTGCGTGGCCTGATCTACGACCGTCCGAACCACGACAACTTCAACGTCCACGGCTACGAGGAGGAGGGCTCCACCACCACCCCGTACGACATGGTTCGTGTCAACCGCATCGACCGCTACGAGCTGACCGCTGAGGCTCTGCGCATGATCGACGCCGACAAGTACGCCGACAAGATCGACGAGCTCGAGAAGTTCCGTGATGAGGCCTTCCAGTTCGCCGTCGACAACGGCTACGACCACCCGGACTACACCGACTGGGTGTACTCCGGCGTGAACACCGACAAGAAGGGTGCCGTCACCGCTACCGCCGCTACCGCTGGCGACAACGAGTGATAACACCTCCACGGTGTTGTTAGTTCGCTAACACCAAAGGGCTCGGGATTCGTCCCGAGCCCTTTGCTTATTCATAAGCCCTGTCACGGCGGGGCAGAACAAAGCGAACTGTTGTGATGTTTTAATCGCGTAGCACCCTGAAATGCAGCAGGGCATTGCGCACACCGTCGTGGTCCACATCGTCAGTGATGTAGTCGGCGGCGGCCTTGGGCTCGGCGGTCGCATTGCCCATCGCGACCCCGATGCCGGCGTAGGCGAGCATATCCGTGTCATTGCCGCCATCGCCGAAGGCCATGGTCTGCTCGCGCGTGATGCCGTAATGCGCCATGAACCGCTGGATGCCGCGCGGCTTGCCGCCATCGGCCGGAATCAGATCCGTGAAATCCGGATGCCAACGCACCCCGCGCACATTGCTGCACAGTCCCACCAGTTCGGCCTCCAGCTCGGGCCCGACAAAGGGACTGATCTGGAAAGTCTCATGATCCAGCGCGCGGGTGCGCGGGTCCTCGAAATACCGGGTCGGTGCGGTTTTGCCCAGTTTGCTCCACGTGGCGCGAAGCAGATCATTGGACTGGTTGAAGTACACGTAATCCTTCTCGCCGAAATTGCACACCACATCGGGGTGACGGTCCAGCCAGTCGAGAATCACCTCAATATCAGCAGTATCCAAGGCCTGCGAGGCAAAGAAGCCGGTGTCATCAAAACAATACTGCCCATTGAACGCCACCACGCCATCGAACGTCACCGGCATGGTATCCAGCACCACGTGCATCTGTGAAGGCGCGCGGCCCGTGCAAATCAGCACCTTGACGCCTGCGGCCTGCAGCCGGTGAATCGCCTCGATTGTGGAATCCGGCACCGTATGGGTCGTGAAACTGGTGAGCGTGCCATCGATATCGAAGAATACGGCTCGGATATCGGCATTGGCAGTATCGGTAGTCATAGCTTCCATTGTCAAAGCCCCTCTCGACGTGCTTTCCGGCGTGTTCGGCACGCCTATAGCGGGTTATCAAACGCACGAATCCCGGACATTGCATGCGCGCCATAAAAGACACCTATATGGCAATCGGCCATTTTCCGTCACTTTCGCGGTTCAAGCGCGTTATGGTGTTACCCGACATCAATTTTGGAGAGAGGAAATCCAATGACAGCAGCAACCCAGCCGGCAACCCCGGCCGCTCCTAACAATAACGAGCCGGTGCGTGTGAACCACACCGCCCGCAACGTCATCATCACCATCGTGGTCGTGGCGATTATCGCCGTGGCCGCGTTCTTCGGCTACCGCGCGTTTGCCGGTGCCAACGAGTCGTCCGCCAAGGGCAGCAAGGGCAACCCGGTCAAGATCGGCGTGGTCGGCGCTACCAACCCCGAATGGGTCAAGTTCAAGCAGGACGCCGAGAAGGCCGGCATCTACGTCGACATCGTCGACTTCCAGGACTACACCTCCGAAAACCCGGCCCTTGACTCCGGCGAGCTGGACCTCAACGAATTCCAGCACCTGCTCTACTTGGCCAACTACAACGTGAGCAACAAGAAGGACCTGCAGCCCATCGGCGGCACCGCCATCTACCCGCTCGGCGTGTACTCCACCAAGGTCAAGGACATCAAGGACCTGAAGCAGGGCGACACCGTCACCATTCCGAACGACGAAACCAACCAGGCCCGCGCTATCGGCGTGCTCAAGGCCGCCGGTCTCGTGACGCTCAAGGGCGACTGGACCGCCTTCTCCACCCCGGCCTACATCGACGAAGCCAAGAGCAAGGTCAAGGTCACCCCGCTCAAGGCCGAACAGGTGGCCACCACCCTGAAGGACCCGACCATCGCCGCTGGTGTGATCAACAACGACTACGTGGCCGATGCCGGTCTCGACCCGAAGGACGCCATCTACCAGGATGACGCCGAATCCGAAGAGGCTCGCCCCTACATCAACGTGTGGGTGGCCCGCAAGGCGGACGTGAACAACGAGACCTACAAGAAGCTCGTTTCCATCTACCAGCAGAAGGATGTGCTCGACGCCCTGCAGGAGAACTCCGGCGGTACCGCGGTGTTCGCCGACAAGTTCAGCGCCAGCGAGCTGCAAGGCTTCCTGTCCGACATTGAGAAGGATGCCAAGGCCCAGCAGTGAGCCGCGGCTGATACGAGCGCACGACTAGCCTGTCCATAGCCATTACCACCAAGCGGAGCGAGTACCCGAGCCAACAATCGGGATTCGCTCCGCTTCCGTGACCGGACACCAACAACCAGCATCAGGGAGCACTATGAGCGACCCCATCATCACCTTCGACCATGTCGTGAAGGAATTCAAAACACGCGGACGCGGCGCGAACATCGCACGAGCCGTGGATGACGTCAGCCTGACCATCGATCGCGGTGACATCTTCGGCATCATCGGCTATTCCGGTGCAGGCAAATCCACACTGGTCCGGCTTATCAACGCGCTCGAACGACCCACCTCCGGCACTGTGACCGTGCTTGGTACTGATATCACCTCTCTGAGTGAGACCAAGCTGCGGCCCATCCGCCAGAAAATCGGCATGATTTTCCAGCAGTTCAACCTGTTCTCCACCAAAACCGTGGCCCAGAACATCGCCTACCCACTGCAACTCGATCACTGGCGCAAGGACTATCAGGATCGTCGTGTCAACGAACTCCTTGAATTCGTGGGCCTCAGTGAGCACGCAAACAAATACCCTTCGCAGCTGTCCGGCGGCCAGAAGCAGCGCGTCGGCATCGCCCGCGCACTGGCCACTAATCCGGAGATTCTGCTCGCCGACGAAGCCACCAGCGCGCTCGACCCGGAAACCACCACCGAAGTGCTGGCCTTGCTCAAGCGTGTGAACGAGGAATTCGGCATCACCATTGTGCTTATCACCCATCAGATGAACGTGGTCCAGCAGATTGCCGGCCGCGTGGCCGTAATGAGCGCCGGACGCGTGGTCGAATCCGGCGACGTATACGATGTGTTCGCTGCACCCCAGCAGCCGGTGACCAAGCGATTCATTGCCACCGCATTGTCTGGCCTGCCCGAGGAAGACCGGGTCGAGCGATTGCATCACGAATGGTCGGGCCGCATTGTCACCGTGCTTATCCGCCAAAAGGACGTTTCCGGCACCCAAGGCCATGAACTCAAGGCATCCGGACAGAATATCTCCGAACTCATCGCCAAATACGGCGTCGAATCCAGCCTGCTCTACGGCGGCATCGACACGGTCAAGGGGACCGCCATCGGTGCCATCACCTACGAATTCAACGGGCCCGGCTGGCATGTGGACGAATTCCTGCGCGAGCTCGCCGCCAATAGCGACGTCATCGACTTCGGCACCGCCGCAAAGCCTGTGGCCTACGCCGACGCAGTCGCCGGACATGCCTCCTACGCCGAAGACCGCGCCCATGACCCACTGGCGGCCGATACTGCCACCGCGCCCGCCGCGTCCGCCGCCGCACATGAAGGAGCCAACGCATGATCATCCTCGCCAACCCGCGTAGCGACTGGAACGTGCTGCGTCCACTACTGTTCGAATCCATTGGCCAGACCCTGACCATGGTGCTCGTCACCCTCGTCATTGGCGGATTCCTCGGCCTGATCCTCGGCGTGGTGCTCTATGGCACCCGCCCCGGCAACCTGTTCGAGAACGCGGTCGTCTACCGCATCCTTGACATCATCGTCAACATCGTGCGCCCGATTCCGTTCATCATCTTCCTGGCAGCCATGCAGCCGCTCACCATCGTCGTGGTCGGCACGTCCATCGGCACCGTGGCCGCCATCTTCCCGATGGTGGTGATGTGCACCTTCGCCACCTCGCGTCTGGTCGAACAGAATCTCGTGCCGGTCGACCCGGGAGTAATCGAGGCCGCGCGTTCGATGGGTGCCGGCAAGCTCACCATCATCCGCACCGTGCTCATCCCCGAAGCCCTGGCACCGCTGATCCTGGCCTACGCCTTCCTGTTCATTGGCGTGCTCGACATGTCTGCCATGGCCGGCTACATCGGCGGTGGCGGTCTCGGTAACTTCGCCATCGCCTACGGCTACCAGAAGTTCGACCAGACCGTCACCTGGACGGCCGTGATCATCATGATCGTACTGGTCCAGGTGGTGCAGGGCATCGCCAACGCCATCGCCAAACGACTGCTCAAACGCCAGCAATAACAAGGCATACTGACCCCATAGATCGCGGCCCTCGCCAATATGGAGCGAGGGCCGCAATATATTCTTCGCGCTACTAGAATCGGGAACCATGAGTGAACATATCGACATCGACCACGAACTCATCACTATCCGCCACTACCTGCACGCCCATCCGGAGCGTAGTTTCCGTGAATTCGGCACCAGCATCTATCTGACCGACCAGCTCAAGGCGCACGGCATCGAGATCCTGCACAACCCGCTGGAGACTGGTGTTGTGGGGCTCATTCAGGGCGAGGCCGGTCCCGGGCCGCGTATCGGGCTGCGCGCTGACATCGACGGCCTGCCCATCGTGGAAGACTCCGGACTGGAGTTCAGCTCCGTCAATGAAGGCGTGATGCACGGCTGCGGCCACGACCTGCACATGACCGGTCTGCTCGGTGCCGCCTTCTGGCTCGCCGAGCACCGTGACAAGTTCGCCGGCTCGATCAAGATTCTGTTCCAGCCGAGTGAGGAGACCGGCCAAGGCGCTCGCGCCATGATCGACGCCGGACTCGTGGATGACGTCGAAGCCATTATCGGCACGCACAACAACCCCAACTATGCGCCCGGCCAGCTGGCCATCGGCGTTGAGCCGATGATGGCCGGCTGCGTGAAATTCCGCGTGACCCTCCACGCCCAAGGCACCCACGCCGGTTACCCGTACAAGGGCACCGGGCCCATCGAAGCGCTCGCCAGTATTATTCTGAGCCTGCAGACCATCGTGAGCCGCAACGTCACGCCCTTCCACCCGCTGGTGCTGTCCGTTACCGAAGTGCACGGCGGCCATGTGTGGAACGTGGTGCCCGCCGAAGCCGGATTCCAAGGGACTGTGCGCTATTTCCACAAGTCGGATGGCAATCTGGTCGGCCGCCGATTCAAGGAAGTGGTGGAACACACCGCCGAGGCATACGGCATCAGCGCCGACGTGGTCTGGGATGACTTTCAAGACCCGCTGGTCTCCGATCCAGGTCTCGCCAAGGCCGTGGCGGCGGATGTCAACGACTACGCGCAGCTCGAACCGATACGTCAGTCGATGGCGGGGGAGGACTTCTGCGAATTCGCCAAGGTGACGTTGCCGGTGTTCGCGTTCGTTGGGTCAAACGGCCAGGAAGGTTGCGCCGACTGGCATAGCCCGCATTTCGTGGGTCTCGACGAATCCATTCCCACCTTCGTCAACTTCTACGTCAACACCGCTCTGCGCGTGCTCAACGAGCTGAAGTAAATCCTTTTCTGGCTCGCCTCCGGAGGCTGAGGCGTTAGGCAGACAGCCCAGTGGGCTGTCTGTAGCCGAAGGTGAGGCGACAGCCGAACCAGATATGCGCGGGCCTCGCCCGTCCATAAGTGCAGGACGAGCTATCAGCGAAGCTGACTGAGGGGAGTGGCATTCGTTCATTAGGTCGATTCATCGTCCATTAGGTCGGTGAACGGCGATACTGGTTGTTGGAATCGCGCCATTGCAACGACTGATATCGCATTGCAGTGACCTAATGAACGCAAAAACGACCTAATGAATGACGCCAAGCCGGAAGAACAGGCAATCCGACGTCATACGCGGCTACACTAAGAATCTATGACACAGCTTCGCTTCGCACTCGCCCAGATCGACACCTGCGTCGGCGCGCTTGACGCCAACGCCGCCAAGGTGCTCGACTACTCCCGTAAAGCCGCCGCAGGAAACGCCCAAGTGGTTGTTTTCCCGGAAATGACCCTCACCGGATACCCCATCGAGGATCTGGCCCTGCGCCGCACCTTCCGCCAAGCCGCATGGGACAAGGCCAACGAACTCGCCACCCAGCTCAACGACGACGGCCTCGGCGATCTGTTCGTGGTGGTCGGCACCGTGGGCACCGACCGCAAGACCTCCAAGCCGCGCAACCGACTGGTGGTCTTGCACCAAGGCGTGGTCTGGGCTGGCTACGACAAGCACTTCCTGCCCAACTACGGCGTGTTCGACGAATTCCGCATCTTCTCCGCCGGCGACCGCTCCGTGACCCTCGACGTGGACGGCGCCACCATTGGCGTGGCCATCTGCGAGGACATCTGGCAGGACGGCGGCCCGGTGGCCGACCTGGCCACCAAGAACATCGACCTGCTGCTCACCATCAACGGCTCGCCGTATGAGGAAGGCAAGACCAACACCCGTTTCGAGCTCGCCCAGCGTCGTGCCGCCGAGGTTAACGCCCCGGTCATCTACCTGAATCAGGTCGGCGGTCAAGACGACCTCGTCTTCGACGGCGGCAGCTTCGTGGTCGACGCCGACGGCACGCTTATCGAACGCAGCCCGATGTTCATGGAAAACCTGACGTTCTGGGACTTCGATTCCGCCGCCGAACATCAGGCCAAGGCCGAGATCGTTCCGGAACTCGACCCGGACGAAGAGGTATACACCGCCTGCGTGCTCGGCCTCAAGGACTACATGGCCAAGAACCACTTCACCGGCGTGACGCTGGGCCTCTCAGGAGGCATCGACTCCGCACTGGTAGCCGCCATGGCGGCCGACGCATGCGGCGGCGAGAACGTCTGGGGCATCTCCATGCCCTCCATGTACTCCTCCGACGGTTCCAAAGACGACGCCGCCGATTTGGCCTCCAACATTGGCGCCCATTACGAGGTCCAGCCCATTGAGCCATTGTTCAACGCCTACCAACAGCAACTTGACCTTGATGGCGTCTCCGCCGAGAACCTGCAGGCCCGCATCCGCGGTGTGATCGTGATGGCCAGCTCCAATTCGCGCGGTCTGCTCGCCGTGGCCACCGGCAACAAGTCAGAGCTCGCCTGCGGCTACTCGACCATCTACGGCGATGCGGTAGGCGGCTACGCACCCATCAAGGACCTGCTCAAGACCCGTGTCTGGGAGATCAGCCGTTGGCGTAACAAGGCCGCGGCCGCAGGCGTCGGCATCGGCGGTCTCAAGATCGTGGGCAACGAGGACGGCAACACCGGCATCCCGTTGAAGGACGGCGTGATGATTCCGGTCTCCTCCATCGAGAAGGCACCCTCGGCCGAGTTGCGCCCCGGGCAGAAGGACTCCGACTCCCTGCCCGAATACGCGCTGCTCGACAAGGTGCTCGCCGCATACATCGAGCACGCGCACGGCCGCGCCGACCTGTTAGCCGACGGCTTCGACCAGGTCACCGTAGACACCGTGATGCGATTGGTGGACCGCGCCGAATGGAAGCGCCGCCAATACCCGCTGGGACCGAAGGTCACGGCCCTCGCGTTCGGCCGCGACCGCCGACTGCCCGTCACCAACGCATTCAGGGAATAAACATATATTGCTCCCGCCAGCGGGAGCAAGTAATACCGTTGAGGAGGTACCAATGACAGACGATAACAAGAAGCAGTGGTATTTCAACACCGTCAAGAAGCAGGCCGAGTTGGGCATGGTCTCACCGATCGAACAGCGCATGGGTCCGTACAAGACCAAGGAAGACGCCGAACATGCGTGGGACATCGTGGTGGACCGCAATGCCAGATGGGAGGAGGAGAACCGGCGCTGGAAGGACTACGGCGTGAAACCCGCACAGGCTCGCCCCGAGGATTGACGGTCGAAAACTGACGGATACGGTTCTGCTGTCAATCTCAAGACCGAACCGCTCATACGAACATCACAGTATGAGCGGTTTCCCATATCTGGAGACGTGCAATAGTCCCATCAATATCTAGAAGCCATTGGAATGGTAGCGTTCACAGAAACAATGTGAGATAGCTCACTCCCAATTTCAGCTTTTCTCAAGCAAGTGCCAACTACACTGTTGAACCAAGGGTTCCGTGAAGATGCGAAACCTACAACCCCATTTAAGGAGTGACATGACCGCAGTGGAAAATGCAGCTGTCTCCCAGGAGGAGCTCGACGCCAAGGCGTGGGCCGGCTTCACCGAGGGCAACTGGCAGAAGGATATTGACGTCCGCGACTTCATCCAGAAGAACTACACCCCGTACGAGGGCGACGAGACATTCCTGGCTCCTGCCACCGAGAAGACCAAGCACCTGTGGAAGTACCTCGACGACAACTACCTGGCCGTGGAGCGCAAGCAGCGCGTCTACGACGTGGACACCCATACCCCGGCCGACGTCGACGCCTTCCCGGCCGGCTACATCGACTCCCCGGAAGTCGATAACGTGGTCGTTGGCCTCCAGACCGACGTTCCCTGCAAGCGCGCGATGATGCCGAACGGTGGCTGGCGCATGGTCGAGCAGGCCATCAAGGAAGCCGGCAAGGAACCGGATCCGGAGATCAAGAAGATCTTCACCAAGTACCGCAAGACCCACAACGACGGCG
>ENA-ORTH01003359-ORTH01003359.1-human-gut-metagenome-genome-assembly--contig:-NODE-3359-length-10660-cov-42.755304_pt1 | contig 10660 bp, 10 predicted proteins | sample MGYA00241914_ERZ509192 | MGnify/ENA primary metagenome ERZ509192 (study PRJEB26280, sample SAMEA2338826) | human gut metagenome | biome: human gut; feature: human-associated habitat; material: faeces... | reverse complement strand
CTCCGCCGTTGGCGACAAGAAGATCCAGGTCATCAAGGCCGTCCGCGCTATCACCTCCCTGGGTCTGGCTGAGGCCAAGGCTCTGGTCGACGGCGCTCCGAAGGCTGTCCTGGAGAAGGCCAAGAAGGAAGACGCTGAGAAGGCTAAGTCCCAGCTCGAAGAAGCCGGCGCTACCGTCGAGCTCAAGTGATTCGCGCGGCTTGAAGCCGCATATCACGATTTTGAGTAGAAACCCCGTTCGCCACAAGGCGGCGGGGTTTCCGCATATTCACGGGATTTTCTTTCGCTGACAATCCAATAAAACCCGATTTGAGCGTGAACGCTTCCATATCGTGCCATACAATGGGGGAAATAGGCGAAAGTTGTCAATTAATCGCGTCATAATCCCGAAATACGTGGCAAGGCATGACACAATGGCAAAGAGTGTTGTGTGTGAAAGGAAGGCCGACAACGGTGAGCGAAGATCAACGAACGGCGCAGCAGTGGACCGTCAAGGTTGATGGAACCGAACTCAAGAAGCTGGGCAGCGGCGAAAGCGTGGAAATCGGCCGCAAGCCGTTACGCCCTCTGGTGGATGATGGATTCGCGCGCCTCGACATTATGGATGCAAACAAATCCATGTCGAAACGGCATGCCATTTTTTCAGTCGATGCGCAGGGCAATGCTTCCGTGCGCGATCTCAAGTCGACCAATGGTTCGTTCGTGGTGGCCGATAATGGTCAATTGATGCGTCTGCCGGCGGATGAAGATTTCAGACTGCCGTTCGCGCCGATGACGCTGCAGTTCGGCGACGTGCGCGTCACCTTCGAGCACGGCAGCGAGCACGCCGTTCCCGAAACCGAAAACAATGCGTCCGCTCCGGTCTCCAACCTGTTCTCCTACGCGGTGTCCGACGAGGTGCCGCAGGAGCCTGATGCGGCGGATATGTCAGTCGATGATATTCTCAACCTGCGTGCCGGCGAGCCGACCGCATTGTTCAACGCGCGTAATGTTGCCAATCGCGTCAATTTCATGCAACGTGCCGAGCATCAGTCTTTTGCTCCCGTACGTTCCAACGAGCCAGATTATGGAGATCTGCCATCCGTTTCGCTGGTGCAGCATAACGTGGTCGCAGACAATACTCCGCGCGACCTGTTCGCGGATGCCGTGGCGGAACAGCATGCCGCGGAAGAGGCCGCCAAGAAGAACGCTGCGGAAAACGAAAATGAAGCGAATCAGCCGGAATTCGTGCAGGAAACCGCATTGCCGACTCGAACCGCAACAGGCAACGAAACCGAGCATGACACGATTCCCGTGAGCAAGCTGTTCAGCGCGCGTCCAAGCAAGCCGATTATCGTGGCGTTGCCGGCTGAAGAAAACAATATGCCGGAACATATGCCGGAACAACAGACGGAGACATCGCACGAGCAGTCCAACGACGAAATAGTGGAACAGGCTGCCACGGTTGCGCAACAGACAAACGAAACTCCAAGCCAGGAGGAAACAGCGCCGCAGCAGGCCGATGATGAGCGTTTCAGACCACATGCTGCACAATCGCAGGTTGCGGATGAACCGTCGCCGGACGAAACCAGCGTGTTCAAGCCCACTTTCGAACCCGGATCAGTGTTCGACCGTGTTTCCAAGGGCGAGCTCGCCAAGCAGGAGCAGACCATCGAAGTTGACGGGATGACTTCGGACGATGCCAAGCGCACCGACGATTTCACCGTGCAGTTCGAGATGGCGCGTCATCCGGAACTGCTGCCATTCCTTGCCATGAACCCGTCGCTGTATGACGATCTGTATGCATGGCTGGGCGCATTGGGTAATACAGACATCGACGCGGCCCTGTCACATAATCCGGGGTATGCGGAATACCGTAAAGCGGTAGGGAAGTGAGCCAACACATGAGCGAAAGCAATGAGAACGTCACTGAGCTGGATCGTATTCGTGGGTGGCGTGAGAAGTACCGTCTTGGCCTATCGCCGTCGCCGCTTGAGGATGTGACGCAGCTGAGCGCCCAGCTTGATATGACGCACGCGCACCCGTCCGGCATCGCACAGCTGTTCGCCAGCGGGCATGTTCAGCTCAATTCCTTGTTCCGTGACAACGGCATGTTGCGCGCCGCTGGTCGTCGCGTGGAACGTGTGCTTGACGACCGTGAGGCGAAAAGCCGCGTCAGCGGCGTGGGTGAATTGTCTTTGGTAGTCGGCGTGGCCATCTGGAAGGGCAATCAGATGCCGGTGCTCATGTACCCGGTCGAAGTGCGCAAAGAAGGCCGTAATATCGAAAACGGCACGGTGATCGCATTCACAGGGCGTGTGCGTCTGAACGCGGCTTTCGCGGCCGTGCTGCGTGAGAACAACGTCGTATTGGATGAGGCCAAGCTGTTTGACGGTTCGAACTATGAGAGCGGCACGCCAGAGACGTCCGCGGTGTTCGCGGCCATTACGGATCGTGCGGCCAACGCGTTCCCCGATTTCGAGATTGAACGGCACATTATTCTCGGGTGCTTTATGGATCCGGCGTCGCAGATGCTGGTGGAAAGCCAGAAGATCATCGATCAGTTGGCTCAAGGCCCGACTGGCAATACCGCTTTGGACGCTTTGGCTGGAGACAGGGCCGCCGCGGAAGCATTGGAGGGGGCTGAGATTCCGGAATACAGTCCGTTCGATGCTGATCCGCATGGCGAGTATGAGGTCGGCGATATCGACAATACCGTCCGATACGCTTCGCAGCTTGCGTCCGCGGGCCATTCGCTGTTTGTGGATAGCCCGATTGCCAACAATACCGCCGAGCAGGCTGCCGCGATCGCGTCCCGTTGCGTGATGAACGGACGTTCCGTGCTTTATGTGCCGTGCGTGACCGATCAGAAACGTCGATTTGTGCAGTCCGTTGCCGCGAATGAGATGAGCGGACAGTTGTTGGATATCGCCGATGATGGTGCCAATGCGGCGATTGATCGTCAGTTGATTGCCGCGGTCGGCTTCCAATCGGGTGTTGCTTCGTCCCGTTTTGATCAGATTGCCGATGAATTGGTTGGTGTGCGCTCCCGTTTGACCCGTTATCTGGGTGATCTTCACGGCGTGAGCCCGGAGTGGGGCGTATCCGCCTACCAGACGATTCAGAATCTCGCGCAGATCGCGGCGCTACCCACCCATCCGACCACGCACGTGCGTTTGAGCAAGCAGACCGCGCATTCCATTGCAGACAAGATCGAGGATTGGGCTGCGAAACTGCAGCGTGCGGGTGAACTTGGCGAATACACCATCACGGAGAACGATACCGCATGGTACAAGGCTTCGCTGTATTCCGAAGAGGAAGCGGTGAGCGCATACCAGCGTGTGGTCGAACTGTTGCGCAAGGTGCTGCCCGCCACCCGTGAGCAGGTGGCCAGCACGGTGCAGACCTGCGGATTCCCGATTCCAACGACCGCGCAGGAGTGGGGCCGTCAGGTCATGGTGCTGAAGAACCTGCGACGAGTGCTTGACGTATTCCAGCCGGAAATCTTCGAACGTGACATCGCATCCATGATCGAGGCGACCAAGCCGAAGGCCGAACGCAAGGCCGAAGGCAGTTCCATGGGATTCTGGGAGCGTCGCCGCCACATCAAGGAAGCCAAGGGCATGCTGCGCGTCGGCGCGCAGGTGGAGAACCTGCACGAGGCGTTGCTTGTGGTATCCAAGCAGGCCGATCAGTGGCATATGTTCGTGCCTCATGGCGGTTGGCCAGTACTGCCCGCCAAGCTGGACGATATCATCGAAACGCAAGAGAATCTCAATCGTGACATGACCGCGTTGAATGCGGTGCTTGCCACAACCCCGCAGGGAGGCAATCTCGAAACCGTTGATTTCAACCAGGTCGAAGAGCGTTTGAAGGCCCTGTATGACGACAAGCAGGCGCTCGACAATCTGCCGGAGCGCGCTCGCTTGGAACGTGACTTCCACTCGGTCGGTCTTGACGAGCTGGTTGAGGATCTGAACAATCGTGGTATTCCCAACGATGCCGTTGCAGGAGAACTGCAGTTGGCATGGTGGACCACGGCGTTCGAGGATATTGTGAAATCCTCCGCCATCATCTCCAACCAAGATGGTTCGGCATTGCAGAGCGCTGCGGAACGCTTTGCCCAAGTCGACGTGGAGCACGTGCGTTCGGTCGGGCCGATGGTGGCGCAGGAATCCATGCGTCGCCTATGCGACATGCTGTTCTCGCGTACGCAGGAAGCCAATCTGCTGCATACCATGCTTGCCGGCTCCCGTAATGTTTCGTTGAATCGCCTACACAAGGAGCATCCGCAGATTCTCGCAGCGGCGAAACCGATTCTTGTTGCGACGCCCGCCACGCTGGCGGCGATTACCGATCCGGCGCCGTTGGCTGACGTCGTCATCATCGATGCGGCCTCGCATATCCAGTCCATCGAATTGCTGAGCATCATTAGCCGTGCCAAGCAGGTGGTGGTGATCGCACATCGTGAAACGGTCACATCCGATGGTCTGAAGCGTCTTATTGCGCTGCTGCCGAGCGTGAAAATCGCCAATCGTCCTGTTCGACGCGCTCCGAAACTCAATGCGTTCCTGGAATCGGAAGGCTACGGTTCCGTACCTTTCGACGTGGCAAAAGAAGGCGCACAAGGCGAGATCGCCTACCATTTCGTGGCTGACGCCAACGGTGTGCCGGTCATCACTTCGGGGCTGGTGGAAAGCAGCCAGCAGGAGATCGACGAGGTAATCAGGCTGATCACCAAGCGTGCCGCCGGTTTTACCATTGTGCCCGCATCATACATGCTTACAGTGGTGACGCTTACGCATACGTTCCGCACCCGACTGGGGGCAGAGCTCAAGGCCATCGCCAACAAGAACAAGGCCATGGGCATGTTCCTTCGCCATGTGCGCATCGTGGACATTTCCGACGTGGCCGGTGCGCATGCCACTGACGCGATTCTTGCGATGTGCTATGCGAAAACCTCCCATGGGCGACTGCTGCAGCAGTTCGGAGCGTTGGAATCCGAAGGCGGGCGAGGCATGTTGTTGGACGCATTGGCCGTGCCGGACCGCCATCTTGACATCGTGTCCGCGTTCTCGTCGTCCGACATGGACGACGAACGTCTGCACCAGGCCGGTCCGAAGATGCTGAAGACCGTGCTTCGTTGGGCGGAGCAGCTTGATGACAGCGTGGTGCGTCCCGCCGTCAAGATGACCGGCTCGAACGTGCTTCTCAACGATCTTGCCGATCGCATTCGAGCCCGTGGACTGAATGTGGCCGTCGATTATGGTTTCGACAATGGATCCAAGCTGCCGCTAGTGGTCGGTCTGAACGACAAGCCGTTCGCGTTGGCGGTGCTCACCGACGACGCGCAATTCATGGGATTGCAGTCCACCAGGGAACGTCACCGCGTGCTTTTGCAGAACATCGAATCGCTTGGCTGGTCCGTTATGACCGTGTGGAGCGTCGGCGCGTTCGTGAATCCAGACAAGGAAGTGGACCGCATCGTGGCACGCTTGAGCGACCTGTATCAGGAGGTCAGATGATCGTCCAGATGAGCGTCGACGAGCATTCTCCGCAGGAGTCTTCCCAGGAAACCGACCAGTCTGCCGTTCGCGTGGTGTCCGGCTATTGCGCCACTCGCCGAACGGCACGCAAGCACAAGCGTGTGGTCCGCCAGGGCACGGAGCTGTTCGATGCGGACGGCGTTAAGCTCGAACCGTCCGATGTGCTCACCGAACGTCAGCGCAATGCGGACGACGACAAGCGTATTCTGGGCGAATTGCCGCCGCATTGGGGCGTGTTCTCCGAGCGGGGACACTGACATTCGCCTGGGATTCGCCTCGCTGTCATCACGAACTGACGATGGCGATAATCGCGCTGTATTCTTGGGCCTGCAGAACGGTCGCCGCTTCATGAGGAGGCATGGCAAACACCGCAAGGGTGTTGCCGTCCGCATCGCGCGAGGGTTTTGCGGTCAGGATCGCGCCCGAGCATAGTTCGCGCAATGTCACGGCATCCGTATCCGGTGATGTTTCCGGTGTCGCCTCGCCGAATATCGTGGCGCTGGAAAGCGTCACGATATCGCCAAGCGACAGATTGTCGGCGGAACTCGCCAATCGCACTTCGATCGCCGTGTATCCTTCGGGAACAACGGGAGAGGCACGCGCCATGGTCGACGTGACGATGCCGCCTTCCGCAACGTCCACTTGGGCGATTAGCCCGACGGCATCGTCGCAATCCTGGAAAACGTTACGTAAGGCCTCGTCATACGGAAGATCGCGCAATGCGAGCGAATCCGCGGTAATCACGCTGCCTTTCGCAATGGTCTGCGCGGCGATGACAACCGGTTGCGTGGAAATCGTCAATCGCACGCACTGCAGGGCTGCGAACATGGCAAGTCCGGCACAGACCGCGGCGAGCAGCCGGTGCAATCGCGCGTTCCTTCGTCGCCGATAGGGCGCAGTCCGCGTGCCGTCGGTCGTTCGCCTGCCATCCGTGCCCTGCAGACGTTGCAACAAATCATGGAAAAAGGTCACCATGCATGCATGATGACCTTACGAATAGTTGTTGCGCAAGCCGGATCAAGGGTTGTGGTCGGAGGATGTGAGTTATCCACAGGCTTCGGCATGTCGCCTTGTTTTCCAAGGGGTTGAGCTTGTTTGAATTATGTGATTGAGCTCACTTGGATTTATCGGTGCGGTAGAAACCAGATCCCTTGAATTCGATTGGCGGCGCGGAATACACCTTATGGACCTGTTCCTCGCCACATTCGGGGCAGATGGTGATCGGATCGTCGGTGAACGACTGCTGCTCGGTGAAATCGTAGTTGCAGTTCTTGCAACGGTAATGATAAGTAGGCAAAGTATCCTCGCTTCAACCAGATTCTCAAATTTCTTAACGGGACATATCCTAGTACGCTCCCTGAGACGGCCGCATGAACGTCTTATTCACGAATGGTTTATTGGCGAACCTCCGTGAATCCATTCGGCGTAAGTACTCCGTTGACGGGAATGTCGTGCGCCTCATGCGGCACTGGCTCGTCGGTCGGCTCCCAAGGCCAGCAGACCGCCACCACGCGCGCTCCGATTGCACGGTATTCAAGCGCCCGGTCGTACCATCCTCCGCCGCGCCCCAAACGGAATCCCTCATGATCGACGGCAAAAGCGGGAACGATGATCAGTCCAGCGTCTTTCAACGCTTCGGGCCCACATGCGCTGTTGCTGGGTTCCTGCGGACGATGCGTGTTGATGGAGCCGTCGCTGTTGGTCTGATCGTGCAGATCGTGGATGCTGTCAAGCTCGCTCCAACCAATATCCGTGCCTTTTCCAAGCCGTGGAACGAGTATGCGGCAGTTCGAATCGAAAAGCGTCTGCAGCATCGGTGTCATCGACATTTCGCTGCCCATGGATGCGAATGCGGCCACCGTGGTGAATGAATGGATGAGATTCGCCTGCCGTGCCTGTTCGGCCAGTTTTCTGCCGGCTTCCAGCCGTTCCTCAGGGTTCGTCCGTTTTCTTCTTGCGATTGCGGTCTTGCGCCATTGCCTTTTCAGCTCGCGTTGTGCTAAGGCTTCGTCACGCGTGCCGTCGCCTGCGACATCGGTTTGCATATTCGGGGTCATATCGCATGTTCTACCACGGGATGGTTGCGCGAAAACGAAAATGTTATGCGCATGGCAGAATGAAGGCGTGACGATTTTGCAATCTTTGCGCGGCATGATGCGTTCGGAATCCAATACCATCGATGTTCCGCGTTTCATCCAATCGCATGGGCTTCACGTTCCCATAATTCTGCGGCCGCTGACCTTCGACGACTGCGATGAATGGAACGACGTCCGTTGGCGTAATGACGACTGGCTGAAGCCGTGGGAATCCGGAGACCCGTTGCATGGCGCGTCGATGTCGTTCAATGAGTGGGTGCGCGCGATGCGGCGCAACGAGCGAAACGGTACCGGAGTGGTGTTCGCCATCGAGCATCATGGGCGTATCGTCGGCCAGATTTCGTTGGGAGCGATCTGCTACGGCGCCATGCGTACTGGCGTGGTCGGCTACTGGATCGACGAGCGTTGCGCAGGTCGTGGATATGCTCCTATGGCCGTCGCGTTGTTGGCTGATTGGGCGATGTTCGACCCCTCCGGACCGCAATTGCATCGTATGGAAATCGACCTGCTTCCCGAAAACGAGCGTTCCCGCAAGGTCGCGCTCAAGGTGGGAGCATGTTATGAGGGTGTGCGCAAATCGTACATGTTCGTCAACGGGCAATGGCGTGATCATGAATCGTATGCGCTGCTGCCGGAGTGCGCACCAAACGGTTTCACCGCACGGTTGATGGGCGAGTGAGTCGTTGGAGAGGTTCGACACGCACTTTCGACGAACATGTTCGAGACACGCGGGGGCGTGTGCCCCGGAGAATGTCGGAATGTCTCCTATTCTTGTGAGTTATGGGTTATGAATCGTTAAGCACGGTTGTGGTGCTTGCGATTGTGATTATTCTCATGGCTTTCTGGCTGCCCAAACGGACGGTCAAAGGCATGAAGCGGGTAATCGAGCACCGAGAGGACCGCTTTTCGCCGTCGCTGCATCTGGTGGATGCCGACAGTGGAACGCGATTCTCCGATGAGACCGCCGCAAAGGCGAAAGGGGCAATAATGCAGTCCAACGAGACGCATGAGGGCAAGCTGACCGACGAAAGGATTGCGCATGTCCGTGCCCTTCGTCGTGCCGCGATCCGCAGAAGGCGGATTATTGTTGTCTCGATGCTGGTGATCACAATCGCCGTGTTGGTGTGCGCGTTTGTGTTGCATTTCAGTCCGTCGTTCGCTTTGATTCCCGCCGCGTTGCTTGCCGGAGTGCTCGCTTTGGGGGTGAGGGCCGCCAAGCAGGCCGCAGCGTGGGAGCACAAGGTCGCCAAGTATCGTTCCAAGATGAGGAAGCGGGCTATGGCGGAGCGCAAGCGTGCCCAGGAGGAGCAGGCGGAACGTGCTCGTTTGCAGGCGCAGGAGCTTGCTGAAATTCGTAGGATTGCCGAATCTCAAGTGCCGACCGATGTCATGCCGGAAGGTGAGATTCGTCAGGCGATCGATCGTGGCAAGGCCGACCGTGATGCCGCCGTAAGCAAGCGCAAGGAGGAATCCGAAGCGAAATCCGCTGCGGAACCGAACGTTGTGGATGCGCAGGTCGTGTCGGATAAGAAGAACGGTCTGTCCATCCACGATGAGCGTGATGAAATCGCCAAAGCCGAGGGCGCGGATGCATACGATACGGATTCGTCCGCCGTGGCCGGTGCGTCGCAGGATCTGATTTCGTTTTCGCTGGGCGCGCCGCGTAATGGCAATGATATCGCGCCAGCCGCTCCGGAAAGCATGGAGATCAAATCCACCCGTCAGGTGGCCAAGGCTGTGCCTCCGGCTGAGAGTGCGGTTTCCGACAATGTCGAGCCGTTGATTGTGCCTTCCGACGCGATGAGCAGCATGGATGCCGACGAGGCGGCCGCCCGCGTGGAGGCCGGCGTTCATCTGCAGGACGTGGATGCCGTGGGGTTCCACGACTCCGAGGTCAGCGCCGACGTTGAGGCTCCCAGCGTCACCTCCGATTCCTTGGGCGTGGGTTTGGCGTCCATCATGGCCCGTCGTGGGGCGTGACGGAGGGAAGCGAGCGCGCGAAACGCACGAAACGTGCAAACAAGCGTAAAGAACATCAGCCTGAAACCGTATGGTTTCAGGCTCTTTTCGTAGATTTAGCTCTCGGCGTTAGCACTCGAGTTGGCAGAGTGCTAATAATCGCGCTAGGATATGTTTCAGCGCGAAAGGACGACGCCGTAAGTGATCGTCAGCCTCTTGCAAGCGGGTCCCGGCGCGGTAAGTAACGATTTCTCTTAGAAAGAGGAGGTCCACAGTGTCGATCTCACTCACACCGTTGGAAGACAAGATCATCGTCAAGCAGGCGGAAGCCGAAACCCAGACCGCATCCGGTCTGTTCATTCCGGACAATGCCAAGGAGAAGCCGCAGCAGGGTGAAGTTCTGGCTGTTGGCCCGGGCCGTCGTAACGATGCCGGCGAGCGCATTCCGGTCGACGTCAAGGTCGGCGATAAGGTGCTGTACTCCAAGTATGGCGGCACCGAGGTGCACTATCAGGGTGAGGATTACCTGATCGTTTCCTCCCGCGATATTCTGGCCATTCTCGGCTGAGCGTAGCGCGTAGCTGTTTGAAGACCCCGTCAGCGGACGATTGGTGAACAATCGTTGCGGTGACGGGGTCTTTTTTACCTTCAAGCACTCGAAGTTTCTGCAATGGGATGCGTGTCGGCCGTCCAGGTGTGCAAGGTGTGCGATTGTCTGCGCAATGGCGATTGCGATATCGACGATGATTCTGCGCATCGCATGCCTCGAAGGTTGCGTTTGACGCTGCGTGCGCTGTTCCCGACATCGCTGTTTAGTCGGTCCAGGGAGGAGGGCCGGAAGAAAAACTCATGATTTTTCCTTCCGGAAAGTTTTTTCGTGAGGGTTTGTCCTGATTTGCGCACATATGCGGCTGATAGCTATGAAACGTTGGAATTCCAACGATTGCGAGCATTTCTGGTTTCCGCGACACGCCGTATTTGCGTTAATCGCATGGTCTGTGGCATACTAAACGGGTTGCCGGTTCGGGTTCAACCAAACAGGCAGCACGGCGGATTTCCCAAGCGGTCAAAGGGAACTGA
>ENA-ORTH01003355-ORTH01003355.1-human-gut-metagenome-genome-assembly--contig:-NODE-3355-length-10674-cov-2.957435_pt1 | contig 10674 bp, 7 predicted proteins | sample MGYA00241914_ERZ509192 | MGnify/ENA primary metagenome ERZ509192 (study PRJEB26280, sample SAMEA2338826) | human gut metagenome | biome: human gut; feature: human-associated habitat; material: faeces... | reverse complement strand
TGTGTGCCATCCGGATTCGGTACGGGCCAGACACGCTTGGTGCTTGCCCCTGCTCCACAGGCCACAATAGTCTGTTTTTCCTCCATAATCAGTATGTTGTATACTCCGGCCTTGCCCTTTGCTGCATAGCCCACGTTCTCCATGTTGCCTGCCATGCCCTTCTGTCTGTAGAGATAGTATGGCTCAAGCCCCATCTGCTTACAGTAGGCTGCGCAGAGATCCATATGCTCCTGAGTGTTGACCATCTGCATATCGCTGTAACGGTCCTTGAAGATGGTGAGTCGTGCAGCTCGCTTTACTGCGAGTGAATGGATAGTGACGTTGTCAGGCGCCAGCTCCTTCACCAGCTCCATTGTGTGCCTTACATCATCGAGTGTCTCCTCAGGAAGTCCCATGATGAGATCCATGTTTATGTTGTCAAAGCCCAGCTCACGTGCGAGCTTGAAGCTATTTATCGTATCGTCTACCGTGTGGTGTCTTCCTATTATATCAAGTGTCTGCTGCTTCATGGTCTGTGGATTTACTGATATACGGCTGATGCCGTTTTTCTTTAGTGCCATAAGCTTTTCTCTCGTGATGGAATCCGGTCTGCCTGCCTCCACGGTAAATTCCAGGCAGTCCTTTAAATCAAAGCTGCATTTGATTTTTCTGATAAGCCTGTCAAGCTGGGCAGGGCTTAGTGTGGTCGGTGTGCCGCCTCCTATGTAGATGGAGTTTAGCTTTTTGTGGTAGAATTTCTGCGCCGTGTAGTCTATCTCCTTCTCGAGTGCGTCGAGGTAATCGTCCACGCGGTTTTTCCACACACCCAGCGGGTATGAGGTAAACGAGCAGTATGCACAGGTGCTCGGGCAGAAGGGTATGCCTATGTACAGGCTATAGCCGTTGTCATAGTCCACCCTATCGAGCAGTGCCTTCTCGCGCTTTGCTATGCCTATTGAGAGGTCGATTTTCTCATCGCTTGCGAGGTAGGTTTTCTTCAGATAGTCGTAGGTTTCCTTATCACTCATGCCGTCCTCTATGCATTTCATGGCTATCTTGGTCGGTCTTATGCCTGAGAGTGTGCCCCACGGAAGGTTCTTTCCTGTGCCATTTTCTATCATGGAATACAGGGCGAGTTTGAGGCGGTTTTTGGTTTCTTTGCGGTCTGCACTGTCTACGGATATTTTTGTGCAGATTCTTTTTCCGGCTCTATTCAGCGTCCACTCCACTGCAATTTCATCGCCCACATAGTCTATCTTAAATACCTGTGAGGCATCCGCAAATTCCTTTACGCCATCATCTGTCATCTCGTGGTGTGTGCAGGCCAGGTTTTTCCCCTCCACCTCATCAGGTGAGCAACTATAGTACATCTGCACATCCTCCTGCGGGAAGAACTCCTTGAGCAGTGAGTGCACATCATATTCAAAATCCGGTTTATTAAATACTACTACTATCATAAGTAAGGGTTATACATCCTCTCGTTTTCTATGGTTGTTGTGTCGTTGTGGCCCGGGTACACCTCTGTATGCTCAGGCAGTGTCATGATTTTTTCCTTCACTGTGCGCACGAGGTCTGACATGCTGCCGCCCTTGAAATCCGTACGTCCGATTGAGCCGCAAAACAGCGAGTCTCCTGTAAAGATCACGTCCTCATACGGGAAATAATAGCAGCAGCCGCCCGGTGTATGCCCCGGTGTGTGAAGCACTACTATGTGAAAGCCCGCGATGTCAATTTCCTGCTTATCCTTCAAAAATACATCCGCATAAAAGGTCTTTGACTGGCCCATCATGTAGCTGACATTAAGCTGCGGGTCATCGAGTGTGGCTTTGTCTGCCTCATGGATATATATCTTGATTCCGTAGCGGTCTGCGAGTGGCTTTGCATCAGTGGCATGATCAAAGTGTCCGTGTGTGAGCAGTATTGCTACAGGCTTTGCGCCTGACTCGTCAACTTTTTTGGCGAGCTGATTAGCACACGCGCCAGGGTCTATTATTATCATTTCCTTTGTCTTTATATTGGTGACAAAGTAGCAGTTGGTCTGCACCGGTCCCACTACGAAGTGGTCTATCTTCATATTTACCATATGAGTGTACTCCTTGTCTGTTATATGTTATGCTTCACGCAAGAACCACCGGGATTTAGCCGGTGGTCCTCTCTACGTCTATTACACTTTCTATCTGTCTGAGCTTCTCCACTAGAACCTTTATCTGGTCCCTGCCTTTGATATTAAAAAATACCTCGATTGTAGCGATGCCCTGCTTACTGGTCTTGGACTGGATACCACTGATATTGATTTCCTTCTCGGTAAATATCTTTGTGATATCTACGAGCAGTCCCGGCCTATCATGACAGAATATCTTTAGGTCTGCCTGATACTCAGCACCGTTGTCCATGAGGGCTGTATCCTGCCACTCTGCTTCTATGAGCCTGTCCTTTTCTATCTTGGACAGATTGATGATATTCACACAGTCTGTCCTGTGGATTGAGATACCTCGACCTCTCGTGACAAAGCCAACGATTTCGTCTCCCGGAACCGGATTGCAGCACTTCGAGAAGTGCACAGCCACGTCATAGAGTCCGTGTACCACAATACCGCTCTTTGACTTGTGCTCGGGCTGTGTACCTGCCGCCGCCTGCTGCTTTTCTGCGATGCTGCCAAGCACATCTGCATCTGTCACCGGCACCACATGATCCTTCTTGTACTCGTCGTACATCCTGTTGACTATCTGGCTCTCCTTGAGTCCGCCGTGGCCGACAGTTGCAAGGCATGAGTTCCAGTCGTGGAAGCCGTATTTGCGGCGTATTTTCTCCTGATACTCAGGCTTGTTTATCTCAGCAAAGTTGATACCCTTTGCCTTGGCATAGGCTGCTATCAGATCCTTGCCGTGCTGTATATTCTCCTCCTTGAGCTCACTTCTGAACCACTGGTTGATCTTGTTCTTGGCCTGTGTGCTCTTTACGACCTTGAGCCAGTCACGGCTTGGTCCCTTGGAGTTCTGTGAGGTGATTATCTCTATCTGGTCACCATTTTTGATGACATAGTCTATCGGCACCAGCTTGCCGTTTACCTTGGCACCGACCATCTTGTTGCCGACCGCAGAGTGTATGCTGTAGGCAAAGTCTATAGGTGTGGAGCCCTTTGGCAGGTTCTTTACATCGCCGGACGGTGTGAATGCAAATACATTGTCGGAGAATAAATTTAAATCACTCTTTAATAAAGTCATAAACTCCTTATTATCCGACATGTCCTGCTGCCACTCGAGTATCTGGCGCAGCCAGCTGAGCTTCTCCTCCTCTGTGACAGTGGTGGTAGTGGCATTGCCGTTGTTTGCTTCCTTGTACTTCCAGTGCGCTGCGATACCGTACTCAGCTGTACGATGCATCTCATAGGTACGTATCTGTATCTCAAACGGCTGTCCGCTCGGGCCTATGAGTGTCGTGTGAAGCGACTGGTACATGTTCTGCTTCGGCATGGCAATATAGTCCTTGAAACGGCCCGGTATAGGCTTATACTTCTCATGTATGATACCTAGCACTGCGTAGCAGTCCGGTATGGTATCCACCAGAATCCTGATGGCAAAGAGGTCATATATCTGGTCTATAGTCTTGTCCTGATTGACCATCTTCTTATATATACTGAAGAAATGCTTTGCCCTGCCGTATATCTCTGCCTTGATGCCGGCATCCGAAACATACTTCTTGACATCGTTTACCAGACCCTGGATGTAGGTGTCGCGCTCTGTCTTTCTTAGTGCTACCTTCTCTACCAGATCGTAATATGCATCCGGATAGAGGTACTTCATACAAAGATCCTCGAGCTCTATCTTTATCTTGCTGATACCAAGTCGCTGTGCGATAGGGCAGTAGATATCCTGTGTCTCTCTGGCGATACGCTGCTGCGCCTCCTTGGACTGGTACTTGAGTGTACGCATATTGTGCAGTCTGTCTGCCAGCTTTATGAGGATGACTCTGATATCCTTTGCCATGACGAGAAACATCTTGCGCAGATTCTCAGCCTGCATCTCAAGCCTGTCCGCATTCTTGTCCTTCGGATCCTTGGTGCTGTCTGTCAGATGCAGGTGCTTTAACTTCGTGACGCCATCCACCAGATGTGCGACATCGTCTCCAAACTCCGCACGCATCTCATCCATGGTCATGATGGTATCCTCCAGCACATCATGGAGCAGTCCTGCTGCAATTGTTTCCTTATCCAGCTCGAGCTCGGCGAGTACTATGGCAACACACAGCGGATGTATGATATAAGGCTCTCCTGACTTACGCGCCTGACCTTTATGGGCATCATAAGCTACCCTGTAGGCTTTGTCCACAAGGCTCGTGTCATCCGACGGATGATACTTTTTGATTTCCTTTTTCAGCTCATCATAAAGCTCCTCTGGGCTCGTAAAATCCTTTGTTCCCCTTATACCGCTGGTATCTGAGCGAAATTTGTCCGCTATTTTTTCTAATTCTTCTGTTGAGTAATCTGCCAATAGTCTCACCTCGATTGTAGTGTATCTTTAGTAGCCATTATATTTTATTTCTTTAAAAATTGCAATCTTATGTTGTTAGCCGATAACCATCTTTACTCCGCCATACATGCCTGCTGAGTTGCCGAGTGTGGCAAGCTTGATCTCTGTCTCGCGGCTTGCATGGAAAGCATACTCTTTATAGTACTTTGCTGCTGTATCGATGATGATGCTGCCTGCCTTTGAGAGGCCTCCGCCTACAACAAATACCTCAGGGTCCATAACGCATGCTACTGCTGCCATTGCCTTGCCGAGAAGCTTCATAGACTGCTCTACTGCCGCAATGCCCGCTGCATCTCCTGCCTTTGCCGCATCGCATACATCCTTGGCTGTGAAGCCTGCATTTAAATCAAGTTTTGTTGCCACATCCCTGTGTGCTGCAATGTATCTCTCTGCCACTCTTACGAGACCGTTTGCTGATGCATACTGCTCTAAGCAGCCCTTCTTGCCGCAGCCACAGCACTCTGACTCATCATCTACCATAGGCATATGTCCTATCTCTCCGCCTGCTCCGTTTACTCCGGCTACGATTCTGCCCTCGCGGATGATTCCTCCGCCTACGCCTGTGCCGAGTGTGATCATGACTACATCCTGATGACCCTTTCCGCCACCCTGCCACATCTCACCGAGTGCAGCTACGTTGGCATCGTTTCCGGCCTTTACCTTGATGCCGCCGCACAGTACTGAGAGTGACTGTGCCACGTTGAACACGCCCCAGCCGAGGTTGACACATCTTAATACTGTTCCGTCATCCTTTACAGGTCCCGGCACTCCCATGCCTATACCCTCGATGTCACCCATCTCGATGCCATGCTTCTCGTTATTCTCCTTGATAGATGCTGCGATATCAGGCAGGATGAGCTCGCCGGAATTCTCTGTGCGTGTAGGAATCTCCCATGTATCGACAAGCTTTCCTGTTGTCTCGAAAAAGCCCATCTTTACAGTTGTTCCACCTATATCTACTCCGTATGCGTATTGTTTCATTTTTTCGTCCTCCAAATCGTTAAACTATGTTTATATTTTATTGCCTAATTGCATATTTTTCAATGTTTTTCATTGTTTTTTATGTTTTTTCTATATATAGAAGCGTTTATATCATCATCCATATGCCCGCTATATGTAAATCCAAGCTTTTTGGCAAGGCGCACCGATGCCGTATTTTTCTCGTCTATCCGGCAGTAAAGCTCTTCAAAGTCTGTGTTTTCGCGCGCGTAGTCTATGATGAAGCGGCATACCTCCGTGGCATAGCCTTGGTTCCATAATTCCGGCGCTATCATATAGCCCAGTTCATCATGCTCAAGCCCTGCCCTGCCTATCAGCTTCCCTGTTTCCTTGGAAAATACAAGCCACATACCATACTCGTAAAAGCCATACATGTTCTCTATATATGCTTTCTGGTATTCAAGCTCTGTCTCGTAGTCGTAAAGCGGTTCCACAAAGTCTGTCATGCCGGGCTTGTCATAGAGCTCATAGAGTGCAGGAAGGTCTGACAGGGACAGCTCACGTATCAGACACCTGTCTGTCTCGCCGATGTCCCACGGGATGTGATTATACCGCCTGCGCACCCGCTCCAGATACTCAATATCAAGCTCTGCAAGGCTCTCGACTGCATAGCGCGTGCCGCACTGCGGTTCTCCTACTGATGCTATGCCGAGTGAGTCAGCTATTTGCTTCTGCTGCCTGTTTGATACTATCCAGATGTAGTTGGCGGGAGCTTTCGGTATTCTTAGATTTCCCGTATTAGCTTTCGCGGTGTTATCTGCAGATTCTTGTATCGTTGTTTTTTGGAAGTCATTAATTGATTCATCAGCCGGTAGCGCAACATACAGTTTTTCTTGCAGCTCTTCTGACATAGATGCCTTGCCTGCCACATTTCTCCACTGTGGCTTGAAGCTATCTCCATGATAGTAAAAAGAGGCAAGTTTTGCGCTTGCCTCATCAATAATTATTATCATTAAACTGTCTCCGGCTCCGGATAGTCCACTCCGAAGGTCTCAACTGTAACTGTCTTCATGACCTGAGCCTCAAGTGGTTTGTCCATGTAGTCTGTGCGCACCTCTGCGATCTTGTTTACCACATCCATGCCCTCGATTACCTTACCGAATGCTGCATACTCGCCGTCGAGATGTGGTGCATCCTGATGCATGATGAAGAACTGGCTGCCTGCTGAATCAGGTATCATGGTACGTGCCATTGAAAGTACACCGGCTGTGTGCTTTAAGTCATTTTTGAAGCCGTTGTGTGTGAACTCGCCCTTGATTTCATAGCCAGGGCCGCCTGTGCCGTTTCCGTCCGGATCTCCGCCCTGGAGCATGAAGCCCTTGATTACACGGTGGAAGCATACTCCGTCATAGAAGTTGTGATTGATTAAGCTGATAAAGTTGTTTACTGTGTTTGGTGCGATTTCCGGATAAAGCTCCGCCTTGATTACATCGCCGTTTTCCATTGTGATTGTTACGATTGGATTCTGTGCCATTATTTTTCTCTCTTTCTTTTATAATATTATGAGGCTTGGAAAATATCCATTCCTCGCAATAATTAAATATCGAATTAATTTCTATCAGATTGATTTTACCTGATTTTACTTACTCAGAGCCTCTACCACCTTAGGAAACTCCATGAAGTGCGATGCCTTCACCAGTATGGTGTCGCCCTCCTTCACATATGAAAGGAGCTCCTGTGTCATGGTCTCCCTATCCTCGAAATAGTGGATGTCTACATCGGATGATTTCTCCGCTGCTCCGGCTGCATATTCCTTTGCAAGCTCTCCTGCGGCAAAAAGTGTATGGATATGATTCTCTCCAACTGCTTCGCCTACCTCATGGTGCAGCTTTTTCTCATCGCTTCCAAGCTCGCCCATGTTGCCAAGCACTGCTATTGTCCTGCCCTTTGCATGCGAAAGCACCTCGATAGAGGATTTCATGGATACAGGATTTGCATTGTAGCAGTCATCTATCACTGTCATGCCGTGTGTTTTGATGAAATTGGTACGGCCTGCGATTGTCTCTGCTTTCTCGATTCCTGATTTAATCTCAGCTATTGTGAGACCAAGCTGCAATCCGACAGCCGCTGCCGCCATGGCATTGTATACATTGTGCTCACCCGGGATGTGGATTTGTGCATCAAACTCACCCTCCGGGGTGACAAAATGAGCCTTCATGCCGTCAAAGCCCAGGTTTTCAATATTTGTGGTATATACTGATTTATGAACGTCTGAAGCCGATTCCTTGCCATAGTATATGGCAGGCTTTCCATTTACCGTCTGCACTGTGGCCAGCTTGTCGTCATCTGCATTCAGCACTGCGACCGCATCCGGCATCATATGCTCAAAGCACTCTGTCTTTGCTTTAAGCACACCATCCCTGTCGCCCAAAAACTCCAGATGGCAGTAACCGATATTGGTGATGACCATGACATCCGGGCAAGACATAGTAGAAAGTCTGTGCATCTCGCCAAAATCAGATATGCCCATCTCAAGCACTGCTACCTGATGGCTTTCCCTGATTCCGAAAATGGTGAGTGGCAGGCCTATCTCGTTGTTGAAATTGCCTGCGGTCTTGTGGACGCTGTATTTCTGCTCAAGAACTGATGATATCATCTCCTTGGTGCTGGTCTTGCCGACACTTCCGGTGATGCCCACCACCTTGATATCAAGGCCTTTTCTGTAAAATGCCGCGAGCTTTTTCATGGCATCGGTGGTTGATTCAACAAGCACATATGGACCTGCCGGATCCGTCAGCTCATGCTCAGAGAGCACAATTGCCGCCCCCTGCTCAAACACATTCGGAATGAATTTGTGTCCGTCCACCCTTTCTCCCTTTATCGGGATAAAAAGATAGCCCTCCTTCACCTGTCTGCTGTCTATGACTGCGCCGGTGATTGTTGTATCAAGCAGTGTCTCATCGCCTATGTATGTGCCATCGCAAGCCTTTGCGATATTTGCAAATGTAAGATTCTTCATGTACTTATCCGACATGCTACACCTCATATTTTTTCAAAGATATGTCAATCAGATGCTCACAGAGCTGATTAAAGCTCATACCGATAACCGCTGCCTCCTGTGGCAGAAGACTGGTCGGAGTCATGCCCGGCAGTGTGTTTGCCTCGAGGCAGAACATCTCATTTTTGTCATTGAGCAAAAAGTCTGAGCGCGAATATGTGTCAAGCCCGATAACACGCGCAACCTCCTCGGCATAGTGCTGCATATCCTTTGTAACCTGCTCAGGAAGCTCGGCCGGACATGTCTCTACTGTACTGCCCGCCTTGTATTTATTCTTATAATCGTAGAAGCCCTCCTTCGGTGCAATCTCTATAATAGGAAGAGCCTTGCCCTCGATAACGCCGACAGAGAACTCCCTGCCCTGTACAAATTCCTCGATAACCAGCTCATTTTCCCACTTGAAGGCATCGTCAAGTGCCGCCTTGAACTCTGCCGCATCCTTAACGATGGTGACACCGATGCTTGAACCACCGCAGCATGGCTTTACCACGCATGGCAGTGTCAGGTCAAGCTTTGTGATATCGTCCTGTCTGGTCGCTCTTGTCATGGAAATACCCTTTGGAGTAGGGATACCGTTTGCAAGGAAGAACTGCTTTGATGTCTCCTTGTTCATGGCGATGGCTGAGCTTAAATAATCGCTGCCTGTATATTTGACACCGAAGAGGTCAAATGCTGCCTGTATCTTTCCGTTCTCTCCGTTTTCTCCGTGGAGAGCCATGAAAACAATGTCCGCCATCTGACACATTTTGATGACATTTGGTCCGAAGAAGCAAGGTGACTGGTCCTTTCTGGAAGCCTTTACCTTTGCGAGGTCAGGTGCCTCTGTCGGAATATCACTGACCTGCACGCTTATCTCGTCCGCGCGGTCAAATATACCTGTCAGGTCCTCCTCCCTGTCACTATATCCCATAAATACATCCAATAATATAACTTTGTGGCCGTTCTCTTTGAGTGCCTTAGCTACCATGCTTCCTGTCTTGAAGGAAACATCTCTCTCTGTGCTGAGCCCTCCGGCAAGTACTACGATGTTCATTTTTGTCCTCTTTTCTTTGATTGAATTATCATGCTTTGGCTTAATTAAACACAATGCAATGCTTCTTTTTTAAAGCTATGAGTAATCAACATAATTTTTCCAAAATTATAACACCATTTGTGCAAAAAAGAAAGACCGGTTGCCCGGTCAAAAAAGAAATTCTCATCTTATTTTAAACTGTGTTAACTTCCAGCAGCTGTATCATTCTCATAAATACCATCCGCCCGTGCAAATCATCCTGTGAAAGTGATTCTCCGTACTTCAATACTAATAATCGGCACTGATAAAAATTCAGCTCAGGATTGCCAAAAAGCAAAATCCGCAAGGCTGCATTTTCCAGGTAATTGTGTATATTTCCCACCTCAATAAATATATCTACGATATCATCGAGGTTAATAAGTCCTTTCTGTTCATAGTACATTGTTCTCAAATATTTGTTCCCCTCCATCAACTATATTTTTCATAGAACTTCTTTTTGTCTTTCTTTTGAAATTTTTCGTTTTTTACGAAATTTTTCTCTTTGTTTTTGTTGGTGGGTTCATTTTTCCATATAATATATCAATATTCTAGGCGCGTTACGTGCTGGTATTTTGAAGATTTCTATTAGAATTTTTAATATTGATAGGTGATTAGCAGTTTTCGACAAAATACGACATGGTTTTTGGTTTAATTTAGTTGGTTTTTGGTTTATATTGCGCTTTTCTCATAAGAATTTTTGGAATGATAAATTTGTACTATTTTTGTGGTTTTTTCCTTGCTGGCTGCATCTGATAGTCTTGATGCAATAAGGGCAATACAAGATAAATCCATAAAGACTTTTGCCCTTGCCATTTTTGCAACCCGGATGTTATCAAGGTTGTAATTATCTTTTAAATCCCCGAACGTACGCTCTACGCTGGTTCGTTGATTATATAGTTTTTCAAATGCTTTTGTTTCTCTGAATGGTGCTGTAATAAACCTTGAATTATCTTTGATTTTTCGACATAATCGTAACCAAGACTGCGTCTTAGAACCGGGAACCGTGTCAGATTTGAGACGCATAACCAATGCCTTTATATCTGATAATTGCTCTATTTGCATAGCATAATGTACAATAGCCATAGGTTGATAGCATAGTAGGCAGACTCTGGGGAGCT
>ENA-ORTH01003343-ORTH01003343.1-human-gut-metagenome-genome-assembly--contig:-NODE-3343-length-10717-cov-2.181955_pt1 | contig 10717 bp, 7 predicted proteins | sample MGYA00241914_ERZ509192 | MGnify/ENA primary metagenome ERZ509192 (study PRJEB26280, sample SAMEA2338826) | human gut metagenome | biome: human gut; feature: human-associated habitat; material: faeces... | reverse complement strand
TAGTAACGCTTATACATATCGCCTATCTGGCTATGGTTGTTTTCTGTTTTCAAGCCTGCCCCTCCTTTCCCCTTTCTATATATCAAACAATCTTCCTTCTCTTTTGTGACAAATATATAAAAATTTTTCTTACAGCTTTATAGTATCATAAAAGTCTACATCTTTACTTTATTTTTTCTGCGTTAGTTATATTGTTTTCACATGGTTTATCAATGGAAAATCTTGAAAAGCTACGAATATTCGCATATAATTTCAATATAAACACGTGAAAAATACAAATTTTGAAATTGAATTTTTTTGAAAGGCTGCAGCATAATGAAAAACTATATATCCATACGAGAAGCGGCAAAAAAATGGAACGTATCGGACCGAAGAGTTAATCAATACTGTATTGAAGGGCGTATTCCCGGCATACAAAAATTCGGAAAATCATGGGCGATTCCCGTGGACGCAGATAAACCCGATGACCCGCGTAAGACACCTAAGCAAGACAATGTTAACCAAGCTCCTGTATCGTCCGCTAAACTGCTCGACCATACAAATCTCATGCCTTAATGAACACCGCTTTTATACCGGGACATTGTCTGGAAGCTGTGGAAGCTATGGAGCCTGGGCCACAAAAAGATATTGCTATGGCGGAGTACCACTATTTCAGCGGTCATCCAAGTGAAGCATCGGAAGAGGCAGAGGCCTATCTCACAAGCAGCGATATGGGCGCTCGGCTGTCTGCCTGTTTGATATATGCTTATTCAAATCTTTCCATAGGACAAATACACAAAGCCAAATTTGCGTTGGGAGAGTTAAATGCTGCCATTGCCTCTGCAGGAGAAGAATCTCCTCAAATTCGGGCGGCATCAGCTTTTGTAGCTTCAGCAGGAGCTGTTCTGCTGCATCTGCCGCTGCCAAAAGAAATGCCGGATGTTGATAGTTTCTTGCCTATGCTCCCACAAGGATTGCGAGCTTTTGCCATGTACGTTCAAGCACATTATTTATATTTAAAAGAGGAATATGCGCATAGTGCCGGTATCGTAGAGGCTACCCTTTCTATGGGTGCAGTTCTTTATCCGATTCCTGCCATATACCTGCATCTCGTAGCGGTAATGGACTATATGAGTTTAAAGCAGCCTGATCGAGCAGAGAGCCATCTTCTGGCAGCGTGGGATATAGCTCAACCTGACGACCTCATTGAAGGCTTCGGCGAGCATCACGGTCTCTTGGGTGCAATGCTGGAAGCCGTTATTAAGCCAAAATGGCCGAAGGATTTTAAACGGATCATTGACATTACCTATCGTTTCTCTTCCGGATGGCGAAGAGTTCACAATCCAATTACCGGCCATGACGTAGCTGATGTTCTGACTACCACTGAATTTGCCATGGCAATGTTGGCCGCCAGAGGCTGGACTAATCAAGAAATTGCAACCCACCTAAATATTTCAGTAAACACAGTAAAAAGTCACATATCTGAAGTAATGAGAAAATTGAATGTAGAGACAAGAAAAGAGTTAAAACAATATATGTTGAGATAAAACGACCTGCACCTTCCTCAGACTTAATTCTTTTAATTTATGAATGGGCAATCATTTGCCCATTTTTTATGTGAAAACTTCTTATATCACCTGTTTTGATAGTAAAAACGGGTAATAGAAATGTCTTTCCTATTTTTATATAATTAAGTAAAAAATAGTACCTGATAATAGCAGGTCATAGCAAATGTGCTGTTTGTGGATGAAAGGAGAATCAATGATGGACAGAAAAGCCAACCTGTATAAGATTGGCAGTAAATACCTGGAGATTCCCTTAATCTGGGATGAATATTCTCAAAGGTATCTGGAAGACTACAGCGATTTTATCGCACACCCGGTATATACTCCGGAAGGCTGTCCCATATTGCTTACCATCGAAGATGCCTGCATATATGCAGAACCGGCCGAAGCTGAGACCGAATGCATCGATTGCGGCTCTTGCCGCTATTACAAACAGACATCAGGTGCGCTTCTTGGGGTATGTAATCATGAAAAAAAGAGAATAGACAGCACCCTTCAAGAACCGTAGGCAAAAAAAGAAAAGGAGGAAACAAAGCCATGAAAAAACGATTTGCGGCCATACTGCTGAGTCTGTGCATGGTGCTGACGTTTATACCGTCTGCGGCCTTTGCGGCAGATGGAGACACTATCTATGTCGGCGGTGTTGAGCTGACAGGCACTATAGAAGACCCAGCCTATGCTTTGACGACTGTAGACGGTGCAGTGAAGACCGTTGACGCTAATGAATACAACTACAATGTCAAGTGGGACGGCAGCACCCTGACCTTGCATAACGCGACGGTCACCAACGGCTCTTCGAAGACGAATTATAGAGACGCATTGGCTGCCATCTGCTGTGAGACTGATCTTAAAATAGAACTGACAGGCAGCAATGAGGTCATAGGCCCTCATCTTGAAAATGACTCTTCCGATAAAAGCTTTGGTATTTATTCCGAAGGCGATGTCACCATCGTCGGCAGCGGTACTTTAAATGTAAAGGGCGGCGATATCACAAAAACAAAAGGCTATGGCACGGTTTTAAGTTACGGTCTTTATTCTATGGACGGAAATATAACTATCAACAGCGGCACAGTCAATGCCACCGGAGGAGACATCAATATTAATATTGAAAATGGCGAATACAACGCTTCCAGTAGCGGCATCTATTTTGCCGGCGTCACCATCAACGGCGGCATAGTCAATGCCACCGGAGGCAATATAACAAATAGCGGAGGAGACGCTGAAAGCATCGGTATAGAATCCTATCTCAGTATAAGTATTACCGGCGGCGAAGTAACAGCTAACGGCGGTGCGGTTGATATTACTAAGTTTACAGAAGATAGTATAAATATTGCAAGAAGCAAAGGTCTGCATGCATATATGGGCGATATCAGCATTACCGGCAGCATTGTCAATGCAACAGGAGGCGATATAACAAATGAAGGTGAATACGCTGAAAGTTATGGCATATATGCCGCAAATGCGACTGACGAAAATCATAATGAACCAGGCGACATCATCATCTCCGACAGCCATGTGGAAGCTAAAGGCGGAGACGTTGCCGCCGGAGGAGACGTTGTCGCCGAAGGAGACGGCGCAGCCTACAGTTGTGGAATATATACCGGTACTATCGTTACTATTACAGACAGCACTGTAACGGCTACCACAGGTACGGCTCAAGCTTCATACGTGTACAGCTATGGTATTTCCCATGATGAAGGTCTTTATATATCCGGAAGCCAGGTAACCGCCTCCGGCGCCAATGCGGCGATCACGACAGATGAGCCGGTCATGGTCAGCTCCAACGTTTCCGATAAAGCCTTGGAGGTAAAGGCCGGCGAAAACAAAGAAAGCGCCGAGGAGATAGGTGGTTCACCGTTTATTGAGGAAACAGATATTCGTTTGAGGATCTCCGATGAAAAATATTTCCACAGTGAACTCGTAACACCAAGGCCTCCAAAGCCCGTTGAGGCAGACATTCATGTGGGAAATCTGATGTTGACGGCAAGCACGGCAGAACCGGCCTATGCCCTGACCAGTGAGGAGGGCAAAGTAACGACCGTAGGCGCCACAGAAGAAAATTATAACATCAAATGGGATGGCGAAACTCTGACACTGAGAGATGCAACGATAACTCATGACTCCTACGGATTTAATAATGGAGAAGCTGCTGCCGCAATCTACAGCTTGCTCAATCTTGAGGTGGAGTTTACCGGTAATAATACAGTCACCGGACCGGCAGTCGACGATAAAACAGGAGACACATGCGAAAGCTACGGTATTTTTGTCGATGAAGGGGATCTTACTGTCTCCGGCAGCGGTACACTGAACATCGCCGGCGGTGACATCACGAAAGATAATGAGGATGACAATTCTTACACATATGTAATAAGCTATGGTATATGTTCATATACAGGAAATGTCACAATAAACGGCGGCACTGTCAATACAACAGGCGGCAGCATAGATAGCAACGGGAAAACTTGCGTTTACAGCGAAGGTATCGATGCTGACGACAATGTGACCATTATAGGCAGCAAAGTGGAAGCCAAGGGCGGCAGCGTCAACGGATTCGAAGCAGGTAGTACAGGCATTTACAACTTTAACGGCGATATTACAATAACTGGCAGCACAGTCAAAGCGGTCGGCGGTGAAGCGATCGCCGAAAAAGGCGGAGCATACAGCCACGGTTTCTTTTCCGGCAACGATGTTAACATCACCGGCGGCAGCGTGATTGTTGTCGCAGGAAGAGCTGAATGCCACGATGATCCTGACAATACAACAAGCGGCGGAATGTATGCATATAATATCAATATCAGCGGCGGCGACGTCATTGCGGCGGTAGGCCTGACCGTAGCCCGAACTGCAGACGGCATTTACGCATACAACGACATCAATATAACCGGCGGCAGCGTGACCTCCACAGGTCCTTTATATGCCGTTGACGGAGTGATACCTCAGTATTCGGGCGGATTGTTCAGCGAAACCGGAGACATCACCATAACAGGCAAAGATACCGTTGTAAATGCAAACGGCGGTTGTGCCGACAACGGTATAACAGCTATCGCAGCCGGCGCCGGAGATATCGTTATAGAAAGCGGTTCAGTCCGTGCCAACGGTGCATACGGCGCCTATACAGGCTTTACAGGTCTTTCCAATGGTCTCAGCGCACTTAAAGACACTGATGACGACACCGGCGGAAATATCATAATATCCGGTGGAAATGTGGCTGCAACAGGAGCTACGGACAGTATCTACTATGAAGTAGACCTTATCGTCCGTCCTTCAAGCGAGAATATTGCCGTGAGTGTTCTGGGCAATCTGATCGTCGATGAAGATACAGGTGCTCCGGACTGGAAAGCGATGGAGCAAAACGCTGCTGAAATAGCCGGCTCTCCGTTTACAGAAGAAACGGTGCTTTCAAGAACTTCCACTGAAGATAAGTTGTATTTCAGCGCAACTGACGGCTCAGTTTACCCGGATGGCTCGACTGCCCCGGACAATCCAACTGACCCAGATGACACGACTGACCCAGATGACACGACTGACCCGGATGGATCGACCGGCACAAGCGGCAATGACAATCCGACCGGTCAGACTGGTAGCGGTACGCAGACCGGTGACGCAAATAACGCCGGCGACGAAAATAACGCCGGCAGCAGTCCGAAAACCGGAGACGAGCAGAATATAGCTCTTTGGATCTTGTTCTTAGCTTTTTCCGGGTGCTTTATAACAAGAATTTATGTTTATAACAAACGCAAGCAAGATTAACGTTTTCCAGAAAAAATATGGATATTTTACTAAAGTATAACTGAAGTATTTGTACAATAGGGGACAGCGCTAATTTCATATGAAATTAGCGCTGCTTTTCTTTTGCCAGATATATAGGCCTCATCGTTCATTCATAGTATGAGCGGCAATCGGTGCCATCTGTCACGGCTTGCAGTATTACCTGCCGGATCTTACAGCATCGCTGATGACAAAAATTCATTTTTTCAGAAAAAATTACATTAGCAGGCTCCAAATCCATGTCGAAATTTATCGAAAGCCCGCCTCAGCAGACTTTTTCTTATAAATTTTGAAAAAAAGTCTGCAAATTGGCATTGATATGCTCCCCTTTAGGTGGACAGTTGAAATAATAAAACTGTTTAACTGGAGAGGAGTTTTATCATGCCTAGAGGAATATTACCAGAAGTGAAACTACACGCTGTAAAAGATTACATTTCAGGAAACGGAACACATCAATCACACGCCAGCAACCTTGGAGTGAATGAAGCCGCATTTAAAAAATGGGTTGACAAGTATAAAACATTCGGAGAATCCGCTTTCCTCAGAACAGGTCACAACCAATCATACTGTGCCTCCTTAAAAAAAGATGTAGTTAAAGCGTATCTAAACGGAGAAGGCTCCTACAGGGAGCTAGCGGTTAAATATCGAATTTCTTCAGGAGATACAGTCAGACAGTGGGTTTTGAAGTATAATAAACATGAGAAGCTAAATGATTATGAAACAGGAGAAAATGCTATCATGACCAAAGGAAGAAAAACCACATTTGATGAACGGGTTGAAATCGTAAAGTACTGCATCGCCCATAATCATAATTATACCGGTACGTCAGAGCAGTTTGGGGTTTCTTACCAACAAGCACGTAATTATACGATAAAATACGAGAAACTGGGAGTTGCGGGACTTTATGACAGACGTGGAAAACGAAAACCCGAAGAAGAAATGACAGAACTGGAAAAACTGCGGGCAGAAAACAGGATATTACGGGTAGAGAAAGAACAGGCAGAAATGGAGATGAACTTCCTAAAAAAACTTGCGGAGATAGAAAGGAGGCGGGGCTGAGCAGGCAAAGGAACAAAGACATTTATCAGATAATCAAAGAGGAACATGAAGAACACCATTACTCTATCCAGTCATTATGTAAGATTGGTAAAATCACAAGAGCAGCCTACTACAAATGGCTGAGGCGTATAGAAACAGCAAATGACCGGCTGAACAAACAGATTGCCGGGCAGCTTGAAGCAATCCATAAAGAACATCCTGACATGGGATATCGAAGATTGAATGACAAACTCCGTCATGATCAGGGGATTCATGTAAATGACAAAAGGATTCTGCGTATATGCAGAAAACAGCAGATAAGATCGAATTTGAAATACCGTTATGACGGCTGCAGCAGGCCATCGAAAAATCCAAGCTTTATTGCAGAAAATATTTTAAACAGAGACTTTCATGCAGATGGACTTAACAAGAAATGGGTGACTGATGTAACGGAGTTTAAGTATGGCACTTCATTTGACCATATTCATAAGCTTTACCTGAGTGTGATCCTGGACTTATGCGATCATCGCCCGGTGGCATATGTGATAGGTGATCACAATGACAAGCAACTGGTATTTGATACTTTCAATCTGGCAGTAAAGAACAATCCTGGGGCTCATCCAATCTTTCATAGTGATAGAGGATTCCAATATACCTCTCGTGCATTTCATCAAAAGCTGGTAGATGCAGGAATGACACAGAGCATGTCCAGAGCAGCACATTGCACGGATAACGGAGCGATGGAGGGATTCTGGGGGATACTAAAACGCGAAATGTATTATGGAAGGAAGTATCATACGAGAGAGGAGCTTGTACAAGCGATAACTGCATACATAGACTATTACATAAAAGACCGTCCGCAAAGATGTCTTGGTGTATTAACACCGTTGGAATATCATGAACGGATATTGGCCGCATAAAATATTGCCCGGCATAAACCGGGCAACATAAAAATTTTATATTTTTTTCATTGTCTACTTGACGGGTAGCACACCACATTTTTGCAGACTTTTTGTCTAATTTTTATGATTTTTTACATTTTTGGCGGTTCCTACGCTTCAAAAATTCCATTTTATGTAAATTCGCTGACAAAATTGCTTATTTTTTGTAAATTTGTCAGCATCGGCAATCATCAATGCCTGCCTATTTTCGACCCAGCAACTCTCGACCCGGCAGTCTTATGCGCCTTCCACATAGGCGTATAAAAGCTATTTTTCAGACAGCTTCTGCTCAAACCTGTCTTTCCTGGTATCTACAGGGACTTCAGTAGGATAAGCTCCTGTAAAACAAGCGCTGCATATATCGCTGCTGCCTGTCAGTTCAGCCAGATTTTCTGCCGGCAGATATCCCAGAGAATCCGCTCCTATCATATCAGATATCTCTTTCACCGAGTGTTTGCACGCTATCAAGTGTTCCTCAGAATCTATATCTGTTCCATAGTAACACGGGTGTAAGAAAGGCGGCGCAGATATACGCATATGTATTTCTCTCGCTCCCGCTTCTCTAAGGAGCTTTACAATTCTGCTGCTGGTAGTTCCGCGAACTATGGAATCATCGATGAGCACCACTCTTTTCCCTCTGACGGCATCTTCAATTGCAGAAAGTTTTATTTTCACCTTGTCAAGTCTGTCGCCCGGCTCTATAAAGGTACGTCCTATGTATTTATTCTTTATTAGCCCTATGCCATAAGGGATACCTGACCAGCGGCTGAATCCAAGAGCTGCGTCGAGGCCTGAATCAGGCACTCCTATTACCACATCGGCCTCTGCAGGATGTACACGGGCTAGAATTTCTCCCGCTTTCACCCTGGCTTGGTGAACAGATACTCCGTCTATGGATGAGTCAGGACGGGCGAAATAAATATATTCAAAGATGCAAAGCTTTTTATCTTTCTTATTACAATGCTCTCGCCTTGAAGCCAATCCATTCTTAGTGAATACTATGATTTCTCCCGGCTCCACATCGCGTATAAATTCAGCCCCTACAGCTTTTACTGCGCAGCTTTCGGAAGCCACTACATAGGTGCCGTCAGGAGTTTTGCCATAGCAAAGCGGGCGAAAGCCATAAGGGTCTCTGGCGCATATCAGTTTTTGAGGCGACATGAGGATGAGAGAATAAGCTCCGTCAAGAACGTTCATAGCTCTGCTCAATGCTTCTTCAATGGAAGGCGCTTTGAGCCGCTCTCTGGTCACTATATATGCGATGGTTTCAGTATCGCTGGTGGTATAAAAAATAGCTCCGGACAGCTCCAGCTCATCTCTGAGCTGTGCCGCATTGGACAGATTACCGTTGTGCGCAAGAGCCATCCTTCCTTTCTGATGGTTCACCTCAATAGGCTGACAGTTGCTGCGATTGGTTCCTCCTGTAGTGCCGTAGCGAGTATGTCCGACTGCCATAGTGCCATAGGGCATTTTTGACAAAAAATCACCTGAGAACACTTCGCTCACCAAACCTATGTCCTTATGTGAAGCAAATATACCGTCGTCGTTGACTACTATACCGCAGCTTTCCTGGCCTCTATGCTGCAAAGCATACAATCCGTAATACGAAATTTCGGCTACGTTGGCTGCTTCCGGCGCTATGACTCCGAACACGCCGCACTCTTCATGGATGCTCATTGCTGCTCTCCTTCCAAAATTTCCTCATGTTCTGCCAGAAAGAACGCTGTTCCTATGAATGCTTTAAATAACGGATGGGGCTTGTTGGGTCTGCTCTTAAATTCAGGGTGATACTGAACTCCCACATAAAAACTTTTGTCTGTCAGCTCTATGGTTTCCACCAGTCTACCGTCAGGAGACGTACCTCCTATAGTAAGGCCACACTCTTGCAGCTTTTGGCGATAATCGTTATTGAACTCGTAACGATGTCTGTGTCTTTCACTTATCATATCGGCATCATAACAGCGCCACAGCATGGTTCCCTCCTGCACTTTGCAAGGATAAGCCCCTAGGCGCAAAGTTCCGCCTTTGTCGATATCCTGGCTCTGTCCCGGCATAAAATCTATTACTTTATTTTTGCATTGCTCATCAAACTCGCCGGAATCGGCATCCTTAATTCCGGCCACATTCCTGGCAAACTCGATAACGGCCACCTGCATTCCAAGGCAAATTCCAAGATAAGGCACATTGTTTTCTCTGGCATATTTGGCAGCCAAAATCATTCCCTCTATTCCTCGGTTTCCAAATCCTCCCGGAACTATGATACCGTCCAGCCCTGACATGAGGGTATCTACATTTTGCTCTGTTATCTCTTCTGAATCTATCCAATGTATATTAATATGCGTATTATAATTATATCCTGCATGGCGCATGGCCTCCGCCACCGAAAGATATGCATCATGAAGTCCTACATACTTTCCCACAAGGCCTATATTCACCTTATAAGGTCTTGCCTTTATCTTTTTAACCATCTCCGTCCACTCTTCCAAGTCAGGACTTTTGGCGTCGATCCCAAGCTCCCTGCAAACTACCGAAGAGAAATTAGATTTTTCCAGCATCAGAGGTGCCTCATAAAGGTTAGGCAAAGTGATATTCTCTATTACGCAGTCAGGTTTTACGTTGCAAAACATAGAAATTTTCTTAAATATGGAATCTTCAAGTGGCTCATCACACCGTAAAACGATTATGTCAGGGTTTATGCCCATACCCTGAAGTTCTTTCACTGAATGTTGAGTTGGCTTGGACTTGTGCTCACAGGAACCTTTTAGGAACGGCACCAGCGTTACATGTATAAACAGGCTGTTTTGCCTCCCCACTTCCAGGGATACCTGGCGAGCCGCTTCGATAAACGGTTGGGATTCGATATCTCCTATGGTACCGCCTATTTCAGTAATTACCACATCTGCTTCCGTTTGCTTGCCTACTCTATAAACAAACTCCTTTATCTCATTGGTTATATGCGGTATAACTTGAACCGTAGAGCCAAGATACTCGCCTCGCCTCTCTTTGTTTAAGACATTCCAGTATACTTTACCTGTGGTTAAATTTGAATACTTGTTTAGATTCTCATCTATAAACCTTTCGTAGTGCCCGAGGTCCAAGTCTGTTTCCGCTCCGTCCTCCGTCACAAAAACCTCACCATGCTGATAAGGGCTCATGGTGCCCGGGTCTACGTTTATATATGGGTCCAGTTTCTGAGCAGCTACTTTTAATCCGCGTGCTTTCAAAAGTCTTCCCAGGGAAGCTGCTGTAATGCCTTTCCCAAGGCCTGAAACTACGCCTCCTGTCACAAAAATATATTTAGCCATTCAAGCCCTCCTCTTTATCAAATATCCTCTTCAAGCAAAACTCTTTTGAAATTTTCTCTACTCCCACTCCACTGTGCTAGGTGGTTTGGCAGTAATATCAAAAACAATTCTGGATATTCCC
>ENA-ORTH01003339-ORTH01003339.1-human-gut-metagenome-genome-assembly--contig:-NODE-3339-length-10730-cov-15.622014_pt1 | contig 10730 bp, 10 predicted proteins | sample MGYA00241914_ERZ509192 | MGnify/ENA primary metagenome ERZ509192 (study PRJEB26280, sample SAMEA2338826) | human gut metagenome | biome: human gut; feature: human-associated habitat; material: faeces... | reverse complement strand
AACGGTAGGCGGTTAGTCCTTCAACAGAGGGACTGTGACCCTCTGATTACATAGAAACCTGCAAGGGAATCCGTTGGAAAGGAGGGCTAAACCAATGAGTATTGTAGATTTTATGGCAGTAGTAAGCTTCGGTTTAACCTGCTTCAGTCTCGGATATGCATTCGGTAAAGATAATAATAAAACACAAAAATAGCCGCCCCAGTCCTAACAAAACTAAGCGACTATCTTTGATATCCAAATAGTAAATTGGGCTAACCGTCTATCGGTAGCACTCTTTTTCTATAATTATACTACCATGTAGCTATGAAAATGTCAATTTATCAAATTAGTGATTATAAAAATATGTGTAAAAAAAGGAGAAAAGATGAATAGAGAAGAATTTTTATCAGCATGTGGTGAATGTGAAGTTGGATACAGAGCCCAACTATTGGATTTTTATAGAAATTATGCAGATATTGTTGACAAAATATACGATAAATATGCTCTGTTAGACGGAGAAGATCAGAATAAAATGCTGGTTGAAAGATTAAAAAACTGGTTGGAACAAGGGGAGTATAGCGATATTGTTTCCACCATAAATACATTAGATGAAAATTCAGAACAAAAAGTTTTGGGATTTATTCATTTATATGAGTATATTTTAAAAACTACAAATGATGATTTTGAGTTGATAGACCAGTTATTTTTTATTCCTGGTCGATTTGAGAGAGAGTTTCAAAGAAAGTGATGTTATGGGTAACATCTGCAAAAAAATAGCCGCCCCAGTCCTGACAAAACTAAGCGACTATCTTTGACATCCAAGTTCCCAATAGCCTAATAGTGATGCCAACACATGACACTTACCTCGATAATGGCACTGTGATTAGGACTTACTGTTGGTGAGTTTATCTTATCACATTTCGATAAATTTATCAATAATTTGTGAAAATGACTCCATCAAACGTATTGATTTTTCCAACTATATAGTATATGATATTTATACAGGTAGAAATACACTGTATACATTCGATTACTGATATTTTGTATTAAGCGTATCTTAAGTACGCCAGCCGAGTGAAAAAGCAGCTTTTTATAGCTGTTTTTTTTATGTATAAAAGTGAAAAAAAGATAAAAAGAATCGGATTCTTTTAGAGGACTCATGCCGGATGGTATGGGTTCTTTTTTTCTGTAATAATATAAGTTGCATGGGTTAAAATATACACATTAATATTAGAAAAAAATATGTAGAAAGGAGATATAAAAATCGTGAAATCATATCTAATCGTTGAGGAACATAATACGAAAACTTTAAAAATCATTCCATATTCAGAGTATTTGTTGAATAAAGATAATGTGTTTTTATATGAAATTATCAGTGATGCTAACACAGAGGATGAAGCAGCCTTGATACTACATCATATTAATGAGGTTGGCGGCATACAGGAATATTTTAATGAGGTAGCAAGAGAAGCAAAAAAAGAGGTAGAAAAAAATAAAGAGGATATTCAGGAAAAAGAATTAGAGCAGCTTTGTTCAAGTGAAACGTCATCCATTTCTCCTGCAGCAATTCCTGAAAATTATTTAGATAGGGCGATTTTGAAAAAATTTCGATATGAACTAGATATATTTGAAGATTACTTAGGCATGATTCGTTATTTTATGACGGAAAATGACCCTTTAAGCTACATAAGATTGAATGATGATTCGAGAGAAGAAAAATATGTGTATTTCAAAGATGTTGAACGGCAGCTAAAAGCTCTAAAGATAGGTATTATTAAACTCTACTACTATTCTTTTCATAAAGAACTTTTCGATGATTTTTCACAGAGAATGGATGAAATGTATGAAACAGAACAATTAATACTTAGTTATCCGCTATATAAATTAAAACAGGCATTATACAAAGAGGAAGAAGCAAGGGATATTTTTGCACAGTATAGTGACAGGCAGATTAGAAATGCTATTAAAAATTATGATAATCCAAAATATCAGAGAGAAAGAGAAGAATGTGCCCAAAAGGATAATAACAAAGTGGTACATAGCGTTTCCTTTGATATAGATGTCCATGATGATCAGATTAGTGAGCAGGAAATAAAGGAATACATAATGCGTGGACTCCGATACTGGGGGATTGATACATTGGGGAAAATAAAAATCGAAGAAAACTAACGTTTTCCTCGATTGATAAAATTTTGTATAATTTCAGGTATGCTCTTCGCTTTTGATGCATCTTTTGTATATTTAAAACTAATCATATTGTCATTTTTAAAATATTCATATAGCTTAAAATACAGAAGCTTTGTTTTGTCAGAATTATATGGAGTACGATGTTTCTGCCTTCCATCAGGCATTAAACCATTTCGAAAAACATCAAAACAGTAATTCCCGTCAACTTCTCCTTTTTTTGTATTAAGTATCTTTACACAGGCATCAGAGTGCGGCTTATCTAAAGATTCAGGCATGACAGCAGGAATGAAATTACCAAAATACTTGTAAAATTGCAAAAAAACATCTCCCATATTTTCAGCATACTCAATACCAAAAAAATCACGAAACTCTTTAATATTTTGAATTTCAAAACGATTTATGTTCGCATATACAGATAATGATGTGTTTTCTTTTTGAGGATTGATAAACGTGAGTTTTGCCATGTAATATTTGAGTTTATCAGGTTTTTTCCCATTTATCTTTGGTATATCTTCGCAAACAACAATGTAATTAATTCTCTTGTATGGAAAATTAAAAGCTGTAATTATCCAGCTTTTTGATCTCATATCATAAATTAAATCACGCAAATTAGGCATATTAGCGGACATGTATATTTCCTCCCTATCTGACATATATTTATAAAAATATTATAGCGTTATTTATAACGTTAATCAAGAAAAAAAATAGGAGTTGCAATGAATATTAAAAAATTAAAAGAAATCATGGAAATAAAAAATATAAGTTTATACCGATTATCAAAGATGACTGGAATCTCGGATTCTCAATTAGGGAAAATTTTAAATGGAATAACGACAAACCCAAGAATTAATACAGTAAAGGCTATTGCAAAAGCGTTAGATGTTTCTATAAATGAGATTGTTTGATATTATATTTATGGAAAAGAACTCATGGTAAAAAATTGTGAGTCCTTTTATAATTAGAATCCCATTATTGAATTTTTATAGAAATTATGCAGATATTGTTGGAAAAATATACAATAAAAAATAATTGACATAAAATATATTTGTTGTATTATATGAAATAAGGATATGGCTCTGACAAATGCGAATCACGAAAACGCTGAGTGAAAGTCATTATTGCTATATATACTATGGGAGATTCACCTATATTTATGTATACGGCAAAATTTTTTGAATTTATGCTGTGTATATTTTACACAGCTTTTTTATTTCAATACCTCCTTGTTGGAAGCTATATCCCAAATATTAATAAAGGAGGTTCTTTCTATGAGAAAAGAGCGGAGAGAAAAACGAAATTTTAATTTACTTACATCAAAACAGGCATTAGAGCGAATGAAATCGGCACAAACAATTGTTGTCGTTGGTCCTACATCATCAGGAAAGAGTACATTGATTTACGCTCTTGTTAATCAACATATTATTGGATTTATCTCGACCGGAATCGGAGATAAATGTCAAACAACGATTATACCATGTAATTTTTTGTTTGATGAACGTATTAATGAAGATAAGTATTTTTCTTTACGTATCCGAACAAAGAAATTTACAGGCAAAGTAATCCATTTAGAGATAATGGAGATGTTAGCTAATCAATTTACAATGAATGGTATGTGTGCAGAAGACACATTGGATGCAATAGATGAAAAAACATTTAAGTTTATTCTCGAGCCGAAAAATTCTGCATATCATCTTGATAAAATAGCAGACATGATTCCTATCAAAGAATTCAAGAAAGTAATAGCAGACTCATTGAGCGAACTTGAAAAAGCTGAGCCATCATTTATCGAAAGAGTAAACATCAAGAAAAAAGAATATCAAAAGCAGAAAGTTTTAATTTCTATTATTCGTAAAATGGTATTTGAAGAAATGTGGGATGAACTTGATTCTTCTTTCAAAGAAGAATATTATAACTGGCTTAAATCAATTGGTGATAAAATTACAGATCGGCTAAGCAAATTAATGGGAACGAGTGATAATCTTGAAAATATTAACGAATATAGTGCTGAAAAAGACGACATCTGTTCATATGGTGGAACAATTCTACGAACTCTCTTTGATCCATTTCAACCATTCAGCCTTATAGTAGAAGATATGGTTCTTGCTTGTAGACCACGTCATGAATTAATAGAAAAAGCAGATGAAAATGTGCCACTTAGATTTTGTTTGAGAGATACAATGGGATTGAACCAAATTGATATGGATAATAATTCAATCAAAGATGCTCTGGATATCGCATTAAATTGTAGTCCTGATAGTATTTTACTGTTAATGAGCCTAGAGGAACGAGAGGACGTAATTGTAAATTCCTGTGAGGTTATAAATGAAAAAATTGGAAAAGCTCAAAAGCTTGATATACCGGTAAATGTAATTTTTACCAAAGCTGATAGGATTATTACAAATATCATTAGTAAGTTCGAAAAAGAAACTTTAGAGCTTACACAACTTGACTATGACAAAAATATCACAGAGGCAATAGCTATTATGGAAAATTCAATCCAAAAATACAAATCAATATTGCCACAAGAAAGTACAACATGGTTATCTATTAGATACAAGGAAGAAAAAATTGATCCTATTCAGATAGCGTTACATAAGATTGATTCCATTGAATTTCTTAAATGGCTTATCAAGTTTAAACCAGAGGGTCTTTATCAGAAGATAGGTGACATAATCCATGATACACAACAACGAATTTTACCTAATGATATGACGAATCCGTTGTTTGTAACAGTAAAACATCCTGAAAAACCAGCTGTTAAAATTGAAATAAATGGGGATGTTATTTCGGATATATTCAAACAGATTCAAATTAGACTTACAGAAGATAAAGCTATAGTAAATGGATATTTAATTACTTCAAAATATGCTATTAACGGAAGAAGCGTAGTTGCCTATTATAACAAATTGCAGCATGGTCAAGGACATACTACTCGCGCTAAAGTATATGGAAACTTCAGTATTAATATGAAGAGGATGTTAAACAATATTCTGTGTCAGCTTGTACCAAATTTTGCAATTTTATATAATTCTGGGGCTGTTGGGACGGTTATTGATAATTTAGATGAAAGAGAAGTAAATCGAATTGTCGAAATTATGGATTTAAATCGAGTAATTACAAAGCATGTATGTAGTGATTTAAACCCAGCATTGTTTGATTTTACGCCACAGGCAAGTATGACGCAACAGTTACATATCTTATTTAAAGATTATTTCCGTGATACAGGAAAATATTATATGGTTATGGATAAAGTTGCATTTAATCTTTCCTATGGTAATAGCAAAATCCAGGATATTATTGATACGATTTATGCAAAGTATATTAGCTATGATGCGACTATTAGAAAGATGCAAGAAACTTATAAAGAAATATTTGCAACAAAAGATTTTGCAGATATTATTGCTGAAGAAATTGGTAATGCAATGACAGACTTAATAAATAAGATGTTCATTATCATTTAAGTGATTGATGTTTTCAAAAAATCTTTCACAACCAAAATTTGACAAACTTGATTCCGGAGGACCCATGCCAAAAGGTGTGGGTTCTTTTTTCTTGTAAAAATTTTTGATTTTAAACATATTATATATAAAAACAGAAAATAAGCATAAACAATATATAGCATAGTACTATATATAGCTTATAATTGAGGGAGAATACTATATATATGGTTGACTGAAAATGGTATAATAAAAAGGAATAAGCAATACATTAAAACATATGTTCGAAAAAGGACTGACAAAATCTGTATACTTAGATATTCTAGTAAGGAATAAGTTTAATAGTAAAACATAGGAGGATTAGGAATATGGGTAGCATTAATACGGAAACTGAAACTGTTATAAAAAAGATTTTGCCATACATGAAAAGAAGAGGATATAATATCGAGCAAGATTTTGATTTTGAGACGGCTGTATCAACAACTGATAGATATACAAAAGGATATGTTGATATATTGGTGACATTGGGTAAAAAAACACCATTTTTTTTGATTGAAGCTAAAAGACTGGGGAAAAATTTAACGAAAAAAGATAGAGATCAGGCTATTTTGTATGCCAGATCAAAAGAAATAAAAGTTCCTTTTGTAGTCGTTACAAATGGAAAAGATATACAGTGTTTTAATACTAAGAATAAACAAAGAATAATATGGAACGGAAAAAGGTCAGATAAAGTACCAAGTCGGTCACAAATTGAAAAAGTTGTAAAAACATTAAGAATTAAGCCTGATGAAGTGATAATAAATATTTCGAATGATGAGTCATTACCATATAGACATGGACTTCCATTGCGTCAATTAAATGCATTATTTGCGAGGGGTCATAATACCATTCGAAAAATAGAAAAGGATGAGGACTATGCCTTTGCGGATTTTTCAAAACTTTTATTCTTAAAACTATTAGAAGAAAAAAACGATCTTGACGAGAGTTTTTCGTTACCTTATTCATATAAATTTTATGAATTGGCGGAATATCCAATACAAAATGCTGATCAGGTAAAAAATGCGATAAAAAGCATGATTAGTCAAATAGTTACTGATACATCTTATGGGGAAGTTCTCATAGAGCCATTAAGATTAGAAAATCCAAAAACATTCTTAGGTTTAGTTAAAGACTTAGCATCGGTTTCTTTTTGTGATTGTAGTGTTGATTCAAAGGGTGCTGCCTTCGAATATTATGTCAGAGCCACATTAAAAGGTAAAAAACTGGGGCAATATTTTACGCCGAGAGAATTAGTCCAGGTTATGACTTGTTTGATTGGAGAAGATAAAATAATTAACTCAGTGATAATGGGAAGTAAATTGAAAGTGTTGGATCCAGCTTGTGGAACAGGGGGATTTTTGGTTTATTTAATGCAAGAAGCTTTAGGCAAACTACAAGTGAAATTGAAAAATCGAGATATTACAAAAGAAAGCTATGACCAATGCGTGAAAAGAATAAAGGAAGATATCTTTTATGGTTCAGATGCTAATAGAGGGGTTGCTGCATCTGCAAAAATGAATATGATAATTGCAGGTGATGGACATACACACATTGTCCATGAGGACAGCCTTTCAGCTAAAGCAGTTAATTGGAGTGTAACAAAGCCTGATTGTAATTTGATTATGACAAATCCGCCTTTTGGAACAGCGGAAGGGGATTCTTTATCAAAAAGTGATAAAGAGCAGTTTCAAATAAGTACAACAAAAGGACAATATCTATTTATGCAAAAAATGATCGATTGTACTGTTCCAGGAGGAGAAATCTGTACAGTAATTGATGAGGGCGTTCTTAATACGAGTAAGGGCTGGGAATTAAGAAGGTATATATTAGCAAACTGTATCATTAAAGCTGTTATAAACTTGCCACCAGAAACATTCAAACCTAACAAGATCAATGTAAAATCCAGTGTATTGTACTTGGAAAAACGAGAGACTATAGATGTGGATCTTGAAGATAATTATAAAGTAACATTTTGTGCACTTGATTCATTAGGATATATGGGATCAGGAGATAAAATACGTGGCTTTGATAATATTATTTTTCTGGATGAGATTAGAAAAAAAGTATTAAATCATGAATTAGGTGAAGAAAGAGAAGGATATCATTGGAAAGCATATGATATTTGGTCAAGTAAAATAGCAAATGATAAAGGTTTTAGATTAGATTACAAATACTGGAACCCACAATTTAGAAAGAAATTTGAACAACTTGAAAACACGGGGTGTTTATCGCTAAAAAGTTTAAATACAATCGAAACAGTACGGGGAATAAGTCCAAGTTCAGAATATTATGTTGATGAGAAAGACGGATTTGCATTAGTTGTTAAAGCAGGAAGCAATATTAGTAGATTTGGAGAAATTTTGATAACTCCAGATTCTGATTGGATTGAAAAATCATTATATGATGAGTACGTTCAACGATCCGAAGATAATATGGAGAACAGAAATATTGTCAAAAAAGGGGATGTGTTATTAGCTTCAACCGGAGAAGGTACGCTTGGAAAATGTTGTGTTTATGATAAAGATATCCCGGCCATTGCAGATGGGCACGTTACAATAATTAGAGTAGATAAAAAAATAATTGATCCGTACTATTTGACAGATTATTTAAGATGTGGTTTCGGCGAAAAGCAAATCGCATGTTTTTATTCAGGTTCAACAGGACTAATAGAGTTAACTCCAGAGCAAGTAGATATGATTATCATTGATAATGCAGGAGAAAAACAAGATATCAATGTTCAAAAGGAAATATCAAAAGCTATTCGAAGAAGAGAAAAAAAATATATTACACAGATTGAAGAAGCGAAAGAATTATTGGAAACAGTTGATAAAATATGGGATTAAAAGAATATTTGTTTTGAAAATTAAGTAGATAGAATCGGATTCTTTTAAAGGACTCATACCGAATGGTATGGGTTCTTTTTTCTATGATAATATAATGTAGGTTGATTCTGTTTTTGAAAGAGATGGTTGAAAAGTTCTGGCATAATTCTTTGCCGTTCTTTTAAAACCTCTTACTTCAATCACGCCTTTATTTAACAAATAAATTTTTCTTATAAAAATGTTCCTCTTCTAAAAAATGATATATATGAAATATCTGTTTTAGGAAGGCAATTTTATAAGAAAAACAAGGATTCTCCTGCCCTCTAAATGAAATGTAGGTAGTGAGATGAATTGTATAGTTAACCTAGCGTCAGTAGTGGGCGGAGAGAAAACGGTATCCCCTACTGACAAGAAGTAAGCACCACCGGGTTTTGCTCGGCAATCAGCCTTTGCGAGGATACCGGCTGGGGATTAAAACAAGTGCTATGGTATTTCTGAACATATTCATAAGGAGATTAACTTCTAAATTTGAACAGCATAAGGGGTGTTATATGGTGAAAAATAAAAGATTAGAAAAGGAGCAGATAACTACAGCTTCGATTAAAAAGCTTATAAGTGTATTGCAATCAGGAGCGATAAACTATGAACAGTATCAGCAGGAACTACAAATGCAGCTTGATAAAATGAGTGAAGCAAACAAGGCTTATCTGTCTCAATATGGTACTCATCGAAAAGTTGTCTTGGAGCTATTAAGATTCGTGCTGCAATCAGAGAATTTCGGAAAATACAATAAGGAAGAGTATCTGCACAATCTGATCTATTCTAATTTATGGTTGATTGATGAAAGGTTGGCTTATGCCGATTATATTGCAGTGGAAAATCCGTTTAATGGTGCCATAAAAAAGAGAGGTCCGAATATCATAATGCCAGACTACCCAGTTGCAGTATCTGATGAGCCAAATACTGGAAGGGTGTATGAGACAATCACAATCCTTGAGCTGGATAGTTTAATGCGAGATGATTATACAAAAACAGGAAATCCAATAACACAGATATTAAATTATGTTGGTAGTTTGCGTACAAATAAGATGAAAGACAAAAATGGATACCTAATCCTCACAAACGAAAGCACACAGTTTTATCTGTATGCTGTCTGCAATCTGACTCCAAAATTGCGAGAACTGGCATTTGACATGGATATGATGGATACACCGGATAAGAAAGGGATGTATAAATATCATAAAAATCGGAATGCTCATATTAAAATACTGTCCTATGATAAAATGTTAAACGATGCAGAAAATAGAAACAATCATAAATACTAGGATATTACCGAATATCATATAGAGAAAAGAGAGGAATATGTACAATGTATTAGATGTAGCAATATATGTGATTAATTATGCTCATGATGCTGATTGTGGGGAATCAATGAGTAATTTAAAATTGCAAAAAATTCTTTACTATATTCAAGCCGCTTTTCTGGTAGAAAAGAATAGGGAGTGTTTTAAAGCGGTTATTATTGCAGGAGAATTTGGTCCAGTAATACCAGAGGTTTATCAAAAATATAAAATTTACGGGAGACGAGGAATACCTAAACAGGAAAACAGAAAAGTATTGCAACTTGATTGTGAAAAAATGCGTATAATCAAAAAAGAAATTGCTGAGATATCAAGAGGTGATAAAAGGCTTATTGAGAAAGTTGTAGATACATATGCTGAAATAACAGAACCCATTGTACTCGCAAAGAAGACTTGTGAAGAAGTTCCATGGAAAAATACCCCCTTAAATAAAGAGATAAAAAATTCGTTGATAAGGAAGTATTATTTGTCAAAAAATCATGTTAGAAGGAGGTAAAATTGATGCAAATTGAAAAGATTTTTGGAGAAATACCTATTTTTCATGATATTAAAATAGATAAAATCCTTTTTGAAAGCTCTTATCCAATCCTGTTTACATGCATTGAAAATAGAAATATTTATCTATTTATATGCTGTGTTAACAATTCGGATGAAACAAAAAGGATTGGAACAAAAACATCGTTTCCTAATTTAATAGAGTTGCTAACTAATAAGATTGCTATTCGAGATACTTTTGCCAATGTCACAGATAAAAAATTCCTTATTACGAAAAAAGTTACTGGTGTTAATTTTAATGAAGTTGATTTTAACAACTAAACTTTTCTTATAAAAATGTCTCTCTTCTAAAAAGTGATATATATGAAATATCTGTTTTAGGAAGGAGGGTAGTTTTATAAGAAAAACAA
>ENA-ORTH01003334-ORTH01003334.1-human-gut-metagenome-genome-assembly--contig:-NODE-3334-length-10749-cov-2.199364_pt1 | contig 10749 bp, 5 predicted proteins | sample MGYA00241914_ERZ509192 | MGnify/ENA primary metagenome ERZ509192 (study PRJEB26280, sample SAMEA2338826) | human gut metagenome | biome: human gut; feature: human-associated habitat; material: faeces... | reverse complement strand
CGCTTCGCAGAGGACTATCTGGATATCACGGGCAACCCGATCCAGGTGGAAATCGGCCAGAATCCGTCCGCAGGAGATTTCTACTTCAAGCCGAGCGATATCGAGCTGGAAAAAGAGACCTATGACATGGAGATCGGCGACGCCGTCACCATCCGCATGAGCACGGAGACAGCGGCCTTCTGGTCGACACGTACCATTCTCCAGATCCTCAAGCAGACTGGCACAACCATCCCGAAGGGCCTGGTGCGCGACTATCCGAAATACAAGGTCCGCGGGTTCATGTTTGACGTTGGCCGGAAGGCGATCCCGATGGAATACCTGGAGATGTGGGTCAAGCAGATGTCCTGGTATAAAATGAACGACCTAAACCTGCACCTGTCGGATAATTCATTCGACAATACATATGCTGGTTTCCGTTTGGAATCGGACGTACCGGGCTTGTCCAGCACAGATCTCCATTACAAGAAGGATGAATTCCGGAACTTCCTGTTGGATTCCAAGGCGCAGGGCGTGAATATTGTGCCGGAATTTGACACCCCCGGACATTCCCTGGCGTTTGTTTGGGCGCGCCCAGACCTGGGACGCGACGGGCCGAACAGTAGTTACCTGGATGTCAGTAACCCAGAAACAATTGAATTTATCAAGTCCGTATGGGCAGAATACATGCAAGAGGAGGATCCGGTCTTCCTGGAGGATACCGTAGTCAATATTGGTACCGACGAGTACAAGGGTTCTAATCAGGAAGGCAAGGAAGCGTTCCGGAAATATCAGGACGACCTGTTGCGCTTCATTCGCGACGAAATGAACCATACGCCGCGGCTCTGGGGCTCTCAGACGGAGAACGACGGCGTGACGCCGATCACGGCGGAGAACGTACAGATGTACATGTGGTACGTCGGCTACGCGGATGCCCAGGAGATGTACGACAAGGGCTATCAGATGATCAACATCAACGATGGCGATGTCTATATCGTACCTGGCGCGGGCTATTATTGGGACTATCTGTCTAAGAGCCATATCCTCAATACGTACGACCCGACCAAGATCTATGGCGGCAAACTGGTCGTTCCGGCGGGCGATCCGCAGATGCTCGGCGGTTCCTATGCACTCTGGAACGACAGGACCGGCAAAGGTGAGATCAGCGAAGGCGTGCCGAGAGACAATGGTACCACGGACGTCGAACTGTTTGACCGCATGTTTGACATCCTCCCCACCTTCGGCGAGAAGCTTTGGAGCAGCTGTAAGGACTATGATGTGGCAGCAATTGACGCTTTGACGGAAGAGGTCCTGTATGCGCCAAACACCAACCCGACTTACGAAGTCGACAGCAATACGCAGACGGTCCTGCGCTATGACTTCGAAGAGGGCGTAGAAACACGCGATTCCTCTGCAAATGCAAACAACCTGCTGGGCGAAGGCGTGAACGTATCCTATACGGACGGCCGCGACGGCAAATTCTACGCCGTAGTGGCGGGAAAAATCGACAAGACGGCAAATCCGTTCTGGATGTGGGGAACGACAGCCACTTCCTCCGCGTCGGTACTGACGATCGATCCGCAGACCTATGCGACGACCGAGCGGACGTTGGCGATAGAGGGGCTTCCGATGGTCAGCGTGGGCAACGGCCTGTACGGCTGCATGGCATGCGCCTCGGCGACAAGCGACGAGCTGTTCATCAAACAAGAGGGATATTCGGCCACCCAGATTTACCGGTACGACTGCCAAACAGGCAAAACGAGCGTTTTCGCCACGACGAGCCGATCGCTGGCCAAATACATGACCGCCACTCCCGATGGCCTGCTCTACGTTCCTACGACGGATTTCTATCACGTCTATACGGAAGTATACCGTATAAGCGACGGTACCCGAATGACCGGCGTCGAGTCCCGAATCGGCAAAGTCGCAGGCGATGGCGGCATCGTTTCGACCTACTCCTTCGCCGAATAACGGAACCGAACATCCATTCACAAAGCAAACGACACCATGCAATACACTGCGATAATGAATAAAATCCTTACTGCATTGACACTCATGCTCGCGGCAGGTCTCGCGGGCTGTTCAAAAGACGACGGGACGAATGTTCCGATCACGGGTATCTCGATCGCCGAGACGAAAACCGTACAGATCGGACAGACGGTGCAACTGACCGTCACGGTTATGCCCGAAAACGCGACGGAAAAGCCGGACTTCGCATGGAGCAGCTCCGATTCCGGAGTGGCGACCGTCGACGAGTCGGGCAACGTAACGGCGCATAGCACGGGCAACGCCGTCATCACGGTCCGGCTCCGCAGCAACGAAGCCGTCCAGGCGACGTGCACGGTAACGGGTTCCGAGGAAACGGCCGAGTACGATCCCGACGAAGTAGTCGAATTCGAGGACTCCAAGTTCCAAGCCCTTACCCTGTATTACGACAAGAACAACGACGGAAAACTGCAGGCATGGGAAGCCGCGCTGGTCACCGAGCTGGAACTGAGCGGCCAGTCGATCAAATCGCTCCGGGGCATCGAATATTTTACGGAGCTCGAAAGTCTCAATTGCACGAGCAACCTGCTCACGTCGCTCGACGTGACGAACAACCGGAAACTCCGGGCCCTCTGGTGCAAATCGAACCGGATCGTATCGCTCGACGTGACTCCGCTACGCGATCTGCAGATACTCAACTGCGAGAGCAACCGCCTCACGTCGCTCGACGTATCGCAGAACACGGAACTGGTCCACTTGCTGTGCGGCATGAACAACGGCGCCACGACCGACGACGACGGCATCACGAAAATCGACGTATCGAACAATCCGAAGCTTGAAACGCTCAGCATCTACTACCTGAATATCAGCGAGCTCGACGTGACGAACAACCCGAGTCTCAAGAAACTCGATTTCGGCATGTGCTGCCATACGCGCTGGGGAGACCTGACTCCGATCGAGCATATCGATCTGAGCCGTAATCCCGAACTGGAGGAACTGAACTGCGCGAGCAGCAACTATCCCGGCTTCGGCCTCGACGAGCTCGACGTGTCGAACAACCCGAAACTCAAACGGCTGACCACATACGGAAACCCGAAGCTCGGATCGCTCGACCTGAGCCGGAATCCCGAACTGAAGACACTCAACTGCTGCCATAACTCGCTGTCGGCACTCGACGTGACGAAATGCCCGAAGATCGACACGCTCTACTGCGCCTACAACGAAATCGGCACGCTCGACCTGACACAAAGCGCCGAGCTGGTATGGATCAACTGTCAGAACAACCGGATCGACAAGCTCGACGTGAGCAATACGAAGATCGGCTACCTGATGGCGCCCGACAACCGGATCGCTTCGGTCAACATGGGCGACAAGACGTTCGACACGCCGAGCCCTTCCGGAAGCGGCTACGAGGACGCAGGACTGCCCTATCTCTATATCAATTTGAACAACAATCAGCTGACGGACATCGACCTGTCGAAGCAAAAATATCTCTATTGGCTGGAAATCAGCGGCAACCGACTGACGTCGCTCGACCTGACCGGTTGCTCGAAAGTGGGCGGCGTGCTGTGCGGCGACAACAGCTTGACAAGCCTCGTGCTCGACGGATGCACGCGGCTGTGGGAACTGCGCTTCGCCAATAACGGGCTGAGCGGAGAACTGGACCTGTCGCCGTTCTCGCTGACGAGAATCGCATCCGAAGGCAACCGGCTCGAAACGATCTATGTTCCGCAGGACTTCGATCCGGACGCGACCTATTTCATGGGCGGAGTCGGAACGCTGCCCTGCTACACGAAAGACGCGGAAACGGACTGGGTCAAGAAATAGGAAACCGGGACGAGCGCCCGTTTATGAAAAAAACGTTCCGGCCGACGGCCGGAACGTTTTTTTCGATACGAGGCATCCGGGAACATGCCCGCATCCGAGCCTTCCTGCCGGCATACCAGCAAAACGAGCGCCGTATTCTCTCACGCATAACCTCATGGAGGGAAACAGCAACGACAGGCTGACCGACTAACGCCTTTTCTTGTCCCAGCGCGGCGTGATGCCTATGAACAGACCGAAATTGCGGCCGGGCATCGGCCGGGAAAGCACCGAAACGTACTCCTCGTCGAACAGGTTGTAGACCCACAGTTTGACGGACAGCTCGCCCACGCTCAGACGGAACGTCTTGCCAAGACCCAGATCGTTCATGTAGTAAGAATTGAGCAAATAGAGACTGGATCCTTTCTCGTTGCTCGATGTCGTATAGCGCTCGCTGTAATAGTTGTACCGGTAGGTCAGCTCGTATCCGCGCCACGAAAGCCTTCCGGTAACGCCCGAAGAATATTCGGGGACATAAACGAGCTGCTTGCCGATCGACTGGTCGTACCACTCTTTCGGATCGCCCCAGTTGATCGAGCGGGTCTTGGCCCAGAAAGCGTTCAGGTTCAATGCCCAGAGGCGTCCCAGCTTCACGGACAAGTCGCCCCGGAGCTCGACGCCGTAGCTGTGCACCTTCTTGACGTTGAGCGGCGTCCAGAATCCTTTGAATGTCGGCAGCCAGACGATCCAGTCGCGTATATGCGAATTGTAGACGGTAACCTCGCCGCCGAAATCGAATACTCCCTCCTTCACGCGGAACTCCATGCCTCCTTCGTAGGTATATCCCTTTTCGGTTTTCAGCGAATCGTTGCCGCCCGGCTTGAAATAAAGGTCGTTCAGCGACGGATAGCGGTAATTGCGAGCGACGGAAGCCTTGAGCACGACGCCGAACCGGGGCCACAGCGTATAATCGACGAACCCGGCCGGAATCAGCGGCGTCAGGTTCCGTCCGTAACTCTCGCCGCGCAGGTCGATACCCAGCCCCAGACGCGGATGAGGCCGGTACTTCACCGTAGCGAGCAGCGACACTTCGGCCCTTACCTTGTCATAGCCGAGCCGGATCGTATCCTCGGGCTGCGCCCCGCCCAGATCGGGGTCGTCCAGGCTGCTCACCGAATGGACATTGACCGACGCATTGGCCGTCAACGCCCACTTCGGCGTAGGATAATACTCGGCATAGAACTGCCCGTAGCCGGAGTTGATCCGGCTGTGCGAGTGGATCATCTGCTGCAGCTCGCCGCTGTCGGGATCGGGATTCCCGTCGTAACGATACAAGATGTAGGAATAGATATAGCCGGCCTTGGCGCCCATTTTCAGCCCGTCGCCGCGACGGTCCCACGAGGCGACCGCACGCAGCGTCGTCTCGTCCTGCGTCGAGCGGGCCTGTCCCTCCTGCTTGTAGTCCACCGTCAGCATCGGGATGCCGCGCCGCGAATCGGTGACCCAGGCCGCCAGCCCGAAGCGATTCCGCTCATCGGGCTGATAGTAAAACTCCTGCAACAAGTGAAAATCGCGGTACGAGCAGTTCTTGTTCCGCTCCATCGGATAGACCCATTGCCCGTCGATCTGCTCGTACTTATCGTAATTGCGATACTTGAAATCGTTGTCGGAGGTCACGTAGCATACGCGGGTCGAGGACTCGAACTTCCGGGTGCCGTAGGTGAAACGCAGGAACTCGTCGTAAGTGTCGAAACTGCTGATACCCTGAATGAAGTGCACGCCGGCTCCCGATTCGCCCAGCGGTTTGGTCCCCAGCGTGATCGCCCCCCCCAAACCGCCCCCGGACACCCCGACCGAACCGGCTCCGTGATAGAGGCTCGCCTCGTCGATGAAATAGGAAGGGATCAGCGAGAAGTCGACCATGCCGAGCATGGGTGAATTGATTTTCATGCCGTTCCACGTCACCTGCGTATGCGAGGGAGCCGTGCCCCGGAACGAAGCCGTCGCCATCGTTCCCCGGCCATACGACTTGATGAACACCGGCGTGCTCTGCGACAGCAGGTCGCCCAAACTGTTGGTCACGTTCTGCCGCAGCGCCACCGAATCGAGATTCATCTTCGTCACTCCGATGTCGGCCAGACGCCGCCCGGTCACAACGGCCTCCTTCAGCCGAATCGTGCGCGAGGAAAGAGGCTCGGACGCCTCGGGAGACTCGCAGACGGGCCCGTTCGCCGCCCTCAGGGAGGCTGTCGTCAGCGTCAGCGCGGCCGCCAGAGCGGTCCTATACAGTCGGTTCATAGCGATCGTCATTTAAAACAGAAAGCCCCGGGGATGATGCCGACTTGAAAACTGTCGAGCAGCTCGCCCCGGGCCGAGTAACGGAAAACCCAGCCGGGCTGCACGTAATCGCGCGCATCGGCCAGATAGACCTCGGAAGTCCGGGGATCGACCGTCAGCCCGTACCAGTAGTTGCCTGTCATATTCTCCAGAAACGGCTTTTCGGGCAGCGATTCGGAGCGGACGTCCATGCGCCAGACATGATCCTTGATAAAATACAGCGTATCGCGCGTGCCGTTCAGACAAACCTCGGACGCCCGGTCGCCGAACCGGAACATGAAAGCCCTATCGACCTGCTGGGTGGCGGCGTCGATCCGGTAAAGTCCCGGCGCCTCCTGTCCGTAAGGACTTCCGGGATAACCGCCGTCAGTGACGGTCCATATCTTGCCGAAACGGTCCAGCGCGAGCGAAGTGGGTTGTTTGCCGACCTCGATGTACTTGACGACGCTGTCGGTGCGCGTGTCGATGACCAGTATCTTGTTATCGTACGACCAGCAGTTCGTGAAAACGAAGTCGCCGTACTGCACCATCTGCTCGGTCGACGGCTGATTCTTGCCCGGAATCTTCACGTCGATGCGGCCGGTGATTTCGAACGTTTTCGGATTGATGATCGTGATGTGCCAAGCGTACAAGTCGGTCACATAGGCCTTTTCGTCGCTCAGGAAATGGATGTAGCGGGGCGAAAGCAGTCCCTCGATCATTCCCTTGAGCTCGAACGTATCGAGATCGATGACGAATATGACGCCCGAATTGTTGACGACAACATACCCCAGCCCGTTGCGAATCGCCATCGACTGGGCCACATCGCCCAGCTTGATCGTATTCGTGCGACGGAACACCTCGTTCTCCACCCGCATCGAATCGATGTCGTAGTAGGACAACGAAGCGTTCCCGTACATGAAATTTCCTTCGTTGGTAATGAACAGCCCTCGGCCGTCCGCACCGATCTTTTCGGGAGCCCGAGCCCCGTAGTCCATGCAGGACGTCACGATCCCGAAAGCCGGAAGCAACGCCAATAGCGCGACAAGGATTCTTCTTTTCATAATCGCCGTACATTATCATACAGCACGGCCACAGGGAAAACCGGTCCGCAGAGAAGCTCCGGACGGATTACCGGCCCATACACCGCAGGCTGTAATCGGAATGCGTCGGGCCGGTCTTCTGACTCGTCTCCGCTCCGAAGCCTTCCCGGCCCAAAAGCCAGTGGCATCCGTTTCGGAACGTTTCGCTTCTTCTCGGCCACCCGAGCCGAAAAGAAGCCGAGACATACAGCAGCGGTAACTGTCGCCGATTCGCACGGCGTTCCCTCATTCGTCTCCCGGACGGTCCGCCCGTCGGGATCGAGCCTCGACACGTTCGCAAAGATAGCGAATATATCGGAACAAAGTACCCCCAAAAGCAAAAACAGCCCGGACGAAGAGCCGATTCGACCGAGATGGGAAAGCCCGCAGCCACTGCCATACGTTCCGGAATCCCGCGAGCGGCTCGCGTCAAGAACCGCCAAAGCCGCTCTGCCCAACGCTATTCCTCGATGAGCGTATCTTGCGAGCCGATTCGGGACAGGAGCGGACGGCGGCAGGCCGTTGCCCCGTTACTCACGGAAGCCGCCCGACGTTCGATCAATACACAGGCTTCGCATCCGGGGAACGGAAGTCCGCACGGGAAAAAACGGACATTTTTCCGCAGGGCAATCGGCTGGAAATCTTTCCCTGCACGGCGGCAAGCCGGCACGAGCAGCCTGCAAACGGCGGGAAACGGACAAAACGGCTCCGATTTTGCATCGCGTTCTACCGGACCTCTTTCAACGACGGAAAGCAAGCCCCCACAAGGAAGCAATCAACGAAAAACAAAAGATTATGGAAAAAAAGCAATCGACCGCACTCGAAAAAGCGGACACGGCCACGCTGACGCTCAGCATTCTGTTTGTCGTATCCATTCTCTGCACCATCCTTTTCTCGCTCACAGCCTGAAAGAAGCGCCCTCTCCGGCGGCCGCCTTTCCTCAACGGCAGGCGGCCGCCATCTTTTTACCTTCCAGCCGGCATTCCGCATACATCCGATTCTTTCGGGCATTTCGACAAGGGAAACGTACCGGCCCAGCCCCCCCGCAGGCACAAAGACTAAAAACAAAAAAGCCCTTGCTCGGGATGCAAGGGCTCGATGCTTTAAATAAGCGAATTTGAATCTGGTCGGGGTACCGGGATTCGAACCCGGGACCTCCAACTCCCGAAGCTGGCGCGCTAACCGGGCTGCGCTACACCCCGAACGAGTTCCGCGTTCGAACATGGCCTCGGGCCACTTCCGTTCAAACGCGGTGCAAAGATAATAAAATTTACGTCAAAAATGCAACTGTTCGGGAAAAGATTTATTCGACTATCCGCCGAAACCGTTCGGTTGCAGGCGCTTCCCGTATCGCATAAGCCTCAGACAATCAATAAAACCACCTGACGAAACGCCCGGCAGCGCTGTCAAGGCAAAGAAAAAGCCGGCCGCAGCCTTGCTCCTACGGCCCGGATGTCTTATTTTTGCCGTGAAAACCCAAATAGAAATGACCAAACGAATGCTTTACCGATCCGTAGTGGCCATAGCGGCTATGGCGGGTCCCTGCCTTGCGGCGGCTTCCGCCTCGCGAGCGAACGAAACCGTACAAACCTATTGGAACGATTCCGGGGCGCGCAAGGGCCTCTATGTCGAGCGGGCGAAAGACGACCCGAACCGCGAGCCGACCATTTTCCTTGCTGGGCACAAGTACCGCGACATCGGCATGAACTGCTACGACCTGTTCAACTGCGCGCTCAAATTCACAGATGACGGACTGCGGATCGACCTGTCGGACTCTTTCGCAACGCTCGAGTTGCTCAAGAAAGAAGGGATCGGCCTCATCCGCTTCAACTGCGGCATCTATTACAGCGCCGAGCTCGGAGCCTCGTACATGACCGACCGGGACGCCTATATCGATGCGCTGCGTCAGATCGCGGCCCGCGCGCAGGAACTGGAAATCGGACTGATCCCCTGCCTGATGTGGCATTATGCCGCCGTGCCGGAATATTTCGGCGAGCCGTTCCGCAGCTGGGGCAGGCCGGGCAGCAAAACGGCAGAGTTCCTGAAAGCCTACACGACCGACATCGTCACATCCCTGAGGGAATACAAAAGCATCTTCGCATGGGAGTTCGGCAACGAGTTCAACCTGCACGCCGACCTGCCCCAATATGCCCAGCGCCATACCCAGGCCGACCCGCCCGACTGGCGCGACGTTTTCGGGACGGAAGATCCGGACTGGCGGATCAGGGGCAACGATATCCTTTACGCCTACCGCACGTTCACGCGCATCGTCCGCCGGCTCGATCCCGACCGCAGAATGCTGCTCTCGGGCAACGCGATCCTGCGCGAAACCCAGTACAATCAGTATACCCGCGACCGGATGACGATCGACGACACGAAACAATACCGCAAGATCAGCCGCATACTGAATCCGGGACCGATCGAAACCGTCTCGGAGCACGTATACCAGCACGGCCGCCAGTTTGCCGATCTGGGCAAGGTCTCCCTCGACGAGCAGATCGCCATCGCCGTCGAAACGGCCCGATCGCTGGGCAAGGTATACGTAATGGGCGAGTTCGGGGCGATCCGCGGATCGCGCGAGGAATACGTTCCGTTCTTCGAAGCGTTCCTCAAAGCCGGAGTCCAACTCTCCCTGTTTTGGAATTTCTCGCTGCGAGGCAACATCGAGCAAAGCTGCACGCCGACCGAACGCGGCCCTTACATTTTTGAATTGATCCGCGAATACAAGCAAAAAGACGCGGCCTTGCACGGAGAGTAGGCAGAAACACGATACGGATAACTATCGAACAGGGCCGGCAATTTTTCGTTGCCGGCCCTGTCGTATCTCCAACCGTACAGGAAAAGCTACCCGAAGCCACCTATCGACACTTTCTCATCCGGTAAATCTCAGTTTACACAAACGGGCAAAAAAGGTGTAACCCGAGCAAAAACGACGATATGCGGCGGTCACATCCACACGGAGAAAAGCCTTTCAGAGTAGTCTGAAAGGCTTTTCTCCGTTGTCGGGGTACCAGGATTCGAACCTGGGACCCCCTGCTCCCAAAGCAGGTGCGCTAAATGGCTTGTGTTGTATAAAAAACGCCTTTCAAACACATTCTAACGCACATATTGACTTCTTTTCGCTTTTACCGTTATTTCTCGGTTAACACATTGGTTGACACATTTGTGAAATCCCAATGCAGGTTAATAATTAAGTGAATTAGTACAGTATTGCTGGTGTCAAAAGAAAACGCCGCATTTTTTCGGCCCTCTTTCCCTATTCTTTAAGATACGACGCAATTTAACTCCAAATCAATCATATAAAGAGAACTCGTCAGTTATTTCTGAATATAAATCATTAAATGACCTTTGAGTTGTGGTATTATCAATAATAGCTTTTGAAATGAATAATATTTGACGAATATATTTTCTATCAGGGCAATGATATTTTATTGTGCGGCGAAATGGTTTATATGAGTCTTTATTGTCAAGATATTTCTGGTTTAAACTGGAACATCCAATGCGTACACTTTCGATATCTGATAACGGCTTGCTATGCGCAATTTGCATAATTCCTTGCGTTACTGGTTTATTGCTAACTCTAACC
>ENA-ORTH01003330-ORTH01003330.1-human-gut-metagenome-genome-assembly--contig:-NODE-3330-length-10771-cov-11.065510_pt1 | contig 10771 bp, 10 predicted proteins | sample MGYA00241914_ERZ509192 | MGnify/ENA primary metagenome ERZ509192 (study PRJEB26280, sample SAMEA2338826) | human gut metagenome | biome: human gut; feature: human-associated habitat; material: faeces... | reverse complement strand
TGCACTGCGGGAGGTAAAGGAAAAGAACGGTTGGGTGGCGCTGGTGTGCGGCCACGTCAAGGAGAGATTATTATAAGGGGGAAGATTTTTGAGTTCGGTCACACAACGTGTTTCTCAAATAAAACAGCCTTATGGAGGATATCTACGGCCTCGTGATTTTGAATGTATTGTTTTGAATGATGACAATGTTCTTTCAGAACAGGAAAATATTCATCCGAGCTTAGTAGGAATGGCTGTTGATTATTTGTCAAGGTATATGCTAGAGAGAAATGCTAAGAAAGCGTTTCATATTTCTTTACTAGGTGCATCTATCATTGATGATATACGGTATGCGATTTATTTAACATCGCAAATACAGGGATTGGACAAGCAATCTATAATTTGTGCATGTAAATTATGTGGATATGATGTTTGTTATAGATCTTCTCCGACAAGATATAGACCTGTAGAAAACATAGAACCAGACCAAGAAACGATTAATAATATTAGGATAATGGTTAATCGCAGTTTGCACTTTTTTGAAATATATGGTCCAATTGTAAAAAATGAAATAACATTTGAGGGTGGGTATTCTGCCCTTGTTACTGCAGGAGATGGAGATTACTTAACAGAGAATACGTTATGGGATTTTAAAGTTTCTAAACGGCCACTTACCACGAAAAGTACACTTCAAATTTTAATGTATTATATTATGAGTCAACGCTCAATACATCAAGAGTTAAAAAAAATAGAATTTTTAGGTTTTTTTAATCCGAGACAAAATAAAGTGTATATCTATTCAGTGAAGCAACTCGATAAATCAATTATTGAGATTGTTTCAAAAGATGTTATTGGTTATGATGCATCCACAAATGAAAAAGGTATGGATACATGTTTGGAGAAGGAATGTAATTGCATGTATTTTGATGATGACGAGAATTTTGATGATGATATCGATGATTTCTTTGCCCCACAATATTTAACAGTTACGGAAACGGCACAGTATCTAGGAGTAAAGAGATCTGAAATTTATAAATTAATTTGTTCTAATGTGCTTGATGCATATAAGGAAAAAAACAAATATAAAATTTCTCTTAGATCAATTGAAGATTATATAAAACACCGAAAGCTGATGACAAATATATGCGGAATAATATGTGGAATAGGGATATTGTTTTTAGGAGTAATATATTTTCTAAAAAAATATGGAACACTGTGAAAGGAGAGTTTTATGCCCCACCGTTATTTTACAACTGATATCTCCGGAGGCACGGCCGTGCTGTCGGGGGCGGACGCGCATCACCTGGCCCATGTGATGCGTGCCCGGCCCGGCGAGACCGTTACGCTTTGCGACGGCAAGGGCACGGACTATGCCTGCGCGGTGCGCAGCTTTGGCCCTGATACGGTAGAGCTGGAAATCCTTTCCAGCGTTTCCAGCGTATCGGAGCCGGGCGTGCGGGTTACGCTATATGTGGGCTACCCAAAGCAGGATAAGCTGGAGACAATCGTCCAGAAGGCTGTGGAGCTTGGCGCTGTGCGGGTCGTGCCGTTTTTCAGCCGCTACTGTGTGGCTGCGCCAAAAAAGGAAGAGCAGAAAAACCTGCGCTATAACCGCATCGCCTTTGAGGCCGCCAAGCAGAGCGGGCGGGGCGTGGTGCCGCAGGTGGAACTTCCGGTAACATACAAACAGATGCTCGCGGACGCAGCGCGCAACGACGCGGCGTTTTTTTGCTACGAGGCGGGCGGGGAGCCATTACTTAGCCGGCTGGGCGGCGCCGAGACCATCGGCCTCATCACCGGCAGCGAAGGCGGCTTTTCCCCCGAGGAAGCGGCCGCGGCCCGCGAAGCGGGATGCGTACAAATCGGCCTGGGGCCGCGCATCCTGCGTTGCGAGACCGCGCCGCTGGCGGCGCTCGCTGCGGTAATGACCCTGACCGGCAATTTACAATGACCTTCCCGCGCGCCGCCCGGCGTCTGCGGGCAGGCGAAAGGGAGTTTGTATTTTGCCTAAGAAAACCTTGGTCCTTACCCTCGCGCTGGTGCTTGTGGCGGCGCTGTTCGCAGGCTGCTGGGGCAGCTCCGGCAGTTCGTCCTCCAAGCCTTCGTCCAGCTCCTCCATGGCGCCCAGCTCCTCGTCTGTGACATCCGGCTCCGGCAGCATGTCCGGCTCCATGTCCGGTTCCATGAGCGGCGTTCCCGGCGACAGCGGCGTTGCCTCCGGCTCCGTTTCCGGCAGTATGTCCGGCAGCGGCGCGGGCGGCGCTTCTTCTGGCTCCGTGAGCGGTTCCTCCTCGGCTGCGGCACCCGCCGCAGCCCCGGCGGACGGCGACGGCTGGATGACGCGCCTGGTCAACGCCGCGAACCCTCTGCCCGAGGGCTTCACCGTGGAGACCGTGGACATCAGCGGATACGAAAACCGTCCTTTTGACAAGCGCGCGGCGGCGGACCTGGAGGCCATGCTGGCGGACGCCGAGGCGGCGGGCTGCAAGCTCTACTTAGTGTCGGGCTACCGCAGCGTGGAGCGGCAGACGGCGCTGTTCAAGCGCAAGACAAATTCCTTCATGGCGGAGGGCTTCAGCCGGGAGGAGGCCGAAAAACAGGCCGCCATGTGGGTGGCGCGCCCCGGCACCTCGGAGCATAACACGGGCCTTGCCGCAGATATCGTTTCGGCGGACTGGTATTCGAAGCACAGCGACCTGACGGCGGATTTTGAAGACACGCCGGAATTTGAATGGCTGTACGCCCACTGCGCGGACTACGGCTTCATCCTGCGCTACCCCAGGGGAAAAGAAAATGTCACGGGCGTGACGTATGAACCGTGGCATTATCGTTATGTAGGTAAGGATGCCGCGAAAGCGATCATGCAGGCGGGCGGCACCCTGGAAGAATACACCGGGGCGCATACCGCCTGATGCGGCGGCGCGTCCGGGAAAACGGGGCGTGGATACGAGTGGCATTCATAAAAAAATACGCGGGCACGGCATTGGGCGCGGCGCTTCTGCTGGCGCTGGCCGTGTTCGGCATTACATATCGAAACGAGATCTGGGCCGTGCTGACGCAGCAGGATGCGCGGGACGCGTTTATTGCGTTTGTCCACGAAAGCGGTTTTTTGGGCCTGCTGGCATTTTTGGGCCTGCAGGTGCTGCAGGTGGTGGTGGCCGTGCTGCCCGGCGAACCGGTGGAACTGATGGCGGGGCTTTTGTACGGTACCTGGGGAGGGCTGGCCTTGTGCCTTTTGGGCGTGGGCCTTTCCAGCGCCGCAGTTTATTACTGCGTGCGTGCCGCGGGTGCCAGAGCCATCGACGCTTCCGTTCTGGCAAAATACCATTTTCTGCGGGACGAGGCGCACGTGAAGTTCTTTTTGTTCCTGCTGTTTTTCATCCCGGGCACGCCCAAGGACGTGCTCATCTATCTGGGGCCGTTCCTGCCCGTCAGGCCCCATGCGTTTTTTCTCATCTCCACACTGGCGCGCATCCCGTCGGTGATCACCAGTATCTTTGCGGGCAGCCAGTTCGCCGAGGGAAGCTGGGACGTGAGCCTGGTGGTGTTCCTTGCCACCGGGGCTGTGGCGGGGCTGTGCGTGATCTTTCAGGACCGCATTCTGGCAGGCATTGCCGCGCTGAAGGGGAAATTCAGTCTGGAAAAGCACGGGGATTTGTGATATACTGCCTGTGGATTTCCCGGCAGAGAGCCGGGGACTGATTTTCCAGCAAACATAAAGGAGCGACAACGATGCGTGAATATAAGATCCTGACGGATTCCACCACGGACCTTTCGCCGCAGCTTGTGGCGCAGACGGGCGTTACTGTACTGCCCATGACCTATACCATCGGCGAAAAAAGCTACCGGAACGACCCTGAGGAAACAGACCTTTCTTCCGGGGACTTTTACGATATGCTCCGCGGCGGGGCCATGTCCACCACCAGCCAGATCAATGTGGAGACATTCCGGGAAGTGGCGGGCCAAATGGCGCGGGACGGCTTCGACGTGCTGTATGTGGGCTTTTCGTCCGGGCTGTCCGGCACATTCAACTCCGCGCGCATCGCCTTCGAGGACCTGAGCGCCGAATATCCGGAGCACAAATTCCTCGCGGTGGACAGCTTGTGCGCCTCCATGGGCGAGGGCCTGTTGGTCTACCATGCGGCGCAGCGGCAGAAGGCGGGCCGCAGCATTGAAGAAACGGCTCGGTGGCTGGAGGAAAACAAGCTGCATCTGGCCCACTGGTTCACGGTGGACGACCTGAATCATCTCAAGCGCGGCGGGCGTGTGTCCGGTGCGGCGGCGTTTTTCGGCACGATGCTCAACATCAAGCCGGTGCTGCACGTGGATGACGCGGGTCATCTGATCCCCATGGAAAAGGTGCGCGGCCGCAAGGCCAGCCTGGACGCGCTGGTAGCGCATATGGAAAAGGACGCAGTGGACCCGGCCTCCCAAACGGTGTTCATCAGCCACGGGGACTGCCGTGCGGACGCGGAATATGTAGCGGACCTGGTGCGGGAAAAATTCGGCACGCAGGATATCCGCATCCATTCCATCGGCCCGGTCATCGGCAGCCATTCAGGCCCCGGCACAGTGGCGCTTTTCTATCTTGGCCGCACGCGTGGATAAAATACTTGAAGTATAAACCGGATTTAAAATAACAAAACCAGCCCCCGGCCGCGCAGGATAGACCCGCGGCCGGGGGCTGGTTTGTATTCGCAAAATATGCACGGAAATACCTGAGGCGGCGGGCAGAGTTCCTCATTGCGCGCGTTCCCGTTTTTTGCTATGATGGGAACAGGAATCATCTGCTTGCCGCGGGCGGTTTTTCGCGGCGGAAAAGGGGGAATGCAGCAATGAGCGCACAGGAAAAAACGGCGGGCGGGCTTTCGCGCCGCAACCTCTGGGCGTATCCCGTGGGCACCGTGGGCCGGGATATGGCCGGATGCATGTTTACCAACTATCTGCTCACCTATGTGTTGTTCACCAAAACGCTTACGTCGGTGCAGTTTGCCTGCATCAGCGTCATCATGGTGGCGGCGCGCGTATTCGACGCTTTCAACGACCCGATCATGGGCAACGTGGTGGAGGCCACGCGTACGCGCTGGGGCAAATTCAAGCCATGGATCGCCATTGGCGGCGTGCTGAGCGTCATCGTGTTCATCACCTCGTTTTCCACCACGCTTCAGGGCTGGGTTTATGTGGCGGCCTTCGGCTTGTTGTACTTCGCGTACAGCGTCGTATTTACAATGAACGACATCGCCTACTGGGGCATGGTGCCGGCGCTGGCGCGCCGCGCCGACGACCGCAACCGTCTTACCTCCCGCACGGTGCTGTTTGCGGGCGTGGGGCAGTTTCTGGGCGGCATCGTTGTACCCACGTTTACGGCGGGCAGCCTTGTGATCGGCGGCAACGCCGTCACCGCGTACCGTGCCGTTGTCCTTATTGTATGCGCTGCGTTTACGGCTACACAGCTCATCACGCTGCTTGTGGTGCGCGAGCCGTCTGCGCGGGACGAAGCGCCCGCCGAAAAGGTCGGCATCCGGAAGGCCTTTTCCTCCATTGCCCGCAACGATCAGCTTGTCTGGTGCGCCGTTGTTTTTCTGATTTTTTCCGTGGCGCAGACACTGATGGGCGGCGGCCTTTCGGTGACATACCTGTATTTTGAATTCGGCTACAACGGCCTGCTGCTGTCCATCTTCAGCATTCTGGGCAATGTGGCGGGCGCGGTGCTGATGCTCGTGTTCGCGGCTCTGTCCGGCCGTTTCACCCGCGCGCAGCTGATGAAGGCAGGCGCTTTCGGCGCTGCGGCGGGATACCTCTGCATCATGCTCTCCGGCCTGTTCATCCCGCGGGAGATGTGGGCGCTCAAGTTCACGATGCTCACCGTGAGCAACCTGTTTGCATTTCTGGGGCAGACGCTGGTTTACCTTATTATGATCATCTGCATTGCAAATACCGTGGAATACAACGAGTGGAAAACGGGCCGCCGGGAGGAGGGCATCGTCTTTTCCGTGCGGCCCTTCATCACCAAGCTGGGCACTGCGCTGGTGCAGCTTCTGGTGCTTGTCATCTATCTGGCGGTGGGAGTGCGCGCCGTGACGAACCAGATCTCCGATTTGGAGAACGCGGCCTCCCAGGGGCTGATCACCATAGCGGAAAAGACGGAACGAATCGGGGCGGTGCTGGCCTCGGTGCCCAGCGGCAAAAGCGCCGCGCTGCTGGTCTGCATGACGGTCATCCCGGCGGCGCTTCTGTTGGCTGCTTATTTCATCTACCGTGTCAAATATACGATCACGGAAGAATCTTATGAAGCGATGGTGCGGGATATTGAGGCGCGCCGCGCGGCGAAAGGAGAAACAGCGGAATGAAAGGCTGGAAAACGGCACTGGCGCTGGGCGCCGCGGCCGCGGCTGCGGGAGCTGTGGCCGGAGAGTACTTTTACCGCTTTGCGCTTACACAGCAGATCGACAAAACAGCGGCGTTCAACGCGCCGCATAACCGTCCCACCGGCGCGCCCCGGGGCACGCTGGCGGCGGACAGGGAATGGCTGAACGCGCAGCCCCATGAGGATTGGTGGCTGACCTCGGGCGACGGCCTGCAGCTGCACGCTCTGTGTGTGCGCGCGGGCGGGAATGCGCCCTGGGCGGTGCTGTGCCACGGCTATACCGGGCAGGCATCGGGCATGGCGGAATACGCGCGCCGGTTTTATGACGCGGGCTTCAGCCTGCTGCTGCCGGACGCACGCGGCCACGGCCAAAGCGAGGGCGGGTATATCGGGATGGGCTGGCCCGAGCGGCGGGACATTGCCGCATGGGTGCAGCGTGTTACCGCAGAGAACGGCGCGCCGGATATCGTGCTCATGGGCGTGTCCATGGGGGCCGCCACCGTAATGATGACGGCGGGCGAGCCTCTTCCGCCCAACGTGCGGGCGATCGTGGAGGACTGCGGCTATACCACCGCATGGGAGGAGTTCCGTTATCAGCTGAAAAAAACCTATGGCCTGCCGCCGTTTCCCGTGCTGTACACGGCAGACGCGCTGCTGCGCCGCCGGGCGGGCTTTTCTTTGCGGGAGGCCAGCGCTGCGGCACAGGTGGCGCACTCCCGCACGCCGATGCTGTTCATCCACGGCGGGAAGGATGCCTTCGTTCCCTTTGCCATGCTGGATGAGGTGTATGCGGCGGCGCGGTGTCCCAAGGAAAAATATGTGGAGCCGGATGCAGGCCATGCGGAGTCCCTGCGCATGGCGCCCGCGCGCTATTGGGCAAAGGTGTTCGGATTCATCGGCCGCTGGATGCCGCTGCCCGGCGCGGAGCGGACAGTGGCTGCGGACCCGGCGGAAAAGCCGGTATAAGGCGTCGCATACATAAAAGAAAAAGCAGCGGAGAACAGGCAGATGCTGCCTGTTCTCCGCTGCTTTTGTTGTGACATACAGCTTGAACACAAAGAAGGAAAGCATATCCCGGTGCTTAAAACAGGGCGGAGACGCCGTCCACGACTCCGGACCGTGTGAAAGGGTCCGGCTGAGCGAAAGGATGGCCGTTCCGGTCGGTGAGGGCGGCGCGGGCCGCGTCCTCCATACGCTTGTACCGGATCTCTACGGAGAGAGGGCCGGGCATGCGATAGGGGACGAGCGTCCCGGCGCCGGGTACGGCGGCCCGCACGGTGCGGTAGATGTCGTCGCACACAGCCTGGGGATGCCGGCTCAAAGCAGACGTCCAGGAGAGCGCCTCCTTCGTCACAACGGCGGCGAGGCCGGGAAACAGCGCACGGGCCTCGGCCACACAGGCGTCGTCGCCCGCGCAGAACAGCACCGGAACGCCCAGCTCGCCCGCGTATGCCGCGTCGATGGCAAGCTCGCCCGCTTCTTTTCCGTCCAGCTTATAATATTGGAACGCGGTGGAACAGAAGGTGTGGGCCAACACGGCCCGGGAGGTGTTTTCCCGCGCATGATAGCCGATGAACAGCACGGCGGTATAGCTTTTGTCCATGCCTGCAAAGCGGCCTCTGTGCCCGCTGCCCAGCAGGATGCGGCAGCGTGGGTCCAGCAGGTCGTACTGCAGGTTTACGCCTGTGCCGTGCGCGTCCCAGACGACGACCTCCTGCGCGCCTGCGTCGAACAAAGCACGGGCCGCTGCGTTCGCCTCCCGCGTGGCCTGCAGGCAGGCGAACCGGTAGTTTTCTCCGCTGCCCAGGCCCTTTCCCGGTTCGCCCACCACACAGGCGGGGCCTTCGCAGTCTACCGCGATATAAAATTTCATGGCGGCACTCCTTTTTCCTTCACTTGAAGCGTCAAACGTTCACAGCTTCAGCAGCCCCAGCCCCGAGCCGAGCGGTTTGCCTTGCAGCAAAAGCTCCTTTGCGCCCCGCTGCAGAGACGTGCGCTCAGGCAGCGCGGCGTCCGGGATACCCGGTGCGCCGAACAGCCAGAGACGGCCGGAATTGTCGTCGGGATCCCAGTCTGCCAGCGTGTAATCCTCCATAAAATTGCGAATGCCGGAACCGGGCGGGAGCAGCTCCTTCACGCGGGGCGAAAGAAGCCATGTGCGGCAATAGGTCAACGGCAAAGCGCCGTCGCGGGCAAAAAAGTCCGCACGCCGCGCATAGGAGGCATGGAGCGCTTCGGGCATACACATCGCATCGCCGGGAATATGCACCGAGAGCGCGGGCGCGCCCGCCGCCGCGCCCAACGGCCCGGCAAGCTCAGCGGGCAGGGGAAGCGCCTCGAATTCCAGTGTGCCAAGGCGGAGCAGCCGCCCGCAGAGCTGCCGCCAGACCCAGAAGCCGCGGTCGAACTGCCAGCGGCCTGTCCAGCGGTGCGTCTCGTTCAGAAAACGGGAAAAGCAGCCCATCGTGGCAAGGTAGACATCGTCGGGAACGCCCCGCGCCGCATAATGTTTGCGCGCCTCCAATGCGGCGGACAGCAGCACGGCCAGCTCCAGCAGCCCATTGGGGCACAGCGGCGCGCATTTCGCCTGAAGTTCACGCATGGCGGCTTCGGCCCGCGATGCATCCAGCAGAGCGGGGATATGGCGCAGCAAGGGTGCCGCCTGTGCCGAAGCGGCCTGCGCAAGGCAGGCTTCGGCGGCGGGGCCGGGAATCGAAAGCTCGATGCACAGCGCGTGCAGGGCCGGGATGTCAAAGGCTTCCATGGCTGCCTCCTTGTTTGTTGTGCAAAGGCCGGCCCGGCCCCTTCGCTGTAAAGGGCTTTCCGCCGGGCCGGCCTGCGGCACCGGTTCCGGCCGCCCTTGAGCACGGCCGGAAAAGCGCGTTATTTTTCGGTAAACTCGGCCAGCTCCACTGCGGAGCCGCCGTGTGTGCGGGAGTGCTCGGCCGCCAGCGCCATCACGTGGCTTTCCACCGAGGCGTCCACCGAGGTGAGGCCTTCTGCACCGCCTGCGGCGATAAGCTCGCACACATAATCCATCATCAGCGCGTCGCCGCCGCCGTGACCGGCAAAGCGGTCGGGGATGGTGCCCAGGTCCAGAACCTGCTCGGGCTGTCCGAATTTGCGCAGGTACAGTACGTTGGCGTCCATATCGCCTTCGATCTCACCCATCGTACCCATCACCTTGATGCTGCGGTAGCATTTTGCCGTGAAGGCGCTCATGGTGAAGGTGGCTGTCGCGCCGCCGGCAAAGCGCATGGAGACGACCTGGTGGTCCACCACGTCGTTGTCACACCGGTATACGCACCGGCCGTAGGGCCCTGTGCGCAGCGCGTCATACAGCTTTTCCTCGGTGGGTTTATTCACCAGCACCGAGCAGGGCCACTCGTCATTGCCCGAACGGATGCCGCTTTTGTCATTGAAAATGTAGATCTTTTCCGCGTCGTAGGGGCATCCTTCCTTACAGGCGCAGCCGGAAAGACAGCGGTCTGCACTGCCATCCGGCGCGTTTTCCGCGCGGAACCAGTCCAGAGAGCCGTAGGAGGAAACGCTTTCGCAGGGAACGCCCATCAGCCAGCGGATGATGTCCATGTCGTGGCAGCTTTTTGCCAGGATCATGGGGCTGGATTCCTCCGCCCGCCGCCAGTTGCCGCGTACATAGCTGTGGGCATAATGCCAGTAAGCCACGTTCTCCACCGCGTCCAGGGATTCGATACGGCCGATGGCGCCTCCGCGCAGCAGCTCGTACAGCGTGCCGTAGAATTTGGTATAGCGCAGTACATGGCACACCACCACCACGCGGTTCGCCTCATGCGCTTTTTTTTGCAGTGCAAGGCATTCGTCCAGCAGCGGAGAAATGGGTTTTTCCAGCACAAGGTGATAGCCCTTGTCCAGCGCGGCCAGCGCCTGCGCCACATGCTGGCGGTCCTGCGTGGCAATGATCATCACATCCGCAAGGCGCGGCTGGGCCAGCAGCTCTTCGCCTGTGGCAAAACAGCTTCCGGCGGGCACGCCGTAATTCGCCTGCAGTGCGGCGCGGCGGTCGGGATCCGGGTCGGCCCCGGCGGTGATCTTCATTTTTTCAGGGTGCTGCTTCTGGAAGGCGGCATACGCCTCCAGCCCGCGGATGCCCAGGCCGCAGATGGCAAATGTAACGGGTTTGTCCATGGTAGTTCGTCCTTTCTTTTTTTTGCGGATAACAGCGCGGCCGGATGCGGCGCGCTTAGAACCCGTATTCACAGAACGGAACGCCATCTATCCGGCGGATTTTGCGCCCTGCTGCGTTAAATTTCCTTGAAATAGCGCTGCTATTCCTGCGAAAATTTGCCTTGCATGGCACAAAATCCGCTCGAATATCCGACATTCCTTATCTAAGGAACCTCTGAATAAATAGCCTTCATTCAGCGCCGAGCGAGAAAATAGACG
>ENA-ORTH01003325-ORTH01003325.1-human-gut-metagenome-genome-assembly--contig:-NODE-3325-length-10799-cov-2.271314_pt1 | contig 10799 bp, 9 predicted proteins | sample MGYA00241914_ERZ509192 | MGnify/ENA primary metagenome ERZ509192 (study PRJEB26280, sample SAMEA2338826) | human gut metagenome | biome: human gut; feature: human-associated habitat; material: faeces... | reverse complement strand
GATGATGAGCGTGGTCAAGAGTATTCTGAACATCGGAACGCTGATCGTGCTGATGCAGGCCGGCGGATGGCTCGCGGGCGAGTCGACCGTTCATAAGCGGGGCGAGTTCTATTTCCTGACGCTGACCACGCTGCTGGGCATGTATTTCATGATCTCGGCGGGAAACTTCCTGTTCTTCTTCATCGGTCTGGAGACGGCCTCGATCCCGATGGCGACGCTCGTCGCGTTCGACAAGTACCGGCACAAGTCGGCCGAGGCGGGAGCCAAGTATATCCTGAACGCGGTATTCGCTTCGGGCCTGTCGCTTTACGGCATGTCGCTGCTGTACGGTACGATCGGAACGCTCTATTTCGACGACATTCCGGCGACCGTTACCGGTTCGCCGCTCCAGATCATGGCGTTCGTGTTCTTCGCCGTAGGGCTGTTCTTCAAGATTTCGCTCGTGCCATTCCATCAGTGGACGCCGGATGTCTACGAAGGCGCCCCGACGCCGGTTACGTCCTATCTCTCGGTCATATCCAAGGGATCGGCCGTGTTCGTGCTGATGACGATTCTCATCAAGGTGTTCGCTCCGATCGCCGCGCAGTGGCAGGGCATTCTCTACGGCGTGATCGTCGTGACGATCACGCTGGCGAACCTGTTCGCGATCCGCCAAAAGAATCTCAAGCGTTTTTTGGCCTATTCGTCGATCTCGCAGGCTGGCTACATCATGCTCGGCGTGATCGGCGGGACGGCTCTCGGCATGACCTCGCTCGTGTACTACGTGCTCGTCTACATGGTGTCGAATCTGGCCGCCTTCGGCGTGATCGGCGTGATCGAGAACCGGACAGGCAAGCTGACGATAGCCGATTACAACGGCCTCTATGCGACGCATCCGAAGCTGAGCCTCGTGATGACGCTGGCTATGTTCTCGCTGGCCGGAATACCGCCTTTCGCGGGCTTCTTCAGCAAGTTCTTCATCTTCGCCGCAGCCGCCCAGCAGGGCTACTATATTCTGGTGCTGATCGCGCTGCTCAATACGATCATTTCGCTCTACTACTATCTGCTCGTGGTCAAGGCGATGTTCATCAACAAAAACGATACGCCGATCGAGTCGTTCCGCAGCGACGGCTATACGCGCGTGAGCCTCGTGGCCTGTAGCGCGGGCATTCTGCTGCTGGGTATCCTGAGTGTCGTGTACGACCAGATCTCGCTGCTCGCGTACGGTATGTAAAAATATGCACGGGGCGGGTTCGCCCCTGACGAAAGCGGCAGGCCTCACCGGGGCTTGCCGCTTTCGTTTGATCGGTCGATTCTCGTTTTCGGCCGGTGCGTCGTTCGTTTCGTCTTGGCTCCGGCGGTTTTTGCCGGCGAAGTCTTCCGTACGGAGCCGGTAAGTCCGGGCGGCTATTGTCCGCCGATGCCTGTTGCGAGGTGGGGCAGGGATTCGCTCTGGCGGAGCGAGGCGGGCTCGGAAGACTTCGGACCCGGTAGTAGAGGCGACAGAACGGTACGATAGAGTAAATAAGCGGCGATGGAGTGACGTGGTAATGATGGGGCGGTTCGGCTCGTCGCAGTCCGGGCATGCCCGGTCGCGCGTGCCTTGCTGCTCGGGAGAGCGTTCCCTCGTGCCGGCGTTTCGCCGGGCGGATGAAAATCGGTCGTCGAAAAGGTTGTCCGATAGAAAAAAGTGTTTAACTTTGTCTCGTCGGGTAAGGGTGGCGTTTCGCCTCGGCGAAGAAGCCTCAATAGGGAATCCGGTGAAGAGCCGTGCTCGGAATCCGGAGCTGTACCCGCAGCTGTAAGTCTCTTTCCATGCGTCGGGCGATCCGAACAGTCACTGTCTCCTTCCGGGGGCGGGAAGACAGCCCGGGGCGAGACGAGCCAGAAGACCTGCCCTTGCTCCCGCGCATCGATGCTTCGGGTCCAAAGCGGAGTGCAAGTTTTTCCGGGTTTTCCGGAGCCTGCTTTCACTTCAAGATATTTCTTGCCCGAGGAGAAGGGACGATCTCTTTTCGTGCCGGCGATCTTCACCGTGCCGCACAGGGAGCCTCGGAGCGTCGGTTTTCCCTGATGAGCGACAGATGGGGGGATGCCATAGCCCCCATCTGTTCTCATTTCAAGCGAAGAGGGAATATCCGGTTCCGACTCCGGACCCACGCGCCCGAGAGACGGCTTTTCCTGGAAGGGAGAGTCCGTAAGCGGCGAAAGCGCGCCTCTGCCTAAGGGGAAGTTGGCATTTCGGATCGTTATGTTAATTTTGTCTTCGATATGAAAAATCGCTGGAAAATCGGCCTGACATGGTTGGCCATAGCGCTTGGGACGGTATCCTGCCGGCCCGTCGCTACGGCCGCTACGGCGACAGAATCCGATTCTACCGCCTATGCCGCCGGCTTCACGGTCCGGCATGCGGATAGTTGTACGCTGGTCGATATAGTCGATCCGTGGGATACGACGCGGCTGTTGCAACGCTACGTGCTGGTCGATCGCTCGGCTCCGTTGCCCGACAGTCTGCCCGAGGGAACGCTCGTCCGAGTTCCGTTGCAGCGGGTCGTCGTCTATTCGGCCGTGCATTGCGGCATGTTGGAGGAGCTGGGCGTAGCCGACCGGATTGCCGGCGTGTGCGAGTCGCGCTATATCGACTTGTCGTTCGTCCGCGAGGGGATCGAGCGGGGAACGATCGCCGATCTGGGCGAGGCCTCGTCGCCCGATCTGGAGCGGATGATCGCGCTCTCGCCCGATGCGCTGCTCGTCTCTCCGTTCGAGAATACGGGTTACGGCCGGGTCGAGAAGTCGGGTATTCCGCTGCTCGAGCTGGCCGACTATATGGAGGCGGAGCCGATGGGCCGGGTCGAGTGGATTCGTTTGCTGGGGTTGTTCTTCGGTCGGGAGACCGAAGCCGAGAAGCTGTTTCGCGCGACCGAGAGCGCGTACGATTCGCTGCGCGCGCTCGCCGAAAACGTTTCCGAGCGGCCTACCGTGATTTCGGAACGCAAGTACGGAGCCGTGTGGTATGTGGCCGGCGGCCGAAGCTATATGGCTCGTCTGTTTCGGGATGCGGGAGCCGATTACCTTTGGGCCGACGATCCGAGTGCCGGGTCGATTCCGCTCTCTTTCGAGGAGGTATTCGAGAAGGGCGGCGCGGCCGATTATTGGCTGATCAAGTACAATTCGGCCGAACCGCTGACTTACGACGGCCTTCGCCGCGACTACGAGCCTTACCGTCGGTTCGCCGCATTCGAGAATGGCCGAGTCTATGCCTGCCATTTGGGACAATCGTCCTATTTCGAGGAGACGCCGATCCATCCCGACCGCCTGCTGCGCGATCTGATCGGGGTTTTCCATCCGGAATTGCTGCCCGGATACGAGTTGCGATACTTCAAGCCGTTGGAGCCATGAGTATTCGTCCTGCCCGTTCGGTCCTTTGGGCCGTGACGGCCGTCGTGCTGTTGTGGGCGGCCAACCTGTTTCTCGGATCGGTCCGCATACCGTTCGCCGAGGTGTGGGCCGTATTGACCGGCGGAGAGGCTTCGCAGCCTTCGTGGGGCTATATCGTGCTCGAGTCGCGCTTGCCGCAGGCGGTCGTGGCTCTGCTGTCCGGCGCTGCACTGGCCGTTTCGGGCCTGATGTTGCAAACCGTGTTCAGCAATCCGCTGGCCGGTCCGTCGGTGCTCGGAATCGATTCCGGAGCCAGTCTGGGCGTGGCTTTGGTCATGTTGTCGCTCGGGGGAACGGTCGGCGGCGGTCTCGCGCTGACGGGCTATCTGGCCGTCGTGGCAGGGGCTTTTGCAGGAGCTGCGTCGATTTTGGGTATCATCATCTTCTTCTCGACGCTCGTGCGCAGCAACGTGATGCTGCTCATTATCGGCATTATGGTCGGTTACCTGACTTCCTCGCTGATTTCATTGCTGAATTTCTTCGCAACGGACGAGGGCATCCGTTCGTACGTATTGTGGGGAATGGGCGACTTTTCGAGTGTCTCGCTCGGGCAGCTGCCCGTTTTCTGTTCGATGCTCGGTGTCGGACTGCTGCTCGCAGCGCTGCTCGTCAAGCCGCTCAATGCCCTGTTGCTGAGCGAGCGTTATGCCGAGAATCTGGGCGTGCGGGTGAAAAGGGTCCGTTTGCTGCTGCTCGTGAGTACCGGCCTGCTGACGGCCGTCGTGACGGCTTTCTGCGGCCCGATCTCGTTTATCGGACTGGCCGTGCCTCATCTGGCCCGGCTGATGACCGGCTCGTCGAACCACAAGCTGCTGATGCCGCTGACCCTGCTGACCGGCTCGGCCGTCGCGCTGGCCTGCAATCTGGTCAGTACGCTGCCCGGCGGATCGGGCGTGCTGCCGCTGAGCGCTATCACGCCGGTGGTAGGCGCTCCGGTGATTATCTATGTGATCGTGAATCAGAAAAGAATCCAATATTTCAACTGATGGAACCAACCGGTACGGCTCTCGGCGCGCAGGACCTTTCGATCGGCTATCCGGCTCGTGGCCGGAAAGGCGGCCGGCTGTACGGCGCCCTTTCTCTGGCTCTCCGCTCGGGCGAGCTGACATGCCTGCTCGGACCCAACGGAGCGGGCAAGTCGACGTTGCTGCGCACGCTCGGCGGTCTTCAGCGGCCTTTGGAAGGTCGGGTGACGTGGCAGGGAAGACCGCTGGAAAGGTACGGCGCTCGAGAGCGCTCGCGTTTGCTGGGCGTGGTGTTGACCGACCGGTCGCAGGCCGGCGGCCTGCGCGTGCGCGAGCTGGTCGAAATGGGCCGCTATCCCTATACGGGTTTTTTCGGCCGTCTCGATGCGGCCGACCGGCGGGCGGCGGACGAGGCGATCGAGGCCGTCGGCATGACGGCCAAGGCGGATTCCTATGTGGCCGAGCTATCCGACGGGGAGCGCCAGAAGGCGATGATCGCCAAGACGCTCGCTCAGCAGTGTCCCGTCATTCTGCTCGATGAGCCGACTGCTTTTCTGGATGTGGCGAGCCGCATCGAAATCATGGAGCTGCTTCATCGTTTGGCCCGCTTGCAACATAAAACGGTCTTGCTTTCGACGCACGATGTCGAGCAGGCTCTCCGGCTTTCCGACCGGATCTGGCTGCTTTCGCGTGCCGAGGGATTTTGCTGCGGTACGCCCGAAGACTTGGTGCTTTCGGGCCGGATGGATCTCTATTTCGGGCGAGGCGGTCTGTTTTTCGATCGGCAGGCCGGGGGATTGCGCAGCAGGCAGGACGATGCTCCCGCCGTGCGGTTCGAAGCTGCGGACGAGGCTTTGGCCCGCTGGACGAAGAATGCGCTGGAACGCAACGGATTTCGTCCGATATCGGACGGCCGAGACGAGTCGCTTCCGCTCGTGCGGGTTTCGGCGCCCGATCGCATCGAGTGGTACCGGCCCGGTTTTCCTTCTCTGACTTGCCGTTCCTTCGAAGAATGGGTCGGAGGCGGCCTCTGCGACGCAGCGGAGCGTTCCGGAGCCGAATAGTTCCGGATGCGACTATCCGCGGTTTTCATCGATGCAGGCTATATCTGTACAGCCGGCGAAAGGCGGCCGTTCTTTTGTCGGCGCATCGGCCGGTCGCTCTTTGCGCGGGATATCCGTGCGCATATTTCGAGCATGCGTTCCAATGTCGGAAGGAGCATGCTCCGTTCCGTTTAGGCCTCTTTTCCTCTCTCCTTCGGAAGGTCTGTATGTTCGGCTTGCCGCGCTATGGCACGCGTATTGATGGCTCGTAACACAGGAATGAATTTAAAAAACGAAAGCTATGTATTTTTTATGGTATTTGCTTATCGGGCTGGTTGCCGGGTGGATTGCCAGCCTGATCGTTAAGGGGAGCGGTTCCGGAATGCTCGTCAATCTGATCGTGGGTATTATCGGCAGCATGCTCGGCGGATGGATTTTCAGCCTGTTCGGCTGGGTGGCCGTCGGGACTTTCGGAAGCCTGATTACGTCGGTGGTCGGTGCGATCGTGCTTTTGTGGATCGTTTCGCTGGTGAGCCGGCGGAAGAAAGTTAGGTGATGTTTAAATCTCATGATTATGGAAAATTGTAAAAACGGGGCCAAGACGAAGGCCGAGGAAGTCATGCACGACGTCAAGAAAAACGTGACGCATGCTAAGAACACGGTGAAAGAAAAGGCGACTCATGCCGCTCATGTCGTCAAGGAAAAGGCGCAGAAGACGACAGATCGGATGGAGGAGAAAATGAAATGATTCCGATGACGCGGAGGAGGCGGGCCGGGCATATTGTCCGGCCCGTTTCTTCGAGCCGGTCCGCGAGGTCTTGCCGGGGAATTGCGCAGGTAAGGCGAGTTCCCGAACGATCGGGCCGGCTTCTTCTTGTCGTTTTTATGGGGGCGTAATGCCGTCCGGTCCGACCGTATTATACGAAAAAGGCACGGAAATACGTTTACCGAAAGGTCGGCGCAGAGTCGAGGTCGAGGGTATCGGTCGGAATTCTGTCCGCAGGCGGTTTCCGGCAGCCTTATTTGCGAAATAGCCGATAATGTTTTTAATTTGCGCGAAATAGTCTTTCCGATATGAAAAAAATCGTATGGCTGGCCATTCCGATCGCTTTATCGTTGCTCTCCTGTTCGAAGGACGAGCCGCAGAACGACGGCCGGCTCGAAGGCAAGCTTTACGCCTATATGCTGGACGAGGCGGGACGGAATGCCAAAAAAACATCGGCTCATTTCTATTTCTTCGATGCTTCCGACGGGCAGCAATTCGTCGAGGAGCGGATCGATATCCCGTCCGGGACGGAAGAAGATTACCGTAACGCGAATCTGACCGTTCTGCGCATGTTGCTGCGCGACAATGAATTTCCGCTGACCGACGGAACATCGGTCGTGCCGTTGGTCGTGGACCGTAATGAGGCTGTAGAGGGAAACAAGTATGTGTTGGTCATGCCCGATTACAGGCATCCCGATACGTGGGACCCGTACCGCAGCCATCATTCGATCCGTGTCGAGCCGGGGAAATACTACGTCGTGGCCCTTTTCGGCGACTATCACGACCGCTGGCCCTGCCAGCAGAAATATACGGGCAAGTACCTGACTGTTGCGGCAGCCGACACGCTTTCTCGCATTCTGACGGTCGATTTTCCCAACGATCCTACCTATAAGGGCTATTTCGACTGGCAGGGAGAGATTCGAGAGCCGGCCGATTCGCTGCGTTTCGAGTTTTAGGAAGTATCCTGCCGACAGGCCCGGTCATGCGGGAAAAATCCGATTTCCCCACCAGCTTATCCGAAAGCGTAATCGTGTCTTTTGGCAGGATGCCGCCGGAGTCGGAAAACTACTGGCGTTAAGAAAGAAGGAGAGGGAGTACGGCCGGTTCGGTATGACCGTCTTTCGAGTCCATGCGGTGCGGGACGTTTCTTCTCGTTCGACGGTTTTTGTTCCGGGTTTCATTCGTTTCCTCGTCCCGGACTTCAAGGAGAAGAGGCGCCTTGGAGCGTTCGATTTTCGGCATTTCAGTGGTTCCTGCGCGGGCTCCGTGCGGTGCGGTTTCGTTCCGGCGTTGCGGTTGAAGTATTGATGCCGATTCCGATTTTCCCGAAAGGTGTATGAGCGAGGATTGCCGGCCGTCGTGTCCGGCTACCCCCGTCTTCCGATACGCCGGCCTTTATCGTTACACGTAAACGGTGACGAGGGACCGGCGCAATTCTATTTCCGATGGGCCGTAGCGACGGAGAATCGGCGTAGGTGTCGGTATGTGTTCCCGCCGTTGCAGGATTTGAAGCCGTATGCCGAAAGAGGAAATACAACGATTGGATTGCGCGGCGATATGAACGCCCTAAAGGACGTCGCTCTGTTATTTCGTGGAAAAGTAAATTCCTGACAATGAGCTTTTGTCAGGAATTCGTGTAGTGGTTCTACCCAGACTCGAACTGGGATTTAAAGTTTAGGAAACTTCCGTTCTATCCCTTGAACTATAGAACCGCCTTTATGTGCTTTTCGGTCCGTTTGTTTCCTTGCTTCGCGCATGAAACCGGACGAGACGCGCGCTATTTCGAGAAATCGCCGCCGTCGTACGCCCACTTGACGTATTCGGCTCCCCATGTGTAGCCGCCGCCGAAAGCTGCCAGAATCAGGTTATCGCCCTTTTTCAGCCGGGACTCGTAATCCCACAGGCAGAGCGGAATCGTGGCAGCCGTCGTGTTACCGAACTTGTCGATGTTGATCATGCACTTTTCGCGCGGCAGGCCCATACGATGGGCGGTCGCGTCGATGATCCGCAGATTGGCCTGATGCGGGACCAGGTAGGTGATGTCGTCGGGCGTCAGCTTGTTGCGCTCCATGACTTCGACCGAGGTGTCGGCCATGTTCGATACGGCGGCCTTGAACACGGCCTGACCTTCCTGATAAACATAGTGCCAGTTGTTCTCGACCGTTTCGTGCGTGGCGGGGTAGGCCGAGCCGCCTGCCTTCATGTACAGGTGTTGGCCGCCGCCGCCGTCCGAGTGCAGCACGGCATCCAGCACGCCGTATCCTTCTTCCGAGGGTTCCAGCAGCACGGCGCCCGCTCCGTCGCCGAAGATCGGGCATGTATTGCGGTCGTTGTAGTTGATGATCGACGACATCTTATCGGCTCCGATGACGACGACTTTCTTGAAGGTTCCGGTCTCGATATATTTCGCAGCCGTGTTGAGCGCAAATAAGAAACCGCTGCAAGCGGCCGACAGATCGAATCCGAACGCGTTTTTCATCCCTGTTTTGTAGCAGGTCAGGTTGGCCGTCGACGGGAAAAACATGTCCGGTGTGACCGTCGCGCAGACGACCATCTCGATGTCGAGCGGATCGGTATTCGTCTTTTCGAGCAGGTCCTTGACGGCCGCCATGCCGTGGAAGTGCCTGCTTTCGTCCAGCATGAACGCGCGCCAAGGGAAGGCCGGGGCGTCGGTAATCACGCAGCTCGGCACGACGACGGTGCCGTTTTCCTGCTGAGCCAGCTGACGCAGGGTCTGCAAGGCGTACAAAAGGCCCTCTTTCGCGTCGGCTCTGGCGACGATCTGCTTCTTGCTGTCGGGCGACTGCACGGCCAGCCGATAGGCCTCGTCGTCGTTGTTCAGCGGCGTCTTATTGAGCCAGAATACCAAATCGGCTTTCTTTCGCTTATCGACGAAAATCGGCGAAAATCCGGTCTCGCGGAGCGTTTGCTCGACATAATTCCGATCGAGTCCCGCTTGCGGGTCGAGCCAGACCAGCACGGGGTCTTTGTAAACGGCCTGATTCTCGAATGCGACGATTTCGGCCGGTTTGGGAACGATCTCGATTCTTGCGCTCTGGGCTGCGGCGCTGCCCGAGGCCAGCGTCAGGACGGCCAGTAGTGCGATTAACATGTTTTTCATATTCGGGTCGTATTAAATTGTTGCGTAAAATATGGACGGCGGAGCTTTTCGCGCTTCCGACGGTTATCCGCCGGCTTGCCCGGGCCGGCAGACCGTTCGGATGTTCAGGCGGGGGAGAAAGTGCCGGACATACCGAAACGTACTCGACCGGGAATTCTTACGGCAGGTGCCGAAAGGGAAAAGCCGGGAATGCACGGGCATCGAGTCAAAAACGGACCGGCCGGAGCCGGTCCGTTGACATTTCCGATCGTAAGATATTCCGCCGCGGCGTCTACTCGATCGTCAGCAGCACGTCCCCTTCCAGCACGGAGTCTCCCGTCGCGACTTTGATTTCCTTGACGGTTCCCTCCCGGTCGGAGTCGATGGAATCGGACAGGGAGACATCCCCCTGGTACTTTCTCTGGCTGCGAAAATGCATGAGAATCTCATTCTCCACACAGCGGCTGGCATAGGTGGCCAGCCGCACCTTTTTGTCCGGCTTAAACGTGGAAATCCCTTTAATCAAACCAATGGTTCCAATGGAAATCAAATCGTCCTGATCTCCGGCCTGTACATAATATTTTTTGAGAATGTGGGAAACCAGGCGAAGATTATGTTCCACCAATTTGTTCCGGGCTTCCAAGTCTCCATTGGCAAACCGTTCTAAGTATTCTCGCTCCTCCTCCGCCTTCAAGGGGCGGGGAAATGACCCGGCGTTTCCCAACCGGAGGGGAAAGCAGAGGGTATTGAGCAGCAGTAATATCCATGCTGAAATCATGGGCAGCACCTCCTGTGCTCTACTCTATTCCCTCCCAGCCTGTCTCTATTTCCGCAAGTTTTTCCCATTCCCTTTCCATGGCTGCCCTTTTGATCCAGCAAGGTATACAGAAACGCGGTGTTCCTCTCCCATGAGGAAACACCGCGTTTCTTCTCGAATCCTAATCCAGTTATTTGGCCGCCGCTTTCAGCCGTGCCATTGCCCTGGCCAGGGCCGCTTTGGAACGGTGATACTCCTGCACACTTTGCTTCTGACGCAGGCATTCCTCCGCATGGGCTTTGGCCCGCTCCGCCCTGGCTTTGTCAATCTCCCCTGGGCGTTCCGCCGTGGACACCAGAAGAATGGCATAGTCCGGCATCACCTCGGCAAATCCCTGGCCGACAATCACGTCATCCCACTGCCCCTTTACACAGTACCGTACTGTGCCGGGCTCCAGCGCGGTCACAATGGGCTCATGGCCCGGCTGCACTCCATACTCTCCGTCCAGCGCCGGCATGATCAGCCCCTCCGCTTGGCCTTTGAAAAATTGCTTCTCCGGGGTCATAATCTCCAGTTGAAATGTCTTCTCCATCACACCGCTCCCTGGGCCCTTGCCTTCTCGCGGATCTCATCCACCGTGCCCACCATGGCAAACGCCGACTCGGGATACCGATCCAGTTCCCCGCCCAGAAGGGCTTCAAATCCTTTGATCGTCTCCTCCAAGGGGACATACCGCCCTTCCAGACCTGTA
>ENA-ORTH01003314-ORTH01003314.1-human-gut-metagenome-genome-assembly--contig:-NODE-3314-length-10841-cov-3.165400_pt1 | contig 10841 bp, 5 predicted proteins | sample MGYA00241914_ERZ509192 | MGnify/ENA primary metagenome ERZ509192 (study PRJEB26280, sample SAMEA2338826) | human gut metagenome | biome: human gut; feature: human-associated habitat; material: faeces... | reverse complement strand
GTTTTCTTTGGTTCTTTCTTTTGCTGCCAAAAGAAAGAACAACCTTCCGGGAGGCAGCCGCTCCCGTACAGCCACAAAAGAAAGGACCATGCTCATGTCCGATTCCTGGTATAAAGTCGATAACGTCGCCAAGGTGTTTCTGGCTACGGTGTCCCGGCGCGACCCGCGGGTCTTTCGTATCTCCTGCACGCTGAACGAGGAGATCGACCCCGATACGCTGAATGAGGCCCTGCGCAGCACCGCACAGGAATGGCCGCAGTTTCAGGTCACGCTGCACCGCGGTCTGTTCTGGCATTATTTTGAGTCCACCGACCAGCTGCCCACCGCCCAGCCGGAAACCAAAGCCCCCTGCGCGCCTCTGTACACGCCGGAGCGCCGCAATAAGCTGATCTACCGCGTAACGTATTTCGGGGCGCGGATCAATCTGGAAATGTTCCACGCCCTTACGGACGGCAACGGCGGCCTGCTCTACTTAAAGTCCATCGTGCGCAACTATCTGGCGCTGCGCCATCCCGGTGAAATGGAGAACGTTCCCTCGCCAAACAGCGCCTCCGCCGGGGATATGGCACAGGACAGCTTCCGCAATTTTTATGAGGGCACCAAGCGGAAGAAACCCGCTGAAAAGCCCAAAGTGTACCACCCGCACGGTTTTCTGCCCTACAGCCAGCTGCAGTTTTTTGAAGGACATTTAAGCTCTAAACAGGTGCTGGAACGTTCCCACGCGCTGGGCGTTTCGATGACAAGCTACCTGGGCGCGTCTTTCATGCTGGCCATCTACCACGATATGCCCGCACTGGAACGCAAAAAGCCGATCTGCATCAGCCTGCCCGTCAACCTGCGCAACTACTATCCCAGCGAGACCGCGCGCAACTTCTTCAACTCGGTCTACATCGCTCATACGCTGACGCCCGAGGACACGCTGGAAACCGTTGCCCCGGTCTTTGATGCCAAGCTGAAAGAGGTTTTAAAGCCCGAGAACATTCGCGCCCAGATGGATGCGTATGAAAAACTGGAACATATACCCGGCATCCGCCCGGTTCCGCTGGTCATCAAAAACGCGGCGGTCAAGTTTTTCACCAATCTGGAAGACTGGCATGTCTCCGCCGTTGTCTCCAACATGGGCCGGGTCAGCATCCCGGAGGGTATGAAGCCCTATATCCACGATTTTGCAGCGTTTTCCAGCTGTAAGACGCTGTTCACTGTGGTCTGCTCCTACGGGGACGACCTTGTGCTGGGCACTGCTTCTGCCCTGCGCAGCACCGCCATTTTGCAGCGCCTTTACCGGGAGTTTGCCAAGGATGGGCTGGATGTTACCCTGTACGCTACGGAGGTGGAAAGATGAATACCTGCCCGCATTGCCATATCAGGGTCGGCGGGGACACTGCCTACTGCCCGCTGTGCCAGAACCGCCTGTCCGGCCCCGCCGGAGAGCCGTATTTTCCGGCAACGGCCCCGCGCATCCACCGCGCATCCCTGCTGTATAAGGTCGTGGCGTTCGTGCTGTCAGCGCTCATCGTCGTAGCCGGTGCCTTTGATTTCCTGCTGATGGAAGACACGCCCCACCGTCATTTCAGCATTTTGATGGCCGTCTGGGCCGTGGCGGTCCTGCGGGTGCTGCGCGCCGTGCTGCGCCGCCGCTTCAACGGCCCGCGGCAGATCTTCAATCTGCTGCTGCTCGTCTCGGCGCTGCTCGTCTTTACCGACTGGTTCAACGGCTACACGGGGTACAGCTTGGACCTCGTCGTGCCGATTTTGTGCTGTGTAGCGCTGGTCTGCAACTTTATTTTTGCCTTCCTGCGCAGTCGCTTTACAGCAAACGCGCTCGTGTATCTGCTCATGAACATCGGCATCGGCGTCCTGCCGTACATTCTGCTGTTCTTCCGCATTGACTATTCCGGCAGGCTGGACGCCCACAGTCTGCCGTGGGTCATCTGCCTGATCGTAAGCGTCATCACGTTTCTGGGCCTTGTCATCTTCCGCGGCAGAGCCCTGAAAAACGAAATCGTAAAGCGTCTGCACATGTAACCATACTCCGCGTCGGCACAGTTCACACCGGCTGACGCAAGCGGATGCAAGCCTCCGCCCCTGCATGAGCCAAATAAAAAAGCTGCTGTCCGCTTGAGACAGCAGCATTTTTTATTTCTTGTCAAACGCTTCCCGGCGCTTTGTGGACAGACGGAACATTTCCTCCAGCCCCTCGCGGTCATCGCGGACGAGCTTTTCCCGCATATCCTGCAGGGCGCTCTCAAACATATCGATCTCGGAAATCAGGTTGTCCTTATTCCACAGGAACAGCTCCGCCCACATTTTGTCGTTGATATGGGCAATCCTCGTCAAATCGCGGAAGGAGTCGCCCGTGTAGTTCGCCAGCTCCGAGTTATCGGACGCGCACATCAGGCTGACGGCAATGGCATGGCAGAGCTGGCTGACGTAGCCGATCATGTGGTCGTGCTCGGCGGGGGTCAGCACGCTGATGCGCTTGAAGCCCAGCTCCGCGGCCAGGTCGCGGCACCAGTCGATCGCTTTCGGATAGTATTCGGCCGAGTTGAATACCTCGACGCCGTGGATCTTACCCTCCTTGATCAGCTGCTCGTGCACGTCGTACATCGTGCATCGGTCGTCGGGCCAGCCCGGATGGTTCCACATGATGAAGGCGCCCTGACGGTAAGCCTCGTTCACGGCGTCCAGCGGTTCGGGCGTCTCGATCGGATTGGCATCGGTAATGAACAGCGCGTTGATATGTCCCAGCGGTTTCGCACGCGTGATCTCGATGCCTTTGATCACGATGAATCCGATCTGGTCGGCCCGCTGCTTGGCGATGTCGAACGACGAGTTCAGATCGCCTCCCGATACGAACGGTTTCCACGGGCGGACTTCGATATGGTCCGTGATGGCGATGGCGTCGAGGCCGTCTTTCCATGCCTCGTCGACGCGCATGGTCGGCCATACGCGGCCGTCCGAGAAGATCGTGTGCGTGTGAAAGTCGCATTTGAGCACATGGAAACCGTCGACATCCGGAATCCGGATGTCGTTGCGCAGGTCGCTTATTTCCATCTCGGGCAGTTCGAAGACTTCGTCGTTGCGGATTTGACCGCTCAGAGACAGCGAGCCCAAAAGCAAGACCGGAATCAGAATTTTTTTCATCTCTTGTTTATTTAGGTTTGGTGTACAGTATAAAATTAGAAAAATTATCGGAAGAAGTGAGCCTTGAAACCGCCTTTTGCCGATAAATTAACGATATTTTCAAGCGGGGCCGTGTATCGAAGCGCTCTCTTGGGCGTTCACGATATGGAAACGTTTCCCTGCCTATCGGTGAAATCCTGTCGGGTTTCGGTTGCGCATGTCCGTGCCGATCGTATAATCGAGGTATCGGGGTAGGACGGGCTGCCGACTTGCGAAAATTTTCATGGCGTCATTCGCTCGTAGTCTACAGTCATGGCCGTTGCGATCCGGCGGATTTCTAATTCCCTTGTCCGGGAAGCCTTCCTTTCGTTGATTATTTGACATGCCTGAGGCCATATTTCCTCTAAGCTCTGGTGTTCTTTGCATCGGGGGAGGGACTGAAAATGGGTTTCAAATGCGAGACGAAACTTCGGAAGAAATGTTCCGGCCATGAAACCCATGGCATTTTACCAAATAAATGCGTAAATTTGATCGGTGCCGTGATAGATGGTCTTGCTTATGAAAACATCGATGCTCAGATTCTTCTGCCTGCCGGTTCTCGGCTCCCTTCTGCTGACCCATATGCAGGGACAGACGCCGGCAAAAACGTTCCGAAAGGTCGTCAGCCAATATGAAATCGGGGCCGGGGACGACTTCCTGCGCCGGATCGAAGAGGTGAACCGGGATATAGCGGCTTGCGGCGTCGTGCTGTACGAGCCCGACGGGCGGAAGCTGCTGACCGGGTATGCCTACCATGAAATGTACGACTGGGACCTGTATTTCGAGAATCTCTATATGAGCTATTTCGGAATATCGGATTACTGTTTTACCAATCTGAAAAGCTTTTTGAACCAGCAGTGCGTCAACGGCTTCATATCCCGTACGCTGATAGAGAAACGGGAAAGGCAGCATTTCAAGCCTTTTCTGGCCCAAATCGCCGAGCTGGGCTCCCGGCAGACGGGCGACTATGCCTGGCTGGAGGAGCGCGGCGACCGGGGCCGGATGCAGATAGGTCCGGCGTTCAAATCGGTCTCGTATTACGAACAATTGATGCTGAGCATCGATTACTGGATGCGCTACTGCGATTTCGACCGCAACGGGCTGCCCGTCTGGAACAGTTCCGACCACAGCGGGATGGACAACCAGATCAGCCGGGCCGGCCGGCTGGACGAATTCCGATACGAAGGGGTCGATTTGGCCTGCTATATTTACCGGGAGCTCCGGGCGATGGAGCTGATGGCCGAGAAGCTCGGCAAGGCGGAGGACGCGAAAAGGTTCCGCGTGCGTGCCGCCCTGCTGGCCGACAAGATCAATACGGTCTTCTGGGACGAGGAGGACGGCTTTTACTATGACCGGGACGAGCATACCGGCGAGCTGGTCCGGGTGAAGTCCGCCGCGGGATTCATCCCCCTGTGGGCCGGAATCGTTCCGCCTCGCCGGGCCGAGCGGCTGGTGAGAGAGCATCTGACCGACCCCGATGAGTTTTGGACGGAATTTCCGGTAGCCTGCTATGCCAAGACCGAGCCCGATTATGTTCAGGGAGATATCCGCGACTGGGGGTGCAACTGGCGGGGTACGACGTGGATTCCGATCAATTACATGATTATGCACGGGCTGCTCGACTACGGATATGCGGACGTCGCCCGCAAACTGGCCCGTAAGACGGTCGATCTGGTTTATAAGCGCAATGAGGTAACCCGCGAGTTCTACGACGGAGAGAGCGGGGAGGGACTCGGCTTGAAGCGGTTCTGGGGCTGGTCTGTGCTGGCTTACGTGATGCCTTTCGAGTGCGAGACGGGCTACGATCCGAGCAAACTGGACGGTTCCGCCGTCCGCCCGTTGGGCCGAGAGCTCTTCGGGCTGGATTTTCCGGCTTCGGACGATCCTCGGCCGATCAGCACGCATCTGTCGCAGGACGGGCTTCAATAAAATGTTTGTGAAATAATCGATCGTTCCGACCATGAGATTTCTTTTTTTGCTTTCCGTTTCGTTCTTTTTTCCGTGCATGCTTTCTGCCGGACCGGCTTCCCGGACGCTGAAGCTTTGGTACGACGAGCCTGCTTCCCGCTGGGAGGAGGCGCTTCCGTTGGGCAACGGCCGTTTGGGCGTCATGGTGTACGGCGGTAGCGGCCGCGAGGAGCTTCAGCTTAACGAGGAGACCATTTGGGCCGGCGGTCCCCATAACAATGTCAGTCCGGAGGCTTTGGCCGCGCTGCCCGAGGTCCGGCGGCTGATTTTCGGGGGAAAGTACGACGAGGCTTTCGAGCTGTGCGACGAAAAGTTTTCGCTGCACGCGTCTCACGGGATGCCGTACCAGACGGCCGGGTCGCTGCTGCTCGATTTTCCGGGACATCAGGCTTGCTCGAAGTTCTATAGGGATTTGAATCTGGAGACGGCCGTAGCGACCGTGCGCTATGTCGTGGACGGCGTGCGTTACGAGCGGGAGATGTTCACCTCCTTCCCTGATCAGGTGGCCGTAGTCCGCCTGACCGCTTCCGAGCGGCGGCGGATTTCGTTTCGGACTTCGTTCGCTACGCCTATGGATAATTATCGGGTAACCGCCTCGGGCGACAATCGTCTGCTGATCGACGGCCGGACCGACGGACACGAGACGATTCCCGGGATGGTACGGTACCGCACGGTGGCGGAGATCCTGCCTGAGGGAGGGAAAGCGGTGGCCGACAGCGTCGGAATTACGGTAACGGATGCCGATGCCGTCACGATTCTGGTCTCGGTCGCAACCAATTTCAACGACTACCGGGACATTTCCGGCGATCCGGTCGAACGGGCCGAGTCCTATCTGTCGGATGCGAGGAAAAAGCGCTATTCCCGGCTGAAAGCCGACCACATCGCGGCTTACCGTCCGTGGATCGAACGGGTATCGCTCGATTTGGGAACGAACGCTCAGGCCGATAAGACGACCGACGTGCGGGTGCGCGAGTTCGCCTCCCGTTTTGATCCGCAGCTCGCGTCGCTCTATTTTCAGTTCGGTCGCTATCTGCTGATCTGTTCTTCTCAGCCCGGCGGTCAGCCAGCCAATTTGCAGGGCATTTGGAATCATCAGAGATTTCCGGCATGGGACGGCAAGTACACGATCAACATCAATACGGAAATGAACTACTGGCCGGCCGAGCCTACGAACCTGACCGAACTGCACGCTCCGCTGATCGACATGATCCGCGACCTGAGCGTTACGGGCCGGCAGGCGGCCTCGCAGATGTACGGGGCGCGTGGATGGACGGCCCACCACAATACGGACATCTGGCGTATCAGCGGCATGGTCGATACGCCGCTCAGCGGCATGTGGCCCACGTCGAACGCTTGGTTCTGCCAGCATTTGTGGGACCGTTACCTTTTCAGCGGCGATACGGCCTATTTGGCGGAGGTCTATCCGATGATGAAGGAAGCCTGCGAGTTTTTTCTCGATTTTCTGACCGAGGAGCCCCGGCACGGCTGGCTGGTCTGCGTACCTTCGATTTCGCCGGAGAACACTCCCGCGAAGGCGGGAATCCGTCATGCCGTCGTAGCCGGCGCGACGATGGATAACCAGATGGTTTTCGATTTGTTTTCCAATACGATCGAAGCGGCCCGGACCCTTGGACGGGATGCGGCTCTGGCCGACGAGCTCCGGACGGCCCGCTCTCGGCTCGCGCCGATGCAGGTAGGAAGCTGGGGACAGTTGCAGGAGTGGATGGAGGATTGGGACGATCCCGAAGATCGCCACCGTCATGTGTCCCATTTGTGGGGACTCTATCCCGGACGCCAGATTTCGCCTTATCGGACCCCGGAGCTTTTCGATGCGGCGCGCATCTCGCTGATACATAGGGGCGATGCCTCGACCGGGTGGTCGATGGGATGGAAGGTATGCCTGTGGGCCCGCTTCATGGATGGAAATCATGCCTATAAGCTGATTACCGACCAGATATCGCCCGAGGGCGGGGGCCCCGAGTCGGGGGGCACCTATCCGAATCTTTTCGACGCGCACCCGCCGTTCCAGATCGACGGGAATTTCGGGTGCACGGCCGGTATAGCCGAGATGCTGGTCCAAAGCCACGACGGAGCCGTCGAACTTCTGCCCGCTTTGCCCGATGTGTGGCGCACGGGACGCGTGTGCGGACTGCGGGCGCGAGGCGGTTTCGAGATTGTGGAGATGGAGTGGGAGAGCGGTCGTCTGAGGCGGGCGGTGATCCGTTCGTCGGTAGGCGGAAATTTTCGCCTGCGGACCGCGACGGCTCTGAAGTCGTGCAAAGGAACCGGTTTCCGGGTTGCCCGAGCGGAGAATCCGAATCCGCTGTTCGCCCTTCAGCCGACCGTGCCGCCTGTGGTGTCGCCCGTTGCCGAGCCGGTTCCGACCGTTCGGCCTGCCAAGTATACGTACGATATGAGTACCGACGCGGGAAAGGAGTATACGCTGCTGTTTTAGCGGAAAGCACGCTTCGGTATCGACAGCTGCTTCCTTGCTTGCAGATTGAGATGTTCTTGCCGGAATTCCGCCTGTTTCGTATAAATGATTCGGCGGGGACCGAGATATGGCTTGAAATTTCTTTCTTCGGTTTTATGTCGGGGAATGTTGCTTCGCCTCTTGTCCCATTTTGCGGCGCGGCTTTGCTGCCGTGAAACTTTGTGGATAGCGGGTCCGGAGGGGGAACATCGTGAAGAAGAAGGCCGGCGGGCAGATAGGTTGCGATCACCTGTTTCCCGAAATGAATTTCAAGGCCGTGCTACGCATGTCGGCAAGGATATACCTCACATGTGCCAGATGCGTTCGCGCTCGGAATTTCTATATCCGTCGTTCGCGATTTGTGGTCCACAGTCGTGCATTCGGTTAGCCCCTGCCTTGAATTCCTTACGCAGGAGGGAGACTTCATGCCGGAAACATCGAAAACTCGAGGACAGGTATAGTAAAGCGTCACGGTATGCATAAGGCTTGAAACGAGTTCGGCAACGCTGTTTCGGGGCCACTTGACGGCGTTTCTTTCCGTCGTGTCGTCTGTCAGGATCTTGCCGTCTCGTTTGTTTGGACGTTCGGAATTCGGAGCTGGCAGGGGCCCTGCAGCTTCCGGCCGATACCGGCTTGGCAGGTCGCAGAAATGTGTAGGGGCGGACAAGGGTTGCTTGCCCGGAAAACGAAAGCCGGCCTTGCATATGCAAGGCCGGCTTTCTAAAAAGGTCCGGGCGACGGACGCTATGCGTCCATTCTTCCGTGACAATGCTTGTATTTCTTGCCGCTGCCGCACGGGCAGGGATCGTTGCGTCCTACCTTTTTCTCCACATGCACGGGCGAAGGCTTGCCCCGGTCGGCTTGTCCGGCTGCTGCCGCGGCCTCCGAGCGCAGAGTCTGCATGCGCGACATGTCGGTCTTGGGCTGCTGGACGGGCGGCTGCTGGCGCATGGCGCTCTCCGGATTTTCTTTGACCGGGATGAATGCCTTGAACAGCGTCGAGAGCACTTCGCGGTTGCCCTTGTCGAGCATCTTGCTGAATAGGTTGTACGACTCGAACTTATAGATCAGCAGCGGGTCTTTCTGCTCGTAGGTGGCGTTCTGCACGCTTTGGCGCAGGTCGTCCATTTCGCGCAGGTGCTCTTTCCAGTTCTCGTCGATGGTGAGCAGCATGACGATCTTGCTGAAGCTCTTGTACACCTCCTTGCTCTGGCTTTCATAGGCTTTCTTCAGATTCACCGGAATCTGGAATACGCGGCGCCCGTCCGAGACAGGCACGTAAATATTCTCGTATTGGGCGGCGTGCTGCTCGTATACGTTTTTGATAACGGGATTGGCCGTCGCCGCGACTGCGCTCATACGGCGGGCGTAAGCCTCCTGAAAGTCCTTGACGAGCATGCCGACGAGCACTTCTTTTTTCACTCCGGTGAACTCGTTCTGGTCGAACGACGGCTGGACGGCCACCTGGCGGATCAGCTCGAACTTGAAGTCTTCGTAGTCGGTGTCGTTGTCGTAATAAGTGTCGACGAACGTTTCTGCGAAATCGACCATGATATTGTTCAGGTCGACCTCGATCCGTTCGCCGTAGAGCGCATGGCGCCGACGGGTATATATCACCTCACGCTGGGAGTTCATCACGTCGTCGTATTCGAGCAGCCGCTTGCGGATGCCGAAGTTGTTTTCCTCGACCTTGCGCTGCGCGCGTTCGATCGCCTTGGACATCATGCCGGCCTGAATGACTTCTCCCTCCTTGAGACCCATGCGGTCCATCAGACGGGCGATCCTTTCCGAGCCGAACAGCCGCATCAGGTTGTCCTCGAGCGATACGAAGAACTGCGACGAGCCCGGGTCGCCCTGACGGCCCGCGCGGCCCCGGAGCTGACGGTCGACGCGCCGCGACTCGTGGCGCTCGGTGCCGATGATCGCCAGACCGCCGGCGGCCTTCACCTCGTCCGACAGCTTGATGTCGGTTCCTCGTCCGGCCATGTTTGTCGCGATGGTGACCTGCGCCCGCTTGCCGGCTTCGGCCACGATCTGGGCCTCCTGCTGGTGCTGCTTGGCGTTCAGTACGTTATGCTTGATTCCGCGTAGCTTCAGCATGCGGCTGAGCAGTTCCGAAATTTCGACCGAGGTCGTGCCGACCAGCACCGGCCGACCCTGCTCGACCAGTTCGACGATCTGGTCGATGACGGCGGCGTACTTCTCCCGCTTGGTCCGGTAGATCAGGTCGTCACGGTCGTCCCGGATGACCGGGCGGTTCGTCGGAATGACGATCACGTCGAGTTTGTAAATATTCCAGAACTCGCTGGCTTCCGTTTCGGCCGTACCGGTCATGCCGGCCAGCTTGTGGTACATGCGGAAATAGTTCTGCAGCGTGATCGTGGCGAAGGTCTGCGTAGCGGCTTCGACTTTCACCCTCTCTTTGGCCTCGATAGCCTGATGCAGTCCGTCCGAGTAGCGGCGGCCCTCCATGATACGGCCCGTTTGCTCGTCGACGATCTTGATTTTATTGTCGATGATGACATACTCGACGTCCTTCTCGAACATGCTGTACGCCTTGAGCAACTGGTTGACCGTATGCAGCCGCTCCGACTTGATCGCGTAGTCGTTCAGCGCCTCGTCCTTCTTGGCGGCCTTCTCCTCGGCGCTCATGTCGCTTTTCTCGATATCGGCCACGATCGACCCCATGTCGGGCAGCACGAAGAACTTTTCTTCGTTGACGTTTTTGGAAAGCACTTCCTGCCCCTTGTCCTGCAGTTCGACCGAGTTCAGCTTCTCGTCGATGACGAAGTAGAGATCGTCGACGATTTCGGGCATTCGCCGGTTGTTGTCCTGCATGTAGATGTTCTCGGTCTTCTGCATCAGCGACTTGATTCCCGGCTCGCTCAGGTATTTGATCAGCGGCTTATATTTCGGAAGTCCCTTATGCGCGCGGTAGAGCAGGATGCCGCCCTGCTCGTTCTTGCCTTCGGCGATCAGCTTCTTCGCGTCGGCGACCAGTTGGGTCACCAGATTGCGCTGCAAGTTGAACAGATTCTCGACGGCTCCCCGGTACTGCTCGAACATCTGGTCGTCGCCTTTGGGGACGGGACCGGAAATAATCAGCGGAGTCCGGGCGTCGTCGATCAGCACCGAGTCGACCTCGTCGACGATCGCGTAGTGATGCTTGCGCTGCACGAGATCCTCCGGCGAGTTCGACATATTGTCGCGCAGGTAATCGAAACCGAATTCGTTGTTC
>ENA-ORTH01003312-ORTH01003312.1-human-gut-metagenome-genome-assembly--contig:-NODE-3312-length-10859-cov-2.334043_pt1 | contig 10859 bp, 6 predicted proteins | sample MGYA00241914_ERZ509192 | MGnify/ENA primary metagenome ERZ509192 (study PRJEB26280, sample SAMEA2338826) | human gut metagenome | biome: human gut; feature: human-associated habitat; material: faeces... | reverse complement strand
GCGATCAGTATACCGTGTTCTGCGGATCGAAGTTGGTCCATCCGTCCATCCAGTTCTCTCCGGTTCCGAAGGCGCCGGCGAAACCGTTGCCCGAGACGTCGAAGCCTGAAGGAACCGTGTACAAAGCGTTCACGGCAGCGCTGCCGGCGCCTGGCCGGGGATCGAAGCCCGAGCGCGTGCTGACGGGTTGCGCCAGTCCCACGCCGTCGATCGCGTCGTAGAACTTGTTGGCATAGCTTTCCCGGAGCAAGATGCCGTCCGTGAAGCCGTTCCCCTTGAGCCATGTCTTGTTTTGGTCGGACGAAAGAATCCCGACGACCGGATCGATTGCCGTGTTGTCGAACGATTCGAGTGCTTTGTCGTACCCCGAGAAGTGGACGTTACTGATTTCGAACAGGCCTGCTGTGGCCGCCGCGGGCGAATCGCCCTTGTCCTTTTCGATCATCAGCGCGACGGGCCATCCCGTTACGATCGAATTGTATAGACTGATGCGCGAGTTGCGCCGGATTTGCACGCCTGCCTGAAACTGGCCGAGGCCCGAGCCGTTGTTCGGGAATATTTCGCCCGCGTTGATGTAGGCTCCGGGATTTTCGGTCGAAGCCGACTGGTTATAGAATGCGGCGTCCTGACCCATCGGGCCGATCAGCGTCACGTTGCAGAAACGGGCCGTCGTGTAAGGCTCCTCGTCCGAACCGTCGGAGTTGTTGTCCGACTCGAAGCCGTTCGACAGCGATTTATCCGCGATGCGCGGATCGCGCACGCCGAGCAAAAACTGCAAGTTGCCCGAGAAGCCGTTGTCGGTGTCGAAATCGTCGTCCCAACCGTGATAAGCTACCAGGTATTTGCAACTGACCGAGCCGCCGAACCATTCGAACGAGTCGTCGTTCGAGTAGGATACTTGCAGGTGGTCGACCGTCGTTCCGCTGCCGACCGAGCCGAACGTGATGCCGTTGATCTCCTTGTCGGTTTGGAACGGGAAGCCGGCGAACTCGACGCGCACGTAGCTCAGCACGCCCGAGTTGTCGGTGTCGACCGGGTTGCTGCCTCCGCCGTGATACGAGCGGGGACCGCCTTCGATCTGCTGCTCGCCCTTATTGTTGCTGGCGCGGCCGCAGAGGATCAGTCCGCCCCAGTCGCCCGGCCGACGGTTGCCGGGAGCCTCTTCCGACGTGAAGACGATCGGCTTGGAAGCGGTCCCCCGGGCGAAGATCTGGCCGCCCCGCTCGATAATCAGCGCTGCCTGAGTCTGCTTGTCGCCCCGGATGACGGTACCGGCCGGAATCGTGATCGTCGATCCGTCCTCGATGTAAACCCAGCCGCGCAGTTTGTACTTGCGCGAGGCGTTCAGCACGTAGTCGCCTTTCGGTGCGGGAAAGTGCTTGTCGCCGTTGCCTATGTAGTAAACCGAGTCCGATCCTTCCTTTTCGCCGAATACGAGCCCCGTTTCGTAGACGCCCGAGGGGGCCGGACCGGGACCGGGATTTCCGCTGCCGTTGTCATCGTCCGAACAGGCCGCCAGTATGGCGACCGAGGCCATCATGGCCAGAATCATCTGTTTTTTCATCGTGTAGATAGTTAAGGAATGAATGGTGTTTCCGAAGTCGTGAGATTTACTCGTTTTTCGTATGCCGCGAGGGTCAGAACGTGGCCGTCAGCGACAGCGAGAAGCTGCGGCCCGGATAATAGCGCTTGGTTGTTTGGGAGCGTTCGTGCACGACGCCCTCCGAGTCCCTGAAGCGCGGAAACTGCATGAAGCGGACCGCGTCGCCGAGCAGGTCGCGCGCGGCGGCCTTCGCCTCGAGCCATTTGCAGAGGCGTTGGCCGACCGTCAGATCGAGCGAGTTGCGCGGCATCTCGTACATGTCCGGGATATTGCTGTTGAACGTGTCGCCTCCGCTCGTGCTGACCCGGCCGATGCCGACGATTCGTTTGCCGATGCGGTTGTAGAGAATGCCGGCCGCGAAGCCGATCCGGCCGTTCTGGTAAAACAGTCCGGCGTTGACCAGATAGGGCGACTGTCCCTGCATCGGCCGGTCGTGTTCGCGGCTTTGCTCGCCGAACAGAACCTTGCTTTCGATCCAAGCGGCGTTCAACGTCAGCATGAAATTGTTCATGCCGATGAACGCAAGGCTTTTCCTGAGATCGATCTCGACGCCGTAGTTGCGGGCCGAGCGGGCGTTCTCGAACGAAAACTGGTAGGAGCCGCCGGCATCGACATAGTTCCATTCGATCGGATTCTTGAAATGCTTGTAGAAAACGGCGACCGAAATCGTTTCGCCGGCGGCCGGATAGAGTTCGTAGCGCAGGTCGACGTTCTGCACGACGGCCTGCCGGAGGTCCGGATTGCCGGTAATCGTGCTGAACATGTCGAAATCGTAGTAAGTCGACGGCGACAGCTCGCGGAACTCCTGCCGGTTGACGCTCATGCCGTATGCCAGCCGGACGAGCATCCGGGGCGTCAGGTTATACGTGGCGTTGAGCGACGGCAGCGCGTTGTTGTATCGGTAGGTGTTCGTCCGGGTCCGGAAATTGGTTTCCGACGGATAGCTTTCGAGCGAAGAGCGGTAGCTTTCGAAACGGACGCCGGCGTAGACGTTGAAGCGCCCGAGCGACATGTTCAGCGCCGCGTAGGCGGCCAGCACGTCGCTGTGGGCCGAGTAGTCGTCCGTGTTGTGCGTTTCGTCCTGAACGTGCAGCTTGTCGGGTGCGCCCAGATTTTCCGGTGCGAAGATCTGCTCGGCGGGCAGCGAGCCGAAACCGGCGGGCAGCTTGTTCTGATAGGCATTCCACTTGTAGAGGAAGTTGCGGGTAGCGTAGCGGCGCGTTTTGTATTCGCCGTATAGTCCGGTGCGTAACTCGGGGCGGAGCGTCCCGTCGGGAAAGAGCGGCAGGCTCAGGTTCGCTCCGGCCGAAGCGACGTGCTCGTCGAGCGAGGTAAAGTAGCGCGATACGCTGCCTTGATCGATCGAGTATTCGTAAATGCCGTTTTCGGGATTTTTCTCGCGCTCGACGATCCGGCGGTCGGGCTGGCGGCGGTTCGAGTAGGAGTAGGCTGCGTTCCAGTCGAACTTCGCGCCGCTGCGGATCCAGTCGTGACTGCCTGCGAACTGGCCCGTGTAGGCGCTACGGCTCACGTACAAGTATTCGTCCTGCTGTTGCTCGTAATATCCGCTGACGTTGCGCCATCCTTCGCGGTCGGTGAAACGGTTGCGTCCCAATTGGTTGAATATGTTGCGGAATTCGTAACGGCTTACGCACGAGCGCTTGTCGGCTGCCGGAACGTAAGAGAGATTCAGCATAGCGCCGAGCTTCACGTCGTTCGTGTATTGGTTGTCGGTGTATTTGAAGTTGTACAGAGGTTCGTCTTCGGTGTAGTTGTAGATGCCGAACTGCGAGTTTTCCATGCGCAGCAGGCTTTTGTTCGTGTTCGAGTAGTTCAATGCCGCGACCAGCCCGACCGCGTCGCGGCGGGCGGTCACGAAGCGACGGTTCAGCGCTATGTTCAGTTTCTGGTCGATTGTCGGGCGGCGGCTCAGCACTCTCCAGTCGTTGTTGAAGCCGGTGCGGGTCACGCGGTCGACCGTCGTGACGTCGTCGTTGTCCACGCGATGCGGAACGTTTTTCAGCGAGCGCATGCCGTTGTCGAAGCCGAGCCAGTCGGTTGCGCTGCCCGGGGCATAGCGGAAATCGTTCGAGTGCGTGACGCTGTTGAATCCTGTGCCGTAGCTGATCGTCAGCGAGTTTTCCTCGGGTACGACTTTCGTGCGGATTCGGATGAAACCGCCCGAGAAGTCGGCCGGCAGTTCCGGTGCGGGCGACTTGACGATTAGCAGGTTGTCGATCTGCGAACTGGGCAGGACGTCGAACGAGAACGCGCGCGTGTCGGCTTCGGAGCTCGGCACGGCCGCCCCGTTGATCCATACGTTGTTGTAGCGTTGGGCCAGTCCGCGGACGATGACGAACTTGTCGTCGATGACCGAAATGCCCGGGACGCGGCGGATTACTTCCGAAGCGTCCTTGTCCTGAGTGCGGGCGATCGTCTGGGCCGATATGCCGCTGGCGAGGTAACGGGCCGATCGCATCTGCGCGATCAGTCCCGCGTCGCTGTCGACCTTGCGCGTCGCGACGACCACGGCTCCGTCGAGCTGCGACGATTCGGGCTCGAGCGTTACGCTCAACTCGCAAGATTCGTCCCTGCGCAGCTCGAGCGGTTCGCTGCGGAATCGTTTGTAGCCGATGAACGACACCGTGACAACGGCCGTTCCGGGTTCGGCGCCGAGAATCAGAAATTTGCCTTCGGAGTCGGTGATCGCTCCGAGCGTCGTTCCTTCGATGGCGACCGTCGCTCCGACGATCGGGGCGCTCGATACATCGACAACGGTGCCGCGCACGACGGCCGAAGCGGCTTGGGCGTCGGCCCGTGCCGGAAAGGAAAGCATGCTCAGCATGAAAAAGAACGATGTCAGTCGGGTCATGAGTTGATAGAGGCGTATTGGTTTTCGATGCCGCAAAGTTACCGGTCCCTGCGGTACGGCTGGTTAACGTACCGAGACCAAACCGTGAAGTTTAAGTTACGAACCGGGCTTCACGTAAAAAGAATGTTAAGAGGGAAAAGACCGGCGCATGCTCAGTTTTTCCTGCAAAGCAGAGGTTGAATCCGAAAAAAATCGTTAATTTGGGCTTCCATTGAACGATTTAAACGAGGAAAGCATGAATCGCAAACACATCCTGATCATTCTGTCGATCCTGCTGCTGCTCCCTTGGGGCGGATACGGGGCGAAGGCGAAAAAGGCGGTATTTATCATCGTGGACGGTGTTCCGGCCGATATGATTGAGCGGCTGAAACCGCCTGCAATCGGCCGGATCGCGGCCGAGGGCGGCTATTCGAGGGCCTACTGCGGCGGGATCGCCGGTACGTACTGCGAGACGCCGACCATTTCGGCTGTCGGGTACAACTGCATCCTGACCTCCGCATGGGCCAACAAGCACAACGTATGGGACAATTCTCCGAAGCCCGATTACAGCTACTGGTCGATTTTCCGGATCGCCAAGGAGCAGAAGCGGGACGTGACGACGGCTCTCTATTCGAGCTGGACCGACAACCGCACCGTGTTGCTCGGCGAAGGGTTGCCCGAGACGGGAGACCTGAGGATCGACTATGTCGTCGACGGTTTCGATCTCGACCAGAAGAACTATCCCAAGGAGAAGGATGATCTGCAAGTCTATCGCATCGACGATACGGTGTCGAGGGCTGCGGCGGCCGGTATCCGCGAGCAGGCGCCGGACCTGAGCTGGGTCTATCTGTGGTATACCGACGATGCCGGGCATATCTACGGCAACGGCGATTATTTCGACGAGTACGTGATGAAGGCCGACCGTCAGATCGAACGCATTTGGGAAGCGGTCGAATACCGCGAGAAATATTTCGACGAGGAGTGGATGGTCGTCGTGACGACCGACCACGGCCGGGGCGACGACGGTCATCATCACGGCGGACAGTCCGCGCGCGAGCGGACCTCGTGGATCGCGACGAACGTTCGGGGAAATGCCCGCTTCGCCGAACCATGGCTGTCGATCGTCGACATCGCTCCGTCGCTCGCTCGCTTTTTGGATTTCGACGTGCCTCAGGAGGTGTTGTGGGAACAGGACGGAGCGCCTTTCATCGGGGAAGCCGATATCTGCGCTCTCGAGGCCGTGCGCGGCAACCGGACGATCGAGCTGACGTGGGAAAATCTCGACGACCGGGCGCCGGCTACCGTTTACGTTTCGAGGACCAACGATTTCAAAAACGGACAGTGCGACCAGTGGACGAAAGCCGGCCGCGTGAAAGCGGGAGAGCGGCGCTTCGTGTTCGATACGGGCGACGATCCGAACGGTTTCTACAAGTTCGTCGTCGTGACGCCCGGCAATCATCTGAACTGCTGGGTTCCGGAGAAAAAGTAGTTTGCCGGAGCCGGTTGCACGGATTCCGGTGCGATCATAAGCTGGTCGCATCGCTCCGTCAAGTGTTTTTACGCTTCGGCGGGACGGCAAGAACTCGGTTCTCGCTTTTCCGGTCACGGATAGAGCCGTTTCTGGTCTGCCTCGCTGGGATGATTCTCGGCGGGTCGGTTCGCGGAATCGGACAAGAGGGAGGGAACTCGGATGCTTTTTCGCTTGCGGGGGCGTTTCCGGGTGTCCGTTCCGTCTTTATCGCAATGCCCGTCTCGAGCTGGTTGCGGAGTGGATCGGATGCTTTTTAGGCGGGGCGACGGTTCTTTCCTGCCCGGGGCATGCTTTGATGGAGGAGATCGGAACGAGTGCGCCCGTCGGACTACCGCTTTATTCGGACGAAACGAATCGCCCGACGGAGCCGGTCGGTTCCGTGAGGCGTGGGGGAACGCCGGTTGTCGTCGGAATAGAAAAAAGAGCGCCTCGAAGATTCGAGGCGCTCTTTCGTAAACAGAATCAGGTGGCGGTTATTTGCCCGGGTTCAGGCGTATCTTGACCCATTGGGTCGTTTCGCCCCAGCCGTATTTCACCGTGGCAGGGATGAAGATGTTGCAGGAGCGCTCGACGCCGGCACCTGCGCTGTTGTTGGTGAATACGAGCTTGGAGCCCGTTGCCGTGATCGAGGCTCCGGCATAGGCTTCGGTGAGCGGCATACTTTGGTCGGCCGTCAGGTTGTCGTCGACGACGATGTTACCTCCCTGCCGCTTCATGCCGATCTTAGCCTTGTCGGTTTCCCATTCGACGCTTTCGACTTCATAGTAGTCCCAAAGCTCCGCGGCATACTTCTGCTTGTCGCTTTCCGGATTTACGATGTCGTTCTCGGCTACGAGATAACCGTTGAAATCGGTCATCGTGAAAGCGTTCGAGCAGTCGATCTCCGATCCGCCGATCACATGATCCTCGAACGAAGCGTTCTCCAGTTCGGCGTTGATCGTCAGCGGGGCAACGATGTTCACGTCGAACTCGGCCACCTGCATCTTGTTGTATCCGTTGATGTCAGCCCATACCTTCAGCGTGGCTTTGTTGCCGACCAGTCCTTTGCCCGCGTCGTTCTTCTGGAGCGAGAGGTTGACGGCGCTTGCGCTCGTGACGCTCGGTGCGTACCAGTTGTCGCCTTCGGCAACGAAAGTCAGCTCTGCGGCTTTTTCCGCGTTCTTGAGCAGCGTGTAGCCGGCTTTGTTGGCAGTACCGGCCGGTTCGGCGGTCAGTGCCGGAGCATATCCTGTCTGAGGCTGGGTCAGTGCGAATTGCATGTCCCACTTGCCGCACGCGGAGAACAAGTCTTTCACGATGCAAGCGTTGGGCGTGAACAGCTGCATCAGATCGTAGTTGTAGACGCAGGTAGTCCCCGAAGTCATCGTCGGCTCGTACTGAACCGGGTAAACGTTAGCCAGTGCTCCCGGCGTGATCCAGTACTGCTCGTAGTAGCCGCTGATCGACGGCAGAGTGACGTTGACGGTGCACTTCAGCGAGAAGGTCACATCGCCCGCAACGCCTTTCGGATCGGTATAGGTGATCAGGATGCTGTACTCTTTCGACGTGGCCGGTACGATCTTGCCGATCGCCTCGGCGTCGAGCGTCCATTTCAGGGCTACGGCGTCCTCGGATACGTCCGAAGTCTGCTCGGTGATTACGCCGTCGCCTTCGCCGAAGGTGCCTTCGTCGTTGGCTTTCAGTTTATAGATAGCTTCGAATTCGTCTTTCGACATGCCGCCTTCCTTCACCTTAGCATAGACGTACTGCGTCATGTCTTTCCAAAGGAAGTCGTTTCCGATGGCCGAGCAACTCAGATTCTGGACGTAAGTCTTGATCTCGCCCAGTTCGATCGGGTCGGGGCTGACGGAATTTTCTACCCACTTGATTTTGAAGTAGGCCACGTCGACTATCTGATTCTCGTTCGTCGTGTCGACCAGCGTTACCCGCACGATGGGCTCCTTGTCGATAGCCGCGCGGTTGTTGACCTCGCCGCCCGGAACCTGCGACGTGATCGTCGTTCCGTCGATGCGGGCGAATTGCTGCTGATCGGTCTGGTTGGGTCCCAGCTTGTAAGCATCGGGTGCCAGCTCGAAACGGAACTTCAGGCCGTAGCCTTCGAGCTTGTCTGCGGTCATTTCATTGGCGTTCGCCCCGTCGTCGTAGCAACCCGTCACCATGCCGGCCAGGTCGAACGGCTCGTTGTACTTGATGCTCTTGGAGATTTTTTCGGCCTGTGCCGCACCGTAGATCGTAGCGTAGTCCGAAAAATGATGATGCGCGCCGTGTGCACAATCGAAATCGGTAATCTGCTGCGAATTATCGAACTGCGCGGCGATAACGGGCGTTACGGTCGACTCAGCGAGCCGGACATATTCGGAGTAGACGTAGGCTTCGGTCTCGTTCTCGAACAGACAGTCGTCCGCTACGGGCACTTTCAACGCGACGGTATAGATCTTGTTTCCGTCGAGCTTCAGCGGCTCGGTCGAGGTCTTGGCCGCATTGACGGTCAGGATGCCGTTTTCGATGTCGTGGCCGACGACTTTCACAGGCGTATTTTCTCCCGTTTCGGCGGCTCGGGTCACGGCCGTCGTCGAAACGAACGAGGGCGTTCCGATATCCTCCTTCTGTACTCCGGTAGGATTCAGGCGATAATCGGCCGTTGTCGACTCGTCGGAGACGATCGTGGCTTTCGCGGCTTTCTTCGTGCTACCGTCCGGATTGATCGTCAGGGCATTGTACGATACGGACAGGAACTCGATCGTGGGGATTCCGTCGACATAGAGGCCGGGAACCAGCGTCACGCTCGTCAGCCGGGATGAGAGTACGCCGCTGAGCGAGGAAAGCTGTTCTCCCACTTTTTCCATGATCTCGGCGTTCAGGTCCTTCACGGCCTTTTCGAGGGTTGCCTGGTCGATCGCACTCTTGCGGATGTTTTCGATCAGTCCCGACAGTTTCTGATCGAGCGCCGTCAGATCGGCCGAGGAAGCCTTGTCGCCGAGCTCGTCGGCGTACTTCTCCAGCGCTTTCTGCTGTACTTCCAGCGCTTTCTCGAATTTCTGCATGTCGTCGATCGTGGCATAGTCCTTCAGCGTTTGCGACAGGTTTTTCTCGATACCTTCGATCTGGCTGGCCAGCTCGTCGAGCGCGCTTTGGTCGGCCTTGTCCGAAATCAGAGACTGGCATTGAGAAATAGCCTCCCGAATGGCTTCCGTCTTGGCATCGGCGACGGCTTTCTGAGCTGCCGCAGCCGTTTCGGCGGCCTCATCGGCGGCTTCCTTGGCTGCTGCGGCTTTCTGTGTCGCGGCAGCCGCCTCGTTCTGAGCTCCGGTCAGGGCCGTCTGCAAGGCGCCCAGCTGCTCTTGCAGCGCGGCAGCCGTCTCGCTCAGTTCGGTCTGCACGTTCCCGATGTCGTCGTCGTAGTCCTTGCAGCCGGCGTAAGTCAGCGTCGCCCCGATCAGGAGAAACGCCAAAACTCGGTTGATAAAAATTCGCTTCATAGTCTTTGGATTAAATTGTTTGAGTTGAACAAAATAGTGTCTGAGTGTGTCTCTCCCCCTCCTTGATTTCGGCCTTTCGCGAATGAAAAATTGTTGAGTAAAAATTAATTGAAAATGTATATCTTTATCCGATTTATAGCCACGAGCGAACAGGGCCGGATTTTTGCGTGTCCAGCTTCGCCGACGAATAAAAACGGATGTAAAAGCACTGCAATAATACGAAAGATTTCGCCATTATGCAAGAAAAACGACGAAATATTTCGCCAGTTAAGGATAGAATTTTGTATTATATTGAAAATCTGTCTATTAGCAAGCGAGAATTTTACAGTAAAACCGGTATATCCCGGGGTACCTTGGAGAGTCCGACCGGGATTACCGAGGATACTTTGGCGAAATTTATCGCCACATATCCGGAAGTTTCTCTGGAATGGCTGATACGGGGCGAGGGCGAAATCGTACGGCCGAACGGACCCGAAGAGGCTCCGGCCGACCTGCTGGAAATGGCCCGTCGCGTGATCGAAGCCAAAGACGAAATCATCGAATTGCAAAAAAACAGGATTGACTGGCTGACCGCACGCTTGTCGGAGAAGGGGTAAGGCCCGTTCCAGGCCGTTGGCGCGTGAAAAGCGCGCGCCTGAAACTCGAAATGGATGGGATTCTCCGTCGAACGGCGCCGTGCCGCGGTCCGGGTTGCCGTCGTTTCCCGCTGTCGTGCGGCGTTTTTGCGGACGGCTGTTTATTCGCGGAAGTTATGCCGCTTTTTTGAGGCCATTATACTCCCCAGGTACCCATACGTTCGCAACCGAAATTTTTTCATCGGCCGGTCGCGGTCAGCAACCGCTCGCAGGCCGTGCGTCCGATCGGGCGTACCGGGGCCGGGGTGAAGGGCATCACCATCGAGGACGGCGACGAGGTGGAGGTGTCGAACCCCCAGCACACGGGCCGCGTCCGCGCGAAGGTGACGCAGCGCATGAACCCCACGGCGCTGTACATGCCCAGCCACTACGGTTGCTCGTCGCCCGACCAGCACACCGCCTACGAGGTGGGCCTGCGCCAGATGGACTTCGTGCCGTTCCATTTGGAGCCGGCTTACGGGGGCGCATGCACGCAGGAGGCGGTCGTGACCGTTAAGAAGGTAGGTGCGTAATGGCCCGTTACGGAATGCTCATCAACACCAAGAAATGCATCGGCTGCTACGCGTGCCGCGTGGCCTGCCAGCGCCAGAACGACCTGCTGCCCACGCAGGACTTCATCCGCTACGAGGAGCACGAGACGGGCACGTACCCGAACGTGGCCATCGAGACGGTGCCGCTGCAGTGCATGCACTGCGAGGACGCCCCCTGCGCGGCCGTGTGCCCCACGGGCGCGGCCTTCATCGGTGCCGATGGCATCGTG
>ENA-ORTH01003308-ORTH01003308.1-human-gut-metagenome-genome-assembly--contig:-NODE-3308-length-10873-cov-2.840636_pt1 | contig 10873 bp, 10 predicted proteins | sample MGYA00241914_ERZ509192 | MGnify/ENA primary metagenome ERZ509192 (study PRJEB26280, sample SAMEA2338826) | human gut metagenome | biome: human gut; feature: human-associated habitat; material: faeces... | reverse complement strand
TGCCGGTGAGCACGTTGAACACGGCCTGGGTACCCACGATCTGCGACATGGGCGTGACGAGCGGCGGGTAGCCCACCTCGGCACGCACCTTCGGGATCTCCTGCATGACCTCGGGCAGGCGGTCGCCGGCGTTCTGTATCTCCAGCTGGGACACCAGGTTCGACATCATGCCGCCAGGCACCTGATGCGAGTACACCTTCATGTGCGTGAGCGAGGACACGCCGCGCTTGTAGTGGCCGCGCTTGCGCACCTCTTCCCAGTACTCGGCGATCTCGAACAGCAAGTCGAGGTCGAGCCCCGTGTCGTAGCGGCTCTCCTGGAGGGCGGCTACGATCATCTCCACCGCGGGGTGCGAGTTGCCGAAGGCGAGCGGCGCGTGGGCCGTGTCCGCGATGGCGGCACCGGCCTCGGCAGCCTTGATGATGTTGGCGGGCGCCATGCCGCCCACGTAGTGGCAGTGGATGTGCAGCGGCAGGCCGATCTCGGCGTTGAACGCCTTCACCATGCGCTCGGTGCGGTAGGGCGTCAGCATGCCGGCCATATCCTTGATGGCAATGGAGTCGGCGCCCAGGTCCTTCATCTTCTGGCCGTATTCCAAGTAGCTGTCCAGCGTGTGGACCGGAGACATGGTGTAGGAGATGGCGCCTTCGAAGTGGCCTCCGCATTCCTTGATGGCCTCGGCGTTGTCCACGACGTTGCGGATGTCGTTGAGGGCGTCGAACACCCGGAAAACGTGCACGCCGTTGCGCTTGGCCGCCTTGATGAAACGGTTGCAGATCTCGCGCGAATAGTGTTTGTACCCTACCAGGTTCTGCCCGCGGGACAGCATGGCGAGCGGCGTGTTCGGCGTCTGTGCTTTGATGGAGCGCAGGCGCTCCCAAGGATTCTCGTCGAGAAAGCGCAGGCAGGTGTCGAACGTTGCGCCGCCCCATGCCTCGATGGCCCAGTACCCAACGCGGTCCATTTTCGGCAGGATCGGCAGCATGTCGCCTATCTGCATGCGCGTGGCCCACAGGCTTTGCTGGCCGTCGCGGATGGTGGTATCCATGATCTGAAGCCTCGGCATGAACTCACACCCCCTTCGGTTTACAAGTAGTCAAAGATCGAAACACGAATTATAGATGAACGAGGGCGATGGTTGATCGATCCGAGCGAATTTCACCGACAAGCAACATATGGGAGCAGGTGGACGGAGGTCGGAGGACGAAAAGCGCCAGAACATACGAACGGCAGGCAGAACCTCGTTTCGGACGGACGCGGAACCTTGGCCGGAGCAAATCAACCTGTACGGCTCTACAATGAGAGCGATTTAGCTGCCACGAAGGAGGATGCCCATGCGCCGTCTCAACCCCGACCATGTCGAGCGCGTGATCGAGCTTGTCAACCAATCGCCGTACTTCGCGCTGATCAACACGAGGCTCGTCGAGATGCGCGAGGGCTACAGCCGAGCGGTGGCCGATCTCGACCGCAAGCACCAAAACGCATTCGGCGGCGTTCATGGGGGTGCCTATGCGTCATTCGTGGACTGCGCCGCCTACTGGGCGCTGTACTGCGAGCTCGAGGAAGACGCCGGGTTCATCACGCTCGACCTCACCATCAACAACCTGCGCGCCTCGTCCGGCGAGGGCGTAGTCACCATCGAAGGCGGCGTGGTCAAACGCGGCGGATCCATCTGCCTGACCGAAGCGGAAGCGCGCGACGAGCGGGGACGGCTGCTCGTGCACTGCCTGTCGAAGCAGTATCTCAGCCCCACGCTTCAGCCTATTTCCATGGCCGTGCGCGAGATGGGCTTCGATCCTCTCCCTCCGAAGTTCCTGGACGACTGAGCTTGGCAAGATGCCGCAGGGCGGCGGTTCGCGTCGATCCGCATCGTCGGGAGCCTCACATTGGGAATCGACCGTGACGGCGGAACATTCTTAGGCACGATAGGACAGCATGGCACGCGGGATAGCCATGGTCGTCCATTGAAAAGCGTCGGTTTGTATCCGCTCGGTTACAGCATTGCGTATCCGCGCCGTTACGCTATACAGCATGGGCGCGGAGAGCAAAATGGAACGCATGGCGCACGAGGATCCGCTCGTGCAGAAGCTTGCGCGAAAGCTGGGCGAAAACGTCCGCGCCCTGCGCAAGAGCCAGAACCTGACCCAAGAGCGCCTCGGCTACATGATCGGTACGAAGCATGCGCGCATCAGCGACATCGAACGGGGGCTGGTGGTGGCGCGGCTCTCAGACATCGTCAAGCTCGCCGATGCGTTCAACGTCAGGCTCGAGGACATCATCGACCTCAGCGCCTTCGATCCATCCGACTATCAAATCGCCAACCCCATCGACCACGCTCGACTTTAACGCCAACGTGCGAGGTTCAAGCAAGCGCCGTCGCGTTCGGCGCGAGCCTTCCGAGTATCCTGGCGGTCAGGCCTGTCCGAACGCATCGCCTGCGAACAAAAAAGACGCTGCGCCCCCGGCGGGACGCAGCGTCTTCGCACAGTATTCGATAGCGGCCCGAGCTACACGCGCTTGATGAAGCGGCCGTCGCGCGTATCGATCTGCAACACGTCGCCGGGCTCCACGAACATGGGAACCTGCACGGTCGCGCCGGTCTCCAGCGTTGCGGGCTTGGAGCCGCCCTGCACCGTATCGCCCTTGAAGCCGGGATCGGTCTCGGTCACTTCGAGCTCCACGAACATCTGAGGCTCGATGCTGATCAGTTCGTCGCCGGCGTACAGCAGGCTGGCCTCGTCGTTCTCCTTGAGCCACTTCGCGGCATCGCCCACGGTGTCGGCCGGAATGGCCATCTGCTCGAAGGTGTCGTTGTCCATGAAGTTGAAGTCGACGCCGTCGTTGTAGAGGTACTGCAACTTCTTCGTCTCCAAGCGCACGGAGTCGAACTTCGTGCCCGCGTTGAAGGTGTAGTCCACAACGCGGCCCGAGCGGATATCGCGCAGCTTCGTTCTGACGAACGCGCCGCCCTTGCCAGGCTTGACGTGCTGGAACTCGACGATCGTGCAGAGCTTGCCATTGTACTCGATGCACATGCCGTTCTTGAAATCGGCGGTGGAGATAGCCATGCTGGAAATTCCTTTCGTTCACGGGCCCTCTGCGTACTGCACGGTCCCGATCGGCGTTCAAACTGTTTCATTATACTCATCGAACGCATCCCTGAAAACAAGCCAAAGCGCTCACAGAAAAAAACCAGGGAGCGACGCGCTTGCGCTCTCCTGCATCGGCGAGGATGTTTCCCTAAAGGATCACCATGTCGTGAGTCGATTGCGTGAACACCTTGAATCCATCCTCGATGAGCACGCCGAAATCCTCCAGGCGCATGCCGAACGCGCCCGACAGATAGACGCCCGGCTCCACCGTGACCACGTTGCCGACGGCAAGCGCGCATTCGTTGCGAGGCGAGAGCGACGGCTCCTCGTGGACGTCCATGCCCACGCCGTGTCCCAGCCCGTGGCCCATCGCGCCCCCAAAACCGTGATCGGCGAGCACCTGCTCGGCCAGCTCGTGCATGGCCCTTCCGGTCACACCGGGCCTAAGCGCAGCTTCCACCTGCTCGTTCGCCGCTCGGATGGCCTCGTAGGCGGCGCGCATGCGCGCATCGGGCATACCCATGAACACCGTGCGCGTCATATCGGAGCAGTAGCCGAACGCACGGGCGCCGAAGTCGAGCACGACACATTGTCCCGCCTCGAGCCTCGTCTCGCCGGGGATGGCGTGAGGGCTGGCGCCGTTGGCGCCAGCGGCCACGATGGACGGGAATGCAAGACCCTCCGCACCATGGCGAAGCATGAAATCCTCAAGCTCGATCTGCACCGCACGCTCGGTCATGCCGGGACGCATGAATCCGACGATATGGGAATACGCTGCATCGGTAATGACTTGGGCGGCCTTCATGCGCGCGAGCTCGGAGGGCGATTTGACAGCGCGCAGCCCCAGCACGAGGCCCGTCGTCTCCGCAAGCCGGAAGGGCCGCGGCGCTTCCTCGGCCGCCCGCTCCAGCGCGCGGTAATCTCTGAGCGTCATCGTGTCCTCGACTTCCCCGCCGCAAACTGCCGGATCAGCCACACCTTCGGCTCCCCCTTCGCCCGCAACCGCCAGCCTCGCGCGACCGATCGGCGCGCCGACGGCGAACGCCGCAAAAGAGACGCGCGAATCGTCAACCGCCACCGGGCCGTCCACCGCCGCAGAGCGCGCCGCTTCGCTGTAGCGCGAATCGGTGTGGAGCAGCGCCTCATCGGGAGTGACGAGCAGCGCATGCGCTTCCTCATCGTCGAACACGTCGTCGAAGGCGGTCAAGTACGCGATGTTCGATGTGCCGCGCACGAGGAACGCATCCATGCCTTCCTCGGCGCACGCCGCGCGAACGTTCTCGATTCGATGCGAGGCCGCACCGAACTCGCTGATTTCCAGCCCGTCCAGATCCTGTTCGTCCATGGGCTCGTCTACTCCTTCGATCGTCTCCATGCATCAAGGTGCTCGAGAAGGATTTCGTCATCGACGTCCGAAACCTCCCATGAACCCACGTCGCGCGGCAGCACGAAGCGAATGCGTCCGCCGCGCGCCTTCTTGTCCCGCTTCATTGCATCCAGCATGTCCGCCGGTTCGGCCAACCAATCGAGCACTGGCAGCCCGAGCGCGTCGAGCAGATCGTCCTGCGCCCGCACAAAGTCAAGGGACGCTCCGACGAGCGCCGCAGCCAAGCGTGCCGCAAACCTCATGCCCTCCGCCACGGCTGCCCCATGCGAGAACGTGCCATAACCTGCCAGGGCCTCCACGGCATGGCCGAGCGTGTGGCCGTAGTTCAAGCACTCGCGCACCCCGTTGCTTTCGGCCTTGTCGGCGGCGACGACATCGGCCTTGAATACCACCGAACGCGCGATGGCCTCGGCCGTCACGTCTTCATCTCGTGCAGCAAGCCTCTCTGCGGCTTCGGCAAGCCAGAAGAAGAACTCGTCGGAGTCGATGACGGCAGACTTGGCTATCTCGGCGCAGCCGCAGGTCCATTCGCGATCGGGCAGCGTAGCCAGCGTCGCCGTGTCGGCGCAGACATAGGCTGGCTGCTTGAACGCGCCGACGAGATTCTTGCCCGCCGCCAGATTCACGCCGGTCTTCCCGCCGACAGAGGAGTCCACCATAGAGAGCAACGTGGTGGGAACCTGCACCACGGGCACGCCGCGCATGTAGGCGGCAGCGGCGAATCCAGCCAGATCACCCACAACGCCGCCGCCGAGAGCCGCCACGGCGCAGTCCCGCCCGAGGCCGATGCCGGCCATGGCTTCCCAGATCTCGCCAATCACGTCGAGGGACTTCGAACGTTCCCCCGGCGGGACCGCTATGTCGCTCACACGGAATCCCGCCTGCGCGAGCGAATCCTTCGCGTCGGCGCGGTAGAGCCGGGCCACCTCCTCGTCCGTCACCACAAGCACGCGCTCCACGTTTTCAAACGCGCTCATTGCGCGCAGATGGGAACCGAGACGCGCGAGCACACCCGACCCGATGCGCACGTCATAGGGCGCCTCACCCGGAATGTCGACGATCACCTTCGTTGGCACAGAACACCCTCTCGCTCAAGCGCGCGGCGCACTTCGCGTGCGACCGTCGGAATGTTCTTGCCCACCGTATCGACCATAACGTCGGCCACGTCCTCGTACATGGGCAGGCGCGCCTGGATGGTCTTGCGCGCCGTCGGCAGATCGCGGAAGTTCGGGCGCGTCGAGACGTCGCCGATGCGCTCGTAAGCCTGCTCAGCCGTCACCTGCAGATACACCACGAAGCCCTTGCTCTTGAGAATCTCGCGGTTCTCGGGGCGCAGTACGATGCCGCCACCGCACGATATGAGCATCGGGTCTTTTTCGGCGAACTCATCGAGTGCCGCAGTCTCCATCGCGCGAAAGCCGTCTTCGCCGATCTCGACGAACATCTGGTTGATGGGCTTGCCTTCGCGGCGCTCTATGAAGCCGTCGAGGTCGACCGATGCGACGCCGCAGCTGCGCGCGAGCCTGCGCGATACCGACGTCTTGCCGGCCACCATAAAGCCCACAAAGAATACCGGTCGGGCAAGCTCGTAGGTAGGCCGATCGGATTTCGGTATGAGCACTTCGTTCTCGGCCGCGGACGGCGAAGGCGCGGCAGCTTCCTCGACCGTGCGGCCCGACGCCTTGTCGGATTGTTCCATAGCTGGTCTCCTGTCGTCGTGTCAGCGCGCCATCGTTTTCAGGCGCTGGCGGTAGGCCTTCACCGCCGCTTTGATATCGGCCATGTTATCGCGCCCGAACTTCTGGAGATAGGCCTCGGCCAAGACGAACGCCACTTCGCTCTCGGCAACGACCGCGCAGGCGGGCACGGCGCAGACATCGCTGCGTTCCTTCGATGCCTTTTCCGCCTCAAGCGTATCGAGGTTCACCGTGCCGAGGGGGGCCATGAGCGTGGGGATGGGCTTCATGGCCGCCGTCACGATTAGCGGCATGCCCGTGGTCATGCCGCCTTCTAGGCCTCCGGCGTTATTGGACGAACGGACAAAACCTGCCTGCTCGTCGAGCACGATGGGATCATGCACCTGAGAACCGGGCCGCCGCGCGACCTCGAACCCAAGGCCGAACTCGACGCCCTTGACGGCGGGGATTGAGAACAGCGCTCCTCCCAAACGTGACGTCAGTCGATCGTCCGCCGTCGCATAGCCACCCACCCCGGGCAGCAGACCCGTCGCCACCACGCGGAACGTGCCGCCGAGACTCTCCCCGGCCTCTTTTGCGCGGTCGATAGCGGCCTTCATGGCCTCGGTGGCTTCCTCGTCGGGGCAGCGCACGTCGCTCATCTCAATGGCCAGCGGCTTATAGTCGGGGGCCGTCATAAAGGGATCCTCTTCCTCGAAACGCGCTTCTCCGATGGAGACGACGTACGAGAACACCTCGACGCCCAGATCTGCCAAAAATTCGCGTGCCACGCCCGCTGCAGCTACGCGGGCTGCGGTTTCGCGGGCACTTGCGCGCTCGAGGATGTTGCGACAGTCGTCGGTGTCGATCTTGAGCGCGCCCACGAGGTCGGCATGCCCCGGCCGCGGGGTCACCTCGCGCAAAAGGTCGGCGGGGGCGTCGCCGAAGGGCGCCATACGATCGGTCCAGTTCTGCCAGTCGCGGTTGCGCACAACGAGCGAAACCGGGGTGCCGAGCGTGCGTCCGAAGCGAACGCCGGAGGTCACCTCCACAGTATCGCGCTCGATGCGCTGGCGGCCGCCGCGGCCGTATCCCGCTTGCCGCCGCGCCAGATCGGCGTTGATCTGCGTGTCGGACAGCTTCAGCCCCGCAGGGACGCCGTCGACTATGGCCGTGAGGCACGGTCCATGGCTCTCGCCCGCTGTGATGTAGTGCATATCGTGCTGCTTTCTCGGGTTAGGTGATGCTGGCTATTGTACCTCACCGCTTTGGCGAGGTCGATGGGATTGCAGCCGGATGGCGGGGCTCATCGCGCCCGCTGCCCGATCGGCTAGCGCTCGTGCGCGAGGTCGCCTTCCGATGCAGGCTGCTGCGTCGCGTCCGCATGGGACGTGCAGCGGGGCGAAGATGCGCCGACGGGCCCCGACGGAAGCTCGGAGCCTTCGTCCTCGCGCATGGTCGTAGCGCCTTCCGGCTGGCGCTCGCCCATGATGGCGTGCTCGACGTTGCGCAGAAGCAGCGTGTGGGGCAAATCCTGTTCCACGAGCGGGGCCAGAAGATACGCCTTCATACCGAGCAGATGAGCACCCATCACGTCGGTCACCAACTGATCACCCACCACCACGGTCTCCGAGCGCTTCGCCTCGAGTTTTTTGAGCGCTATGAGAAACGCCGGCGGCAATGGCTTTACGGCCTTGGCTACGATGGGCAGAGAAAGGCGCCGCGCAAGGCGGTATACGCCTTCGTGCCAGTTGTTCGAAACGAGGCAGAACGCAATGCCGGCGTCGCGCGCTCGGGCAAGCCATGCCCCTACGTCGCGCGGCACTTCGTGCGTATCGCGGGTGAGGATGGTGTTGTCGACGTCGAGCAGCACGTATCGGTACCCCAGCGCCAACAGGTCGCGCTCGATGTCTATGCGCGAGATGCGCGCAAAGTAGCGGTCGGGTTCCAGGAATGGCATAGGCTCCTCAGGCGGCTCTCACTGCAGACGGCGTCATCATGAATGCGCAGCAACGGTGGCCAGATGGTCGTCGTAGGTCTTGTCGAAGAAGTAATCCGTGCCGCCACTTTCGTTAGGCCAGAACGAGAAGAAGTAGTAGTCTCCGAAATCCGGGACTGGAGCGCACACAGCCTGAAGGCACGAGAGGCTGGGCGAGCAGATGGGCGTGGGAGGAAGCCCGGGATTCTTGCGCGTGTTGTAGGGGCTGTCGGTATCCCAATCGTAATCGGAAGGATCTCCGCCTATCTCGTAGGCCGTCGTCGCATCGCTGCCAATCATGCCATAGGCAGGCTCGCCTTCGGTCGTCAAGCGGTTGTAGAACACAGCCGCTACCTTCTTGCGAATATCGTCCTCGCCGCTCGACTCCTTTTCCACGATGGAAGCCAGCTTCACGGCGTCGTACACGGAGAACCCGCGATCGGTCGCATACGCCCAATCGAGATTCGCAGTCTCGGCCTGGAACTGGCTCAGCATCATGCGGATGATCGAGTCTGCCGTGGCATCGTCATCGACCTCGTAAGTTTTCGGGAACAGGAAGCCTTCGAGGCTGTTCTGTCCCGCATCGGCCAGAAACGCAAAGTCCGCGGCATAGACGCTCGCATCGGAAGCGGCGGTCTGGAACGCCTCCGCCGTGATGCGGCCCCCGGTTGCTTCGGCAACGCTGGAAGCGATCTGGCCGAGCGTGAAACCTTCGGGGACGGTAAGCGTATGGCCGGCCGCAGGGCCGGCCTGCAAGGTGCGGATGATGTCGTCGAGGCTGGTGCCGCCCGAGAAGGTATAGGTACCCGGCTTAAGCCCGCCGTCAACTCCGAGCTCGTTCACGCGCTTCGTGAACTCAGCCGAAGTGGGAACGAGTCTCGCCTCGACAAGACGCTGGCCGATATCGCGCGCGCCTGCGCCTTCTTCCACCACCACCGTCGCCTCCTCGCCTTCTGCGAGAAGCTCCACCGAAGAAGACGAGCAGCTATTGAATAGGTAGAAGGCTCCGAAGCCCAAGCCACCGAGCACGACGATGGCCAGGATGACTGTGAATACGATGGGAGCTGCGCTGCGCTTGGGACGGATGTAGCTTGTATCGTACTTCCTGAACTGGCGCTCCCCGCGAGCATGCGCGGCACGTGCGGCATGGGTCGGCCGCCGCGAGTAGGTTACCTGCTTTCTGCGTGGAGGCATCGTCGAATCCTTCACCTTTCCCGCTCACGGCGCGCGTCGAGCCATGCCTGCAAAAACAAACTCGCCGCTATCATATCGATTTTGCCGCGCATGGCCTTCTCAGTCAGACCCTTTTCACGCAAACTCCGTTTAGCTTCCTGCGAGCTCAAGCGCTCATCAGCGAATTCGCATGGAATACCGCAGGCGTCGGAAATGGCCTTCGCCGCAGCTCGTATGCGTGCAGCCTGCGGCCCCTCCTCGCCCGCCAAGGTGATGGGCAGTCCGCAAAGCAAAAGCTCCGGCTCCCAATCCTCAAGCAGACGTTGAAACGGCTTCGCATGCGCGAGCACGTCAGCCGCGGGCAGAACCGACACCGGAGACGACACCCGCTCCCCAGGGTCGCTCACCGCAATCCCCACGCGCGTCTCGCCGATATCCAACGCCATGATTCGCATGATGAAAGCCTCCCCCGTAGAAAAAGGGCTTCTCCGATTCATGGAGAAGCCGTCGGCAAGGATCCCTCCCCCTGGTTGAAAGCGCCGCTCGCAGAGCCGGCGCAACCAGCGGCAGACGCGCCTCGGACCCGGGCGAAGGGGGTCCGAGGCGAGTTCCGCACGAGCCAAACAGCCCAGCGGGCTGTTTGTGCGAGCCAGGACTGTTTGAGCAGCGGACCCCCTTCGCCCGGGTCCAGCCGGCAACCCTACAGCAGCAGTTCGCGCGCAGCCTGAAGAGCGGCGTCGATGCCCGAGGCGTCCTTGCCGCCGGCCTGCGCCATGGCGGCCTTTCCGCCGCCGCCGCCCTTGATGTTCGGAGAGATCGCCTTGATGATGGCTCCGGCGTCGAAGCCCGCCTCCACCGCCTCCGGCGTGCCGGCGGCCAAGAGCGTGGGCTTGCCGTCCTTCTCGGTGGCCAGCACCGCGGCGCCCGGCTTGCCGAGGCGCGCGCGCAGCACGTCCCACGCGTTGCGCATCTGACCCGCGTCGGCCTCGGGCAGGCGTCCGAAGACCACCGGGTAGCCGGCCTTCGCGTCAATGGCGCTCTCCAGCAACGCGGTGATGCCGTCATCGGCGATGGTCTGGCGGTTGCGCTTCATCTTCGTCTGCAGCTCCTTGAGCTGCTTCACGTTCGCCTGGGTGCGCTCGCTCACGTCGAACAGCGGTACGCGCAGCTCCTCGGCCGCCTCCTTGAGCTCGGCTTCCACGCGGTTCATGTACGCCAGCGCGTCGAAGCTGGTCACCGCCTCCACGCGGCGCAGGTTCGCGCCGACGCTCGTCTCGGACGTGATCTTCACGAAGCCGATCTCGCTCGTGGCCGACACGTGCGTGCCGCCGCAGAGCTCTTGCGAGAACCCTTCGATGTCCAGCACGCGCACGAACTCGCCGTACTTCTCGCCGAACAGCGCCATGACGCCGGCTTCACGCGCCGACGCGAGCGACGTCTCGTAGGCGCGCACGGGATGGTTCTCCATGATCTTCTCGTTCGCCAGGCGCTCCACCTCGGCGATCTGCTCGGCCGTCATGGCCTCGAAGTGGGTGAAGTCGAAGCGCAGACGGCTGTCGGCGACGTA
>ENA-ORTH01003305-ORTH01003305.1-human-gut-metagenome-genome-assembly--contig:-NODE-3305-length-10885-cov-5.162512_pt1 | contig 10885 bp, 4 predicted proteins | sample MGYA00241914_ERZ509192 | MGnify/ENA primary metagenome ERZ509192 (study PRJEB26280, sample SAMEA2338826) | human gut metagenome | biome: human gut; feature: human-associated habitat; material: faeces... | reverse complement strand
TTGCCCGCCGTTGTGAGGGCGTAGGTGTCGGCGCACCGACACCTACGCTTTAACCAGCACAGGAATCGGGCAGCCGATTCCTGGAGGGAGGGGGTTCAGATTTGTAGGAACTGACAAAGGAAAAAGGGATGAAACGACTTGCAAACCGGTCTGGAAAGAGGTAGGATACAACACCCTCTCGGAAATCGAGAAACAGCCACGGTGACATGCACCGTGGCTGCAAGCTGGGGTTAATCTTAAATTACTTGCTGCAGAAAATCCCCCATTTTGTTGGCAGCATCCTCCTGCATTTGGGCGGTAACATGAGCATAGGTGTCCAGGGTAAATCCGGCGCTGTAATGGCCCAGGATACCGGAAAGGGTTTTGACATCCACGCCATTTTGGAGCGCCAACGTTGCGAAAGTGTGCCTTAAATCGTGGAAACGCATCTCATCTAACCCGGCTCTCTGTAATACTCTTTTGAGCATCTTCCTCGCACTGTCCGGTTCCATAATTTCTCCGGTTGGGCTAGGAAAGACATAGTCGCTTTCTATCGTCTGCTGTTCTTTATATGCCTTGAGAATTTGTATGGTTTCACTTGGCAATAAAATCTTCCGATAGGCGTTGTGCGTCTTGGGGGCCGTTTCCTGGATGACGCCGTTCACCCGCTGAATCTGGCGTTTCACCTCCAGTGTCCGATTTTCGAAGTTGATATCGCTCCATTTGAGTCCCAGCAATTCTCCTCGGCGGAGTCCAGTGGATAGATCCAGGTAGTACAGTTCGAACACGCCTGTTTCCTTCGCCTCCCGGAAAAAATGGGCCAACTTCTCCGGCGGCAGTACCTTCATTTCTGTGCGCTCCTTTTTGGGTAATCGACACCCCTTGGTAGGATTGACCGCCAACAGCCGTTCCACAATCGCCTTCTCGCAAGCCGAATGAATCACCGTGTGAATGTTCCGCACCGTCTTGCCGCTGAGTCCTTTGGGCTGACCTTTGGCTTCAGGTCGATCATAACGGCCATCGCTTAACAGTTTGTTGTACAGCTTCTGAATCTGCAAGGTGGTTAGCTTATTCAGCTTCACCTCCCCGATATACGGTTTGATGTGTAGACGGATGAGGGTTTCATAGTTGTTATAAGTGGTGGCTCGCATCACCGGCTTGGCGTAATGCTCCAGCCAGGTGTCCAGCCATTCTCCTGTGGTCATCTGGTCGGATACGATTACGTCTATCCGTTTCAGTTCCTCCAGGGCGGTATTTAGCTTCTCTTTGACTTCCGCCTGTGTTCGGCCCAGCACGTTCTTGGAAATCTGCTTGCCAGTGACCGGGTCGTGTCCGGCGGTGTATCGCCCCTCCCAGCGTCCGTCCTTCCGCTTGCGGATATTCCCTTCCCCATTGGCCCTGCGTTTTGGCATTGGCGTTCCCTCCTTAGTAGTCTTTCGACGACACACCATACTACAAAAGCGGCGGGGAATTGATAACAAACGGATAACTTTCTGCCCAGCCGAGGGATTTAATATTCTGGTTGTATTTAGTTTTGTTATTCTATATCCCGTCCATATCCTGGACTACCCCCGGTATTTTTCATGCACTGGGGTCTAGTGCAGAAAGGTCATGAATCCGGTATTCGTTGTTGCCGGTACGGGCATGACCGTGAACATTCCGGCGGGTGGTCGGTATCTTGTCTATCAGCCGCTTTTGAATGAGTGCGTCTATCGCTTGAATGACGGCATTCCGGGATATCCCGCAGCTCTCTGCAATGGTCTTGTAGCTGGGCCAGCAGACGCGGTTCTGTCCGGTGCAGGAAACCAGGTAGCTGTAAATGGTGAACTGAATTGGCGTCAGCCCAAGTCCAAATATGCGGTGAGGCATCCGGTAATATCCTGTTCTATTCAGCATCCTGTTCCTCCACTCTCCTGCTAATCCAGTCGATGAATTTGTCTTTCGGCACCACGATTCGGGTGCCGATCCGCAGAGAAGGAAAGTCCTTGCTCCGTGCCAGTTCATACGCTGCTGCACGGGAGATTCCCAGTACGGCTGCGATCTCCGGCACCGACAGCATCAGAGGCAGGTCGTCATAGGACTTGTATTTCGACAAGAAATTTCCCTCCTTTTGTGTCAGTCTAGCATGTTTTGATTGTTGTGTAAGGCGCATTACGTCGAAAGGACAATATATCATGGTTCTTAAATCGCAAATTGCTGTTGTTTTATGCTGGTATCAACAGGCCATATTATAGTGAAGTAATAGAAGCCCCCTACAATTGCCACAAATAGCAAATTGAAGTATAATATTTGTAAACGTGTTATTAGGAGGGGTGGTTATGCCATCACAGCCTAGCAATCCCATTTCAACTTCGGGATCCGGTTTTCATTTTGAAGCACATGTACAAGCCATGTTTGTAACCCTGATGCTAAGCGGCGGGCTGGTTCCTCATATGCCTCCTTGGCCAATTAGTCGAATTAAGCTTCAGGGACGAGATGAGGGATACGAAACCGATGATGTCATTGTATGGCTTAAAGATCCAACTACAGGTGAGGAACGGCGCTTGATTTGTCAAATTAAACGGACAATTCATATCACAAAAACCGATAAGCCATTCAAAGACTCTCTTCAAGGTATGTGGGAAGATTTTAATGCAGAGTGGTTCCATAAAGACCGTGATATTTTGCTATTGATTTGCCGTCAGTCCAGCTTCGTGGATTCGGAAGTTGGTGAATTCCTTATCAACCAAGCAAAAAGTGCGCTGAATGTAGAAGAATTTGAACGAAAAGTACGCTCGGCTAATTTTGGTCCGGTCAAGCGCCAAGAAAAATTAGAAATAATTCGAGAGATTTTAGAGGATGCGAAAGGAGCAGCCCTCGCTCCACAAGAACTACTGGAGTTTTTAAAGAGCTTCCTGATTCTAAATATAGACCTGGGCACGGAATACGGTATGACGTTGCCCTTGTTGCTTTCTCATATCCTACCGTTTCAAACAGGGGATCCCTACTATACATGGGCGCGCATTGTAGAGCACGTTCATAATGTCGGACAAATTGCTGGATGTATTGTGAAAGATAATATCCCGGAGGACCTCAGAGAACTGTTTAAGCCTCGAAGCATAATCCATATTCCGATTGATTTAGCTCTGCCGACCGAGCTCCACGGAAATCCAATGTCAGGACAGGAAACGCTACTTGCACAGATAATGCTGGTCGGTGCATGGGATGAGAGATCAGACTCTGATCGGTCCTTTATGGATCTTTTAATCGGTGGCAATTGGATAGATACAGCACGCCAGGCGTTGCACCCGCCGTACGATGTACTGACGGTCAAAAACGGTCGTTGGAGAGTCCTTGATCGCGAGACATTGTGGACACAGTTAGGAACTTTTCTGTATGATGAACACCTGGTAAGGTTTAGCGAACTTACAACAATGGTTTTGACAGAGCAGGATCCTGCTCTAGACATGGACATAAATCAACGCCATCTGGTTGGACTGAAGAGGCGACAATTGAACTGCTCTGCCGGACTAAGAAAAGGGTTAGCAGAAGCGCTGGCGATTTTGTCCACCCGAACTGAGGTGCTGAATAATTGTTCTGTTGGTAAAATCAGAGATACAGTTATTTTGACAGTCCGAAATATTTTGGAAGGCGCAGGATGGAAAACGTGGGCCTCGCTGGGTGAGCTACTTCCGCTTTTAGCGGAAGCTGCACCAACAGAATTTTTACAAAGTATTGAACGCACGCTACGGAAAATTCCGTCGCCGTTTGATGAAATGTTTACACAAGAGAGCGGCGGTCTATTTGGTAGAACATACATATCAGGTATACTCTGGGCACTGGAACGGTTGGCATGGAGTGAAGATTATCTTGCCAGAGTCAGCCTGTTGCTGGGTGAACTTGCTGCCCGTGATCCAGGCGGTTCTTGGTCTAACCGGCCAATTAATTCCTTAGTGTCCTTGTTCTTGCCTTGGTTTCCCCAAACCCTGGCTGGATCGGATATGCGAAGAGCTGCTGTAGGGAGCCTTGTATCTGAGTTCCCCGATGTGGCCTGGGACTTGTTGAGAAAACTAATGCCAGGTGCGTGTGCCTCGGTAATGTCGAATAATAAACCCATCTGGTTCCTCTGCGTTCCAGAATCATGGGAGCCGGAGGTGTCTTATAAACAGGATGTAGCTGTATATGTGGACATGATAATAAAGCTCGCCGCTGAAAACGCTTCACGTCTGCGGGATATCTTACCCATTAGCGGAACGTTCTCATCGACAGCTCGCGACCAATTCGCCGAAGAAATGGCTTGTTTAAGCACGAATGACGGGGGTCTCGAGTTATGGGAGTCCATTAATCACTATCTCCGGAAAGCGCGGCGAAATAAGCAGGAGGACTTTGATGAAGCATGGCTCCTGCGTCTTGAGGAACTGTCTGTCCAGCTAAAGCCCGCCGATCCGGCGAGTCGAAATCGCGAGTGGTTCATACAGAATACGTCTTATTTGTATGAAGGCACTGGAGACTGGGAGGAGAAGAAAGAACTCCTGCGCGACAAGCGCGTTGCCGCCATACGAGATGTGTTTGCTGTAGGTGGTTTGGAAGCCATCATGTCTTTTGCCGACATAGTTGAGAATGCAATCGAAGCTGGTCGCGCTACTGCGGTATTTTTAGGTGCACAAGGGGATGTTTTACTGCCTAGTAAACACAATGCATCTAAAAAGCAACAAGATTTTATCGCAGGGTATGTGAATGAAAGATTCCACCAGGGAAGCTGGAATTGGGTGGATACACTGGATCGAACAGGTTGGAGTCTACAGGAAAGCGCCACCCTGCTGTGCAATTTGGAATTTACTTCCGAGGCATGGGAACGTGTAAGGAACTGGTTGGGTGTACATGAGGAAGAATATTGGAGCCATGTTTCAGTTAGGCCCAATGAGGAACAGGCATTACCAATAGCTGCGGAAAAGTTACTACAGGTGGGCCGCGCGGACGAGGCAGTGTATTGTTTGCATGACTTATTACAAAGTGGAATGTCCATCTCTACGGATTTATGCATCCGGGCACTGGAGGCTGCGATAGCTACTGGACAGTTAACACAGTTGTACTATTACTCTGAGTTGATCAAGATGCTTCAAGAAAACCCTGACGTGTCTGAGGCGAAATTGCTGGATGTGGAATTCAAATATCTGTCTCTACTAGAGGCTGATGATTCGTCCTATCCAAAGACCATTGAACATTGCATGGCTCGTGAACCGGAATTGTTCCATTATATACTGACTATTGTTTACAGTTCCGATAAAATACCATCTGTAACCGAACCCAATGAAGAACAGCGGACTAAAGCCAGTATATTCTTTCAATTGTTGCACCAATGGCGTACCCCCCCTGGAACCATATCAGACGGTAGCTTTGTTGGGGCTGCCGTGGAGACGTGGACGCAGGATGTGCAGACTTTGTGTATGGAAAGTGGCCATTGGGAAGTAGCATGCATCACTATCGGCACAGTGATGACCTACAGTCCCGCAGACGAGGACGGGTTATGGATCCACCGCGCAGTAGCGGCGGAATTAAACAAACCGGATCGAGAAGGTCTACGACGAGGATTTGAGATAGGCATACGAAATCGGCGTGGAGTGCATGTTGTGGATCCTACAGGGGAGTCTGAACGACAGTTGGCTGAACAGTATGAGTTACAAGCTAAGGCGCTAGACCTGGCCGGATATGCCCGCTTCGCTGCGACAATAAGAAAACTGGCGTGCTCATATCGGTTTGAGGCGGAGCAGGCTTCTGAGGTGATCGACGACAGGTGGTCGGCCTTCTGACCCATACGCTGACCCATAACCGGAAATCAGCGAGTGGATTGGGTGGACTACGCATCTATCAAACCTGCTGAAACTCGGCCCAAACATCACCCAGCGGACGCGAAATCACGCCTTTTCTTCCTCCACAGCATTTCGGGACCAAGAGGCCGTGTGTTCAAGTCACATCACTCCGACCACGGGTAAAGCATTGGAAACACTATGTTTTCAGTGCTTTTTCTTATGCTTAAACAAGCAAGATACAGCGTGAAGCAGTGTATTCTAGAAAAAATTCCCCGTTAGGCGGGCGGTCTTGATTTGGGATATGATAGCGAGTATTCCTCGTTTTTCGACAGGATATTTGCCAAATAGGTTGAAATTTGCGGCATAAATGGTATACTGTCTATAGATTACATATTTTTGGCAATATTGTAATCTATTTCAAGAGCGAGGAGAGGTATCTATGCATGGTCGAATCTGGAAAAGAAGCCTGGCGGTATTGCTGACAGCGGCGTTAGCCATCCAAGCGGCGCCCGTCACGTCCCTAGCGGTGGGGACGGAGCCGGAGGCGTCCGCCATCTCCGGGGAAACGGCAGCTTCCTTGGAATATCCGACGGGGGAGGACGCGCCGGAGCCGGACATTCTTGCGGAGGACGAAACCAAACGGGAGCCCGGCGTCAAGCATTTCCGCCGGTCGGACGGCTCCTATGTGGCGGTGATTTACAGCGAGCCGGTGCATTATGAAAAGGACGGCAAGCTGCTGGACATCGACAACACGTTGGTGGAGAAGGACGGCTACTACACCAACACGGCCAACAGTCTGATGGTGCGTCTGCCGAAGCAGGCATCCACCTCCCGGCCCATAACGGTGGAGCACCAGGGAAAGACCCTGCGGTTTTTCATGGAGGGACAGCAGACCGCTTCCGCCGCCCTGCAGCAGGCGGATTCCGGTGAGACCGCTTCCCGCCTGAGCGCCTCCGTGTCCAAGGTGGACAAGCAGCGGGAGAAAAACGAGCGGAAGCTGCAGGCGAAAAAGCAGCACGCGGCCGTGACCTACCCGGAATCCCTGGACAGCGCGAGCCTGACCTATGACGTGAAGGGCAGCTCGCTCAAGGAAAGCCTTATTCTGAAAAAGCTGACCGGGCGCAAAAGCTACTCCTTCAAAATCGAAGCGGAGGGGCTGCGCGCCGAGGTACAGGCGGACAGCTCCGTCCATTTTTACGCGGAGGGGACGGAGGAGCCGGCCTTTATCATCGCCTCCCCCTACATGTTCGACGCGGCCGGGGAGTACAGCAGCGCGGTGGCCGTCGAGGTCAAGAAAACGGGCAACCACTACCGCTACACCCTCACGCCGGACAGGGCCTGGCTGGAGGACAGCGCGCGGGTTTGGCCGGTGACCGTGGATCCGACGATACAGACAGAGCAGGATTTTGGCAGCCTAAAAAATGCATTTGTTAGCAGTGGGCAACCCGATATTCCCCACTATAATTTCGGAGTCATGCATACCGGTTACCAGGTAACATATAAATACCTTCGCAGTTACTGGAATGTAACGTTGCCCTCCTTGCCTGGAACCGCACGGATCATTGGGGCGGATTTTAATCTTTACACTACCGCACGTGATTTCGGCCCATCCGAATCCTGCGTGTTTTCTTTACATGAGGTAACAGAAAGGGACTGGACGGAAGCTAATTTAAAATGGAGCTATATGCCTAAATTCAACAGCCAGGTTTTAGATTATGCCGTCTATACAAATCCTCATCAAAGCTCTGGACAAACCGGTTTTTGGACTCGTTTTGATGTGACCTCTACGGTGCAAAAATGGTACGACGGTTCTTTGGGCCGGTTCGGCTTGATGCTGAAAGCCTACGATGAAGACGGGCTAAAGAACGCTGGCGGAGCGGATATTCATCACTGTTCCCGGTACAGCCCTAGCTTTCCCGAGGGTGCCCGCACAGTCTTTCAAATCGCCTACCGCGACACCAAGGGCGTGGAGGATTATTGGACGTACACGTCCCTGCCGGCGGGGCGGGGCACGGTGGCTGTCAACAACTTCAACGGCAATCTGATCATGACTGAGGATGACATCGGCAACGACGGCGCCCGCATGCCGGTGACCATTTCCCACATATACAATGCCAGCGGCTCCAACATCGGCTATTGCGGAACCAATTGGCGCACCAATTTTAACATGTCTATCGAAAAGACAACGGGCGAGGTGCTTGCGAGGGGTTACAAATACTATCTCCTCGACGCCGACGGAACCGAGCATTATTTCTACTTCAAGGACGCCAACGGCAACGCAACCGTCTCCGGCAAGGATGAGGACGGGCTGGGTTACACCCTGACGGACACCGGCACCGGCGACGCCAAATACGTCATCACCGACAAGGACGGGGGAAAAATGCAGTTTTGGGCCAGCGGCAAGCTGGCGGAAATCCACGACACAAACGGGAACTTTATACAAGTGACCTATAACGCGCAGGATTTTATCAACACCGTCTACGACGGTACGAAACGGAATTACTCCTTCTTTTACAACGGCCCCCGGCTGTCCCATATCAAAGATAGCCGCAACCGGCAGACGACCTACAACTGCGACGGGGACAATCTGGTTAAAATCACCTATCCCGACGGCGCGGTGGTGGAGATGGCCTACAGCGGCGCGCTGCTGACAAAAATCACCAATAAGGCGGATAACACGGTCACCACCATCACCTACACAGGCAGCAGCCCTAAGCGGGTGGCTTCCATCTCCTATGGCCCGGGCACGGCGGTCAACACCAAGTATTCCTTCACCTACAAGCACAACGCGACCACCATCACCAGCAACACCGGGGACAACGTGACCTACCAGTTCAACAACGCCGGGCAGACGGTGGGCGTGGTGAACAACGTGACCGGGCAGGGGCAGGCGTACCAATATGGCGCGCCCGGCAACTTCAACGGCAGGGACAACAAGCTGCTGACTGTGTCGAAGACGCAGCAGAGCGTGACCAATCTGCTGAAAAACCCCAGCTTTCTTCGCAGCCACACAGGGGATTACCAAGTACACCATAACAGCGCGGTCAATAACACGATCACCTGGGACACCACCCGTGGACATATCGACAAGTCATCCGTAAAGCTGTCCAAGCAGGGGACGGAAGGCAGCAACCTATGGCTGGGACAGGACAAAACCGGCCTGGCCCCCGGCTTTTATACGCTGTCCGCCTATGTCAACACCAACGGGCAGCGGATCGACAACGGCCTATCGGTCTATATGGAAACATTTAACAGCGACAGACAGCAGGTGAAAAACAACCGTTCGGAGGTCATATACTACACGGAGCCAAACGAATGGAAGAGGATCTGCGTCACGGTATATGTAGACAGCGGGGTAACCCTGCGGCCGCTGATTGGCTTTATGCCCAGCACGCAGAAGGCGGTGGTTTGGGTAGACGATATACAGCTGGAAAAGACGGAGAACGCCAACAGCTTCAATTTGGTGGAAAATTCGAATTTCACCAACGGGCTGACGGGCTGGAACGGTCTTGGAACGGTTTGGAGCGGTTCCGGCGTGCCGCAGGGCGGAAACGCGCTGAAAATGACCGGCGTCCCGTTTCAGGATGTCAGCGCCAACACCACCATACAGGTAAACGGCAAGGCGGGAGACGTGGTCTCTTTCGGCGGCTGGTCCAAAGCCGCTTCCATTGCGACGGATGGCAACGGCAAATCCAGCGGATCGGCCACGCGAAACCCCGTCTACCAATTCTATTTGTTTTTCCTGGACAGCAATAAAAACCGGTTGAATCATGCGACGGCGAAGTTCAACCCCGCGATGGACGGCTGGCAGTTTGTCAGCGGAACCGCCAAGGCAAACAAGGAATACAGCTATATCCAGCTATACATCAGCTACGACAACAACGCGGGCGACGTCTACATGACCGCGCCGTATGTGTACAAAGAGGAATTTGGGCAGACCTACGGCTACGATAAGGACGGCAACCTGCAGAGCAGCGTGGATTTGGCCAATACGCAGTCCAGCTTTACCTATAACAATCAACAGCTGTCAAAGCTGGCCAATCCGACGGGCAGCAAGTTCCTGTATACAACCAATATTAACACGAGAAATCTGGAATACGCGCAAACGACCGATGGCCAGCGGTACGAATTCCTGTACGACGACTATGGGAACGCCACCCAAAGCATCCTGGGTTCGGACAAATTCGTCAACAGCGTATCGGCGGGGAAAGCCTACTATATCCGGAACGCCTACTCGGGCAACTCCATGGATAACTCTACCCACGAAAAGGGGGGCTTGGTCAAGAACTGGAGATGGACACCAGGCAATTCCAACCAGATGTGGAAGTTGATTTCCACCAGCGAAAGCGATGTGTACGAACTATGCCCGACGGTCAATACGGGGGTGCGGTTGGACATAAAAGATGCCTCTACGGCGAACAACGCGGTTGTACAGCTGCATACCGCCAACGGGAGTAATGCGCAGAAGTTTAAAATCCTGCGGAATTCGGACGGCACCTTCTACATACGGACCAAGGTGACCGGCTACGCTAAATCGCTGGATGGACAGCCGGGAAATTCCACCAATACGGAAAACGGCAGCCCGATGCAGCAGTATGCCAACGACACCAGCGAAGGACAGAAATGGTATTTCATCGAGGTGAATACCATCCTCTCTCAAAAGCCGTATATCCAGACCAACGCGAAGTATACGGACAGCGGGAACAAGCTGGAGTCAGTAACGGACGAGCGGGGGAAAACCACCAGCTATACGTACGGCGACACGTCCAAGCTGCTGACGCAAGCGAAGGATCCCAAGGGCAATACAACCGACTACACCTATGACAACGCGGATCGGGTGAAGAAGGTGGCCAGCGGCGTCGCGTCCAACGAATACGAGTACGCCCAGGACCGGCTGAGCGCCATCTGGCACAACAACCGGCAGGTAAAGTATGGGTTCGGGTACGACGGGATCGGGAACCAGACCAGCGTGACGGTGGGGAACGGGAGCGCGTCGAAGACGCTGACGAGCAACAGCTACGACAGCCGGAACCGGCTGACGTCGGCGCTGTACGGGAACGGGCAGCGGGTGAACTATCGGTACGACAGTCTGGACAGGCCGGTCATCAAGTACTATA
>ENA-ORTH01003301-ORTH01003301.1-human-gut-metagenome-genome-assembly--contig:-NODE-3301-length-10896-cov-3.453095_pt1 | contig 10896 bp, 8 predicted proteins | sample MGYA00241914_ERZ509192 | MGnify/ENA primary metagenome ERZ509192 (study PRJEB26280, sample SAMEA2338826) | human gut metagenome | biome: human gut; feature: human-associated habitat; material: faeces... | reverse complement strand
ATGAGGAGATCATGAATAATGTAACGGGTGCGAGACCGGATGCGAAGATCAACGGAATCCTTATGGTTCCCATGCTGAAACCTGGCGTGGAAATGATCATCGGAGTAAACAACGATCCACAGTTTGGTCCTATGATCATGGTAGGAATGGGCGGTGTGTTTGTAGAGGTATTTAAAGATGTGGCTTTATATCCGGCTCCACTGTGTGAAGAGGAAGCTCTGGATATGCTGAAATCACTGAAATCCTACAAACTCCTCAACGGCTACAGAGGAAACGCAAAATGCGATATTCCGGCATTGTGCAAAACCATCGCGGGAATCAGCAGATACGCCAACGCAAATAAAGATACTCTGAAAGAGCTGGATATCAATCCACTGTTTGTATATCCGGAAGGCGAAGGTGTAGGCGTTGCCGATGCACTGATCGTAAAACATGTAAAATAATTATGGAACAGGAAGAGGGGCATTCACAGTCAATGCCCTTCTTCACTCTGGATATGTATCAGAAGAAGCTATCGAGAGACAACCTGGATAATGAGGTAGAATTGGAAAGGTGAAGCCTATGATAGAATTTACAAATGTGGTAAAAGCGTACCACACCGGCAACAAAGCCCTGAAGGGGATCTCCATGCACATCGATGACGGGGAATTTGTCTTCCTGGTGGGTCCCTCCGGTTCCGGCAAGTCCACCATCATCAAGCTCATTACCGGTGAGATCCAACCCACGGAAGGGAACGTCCTCGTCAATGAGTTCCATCTGGAGTCCATCCGCAGTCGGGAGATTCCCTATCTGCGCCGGACGGTGGGGGTGGTCTTCCAGGATTTCCGCCTGATTCCCAATAAGACCGTTTACGAAAACGTCGCCTTTGCCATGCGGGTCATTGGCGCCCGGGAGAAGGAAATCCGCAGCCGGGTCCCCTATGTCCTGGAGCTGGTGGGGCTGGAGAACAAAGGCCGCCGTCACCCCGGCGAGCTCTCCGGCGGCGAGCAGCAGCGGGTGGCCATCGCCCGCGCCCTGGTGAACAACCCCCAGATGATTATCGCCGACGAGCCGACGGGCAATCTGGACCCCATGCGCTCCCTGGAGATCATGATGCTGCTGGAGCGCATCAACGAGCTGGGTACCACCGTGCTGGTGGTCACCCACGCGAAGGAACTGGTCAACCGCTTCTCCAAGCGGGTGGTGGCCATTGAGAACGGCAGGATCATCAGCGACGAGACGGGCGGGTATTACAACAATGAGACAACGATATGATTTCGGCTATTTCCTCTCCGAGGGCTTCCACAGCATCTTCACTCACGGCTTTATGTCCTTCGCCGCGGTTTGCATGATTATCTGCTGCCTGCTCATCATGGGCTCCTTTACCCTGGTGGCGGTGAATGCGGAGAACATGTTCAGCGATCTGGAGGCCGAGAACCAATTCACGGCGTACATCGACGAGAGCCTCACCCAGGAGGAGGCCAAAGCCCTCCAGGACGACATCGAGGCGGTACCCAACGTGGCCCGGGCGGAATTCATGACCAAGGAGCAGGCCCAAGAGGAGTTTGAGGCCGATTATGAGGGCAACGAGCTGTTTGACGGCCTGCCCTCCGATGTGTACCGGGACCGGTTCCACGTCTATCTGGACGATATCAGCAAGCTGACTGAGACAGAGAACGCGGTAAAAGAGGTAACCGGCGTGGCCAAGACTAAATCAGCCCCCGAGATCGCCGAGGGCTTCACCGTCATCCGCAACATCGCCGGGGCGGTGGCCGTGATCCTAGTGGTGATCCTGTTGGCGGTGAGCCTGTTTATTATCGCCAACACCATCAAGCTGGCCACCTTCAACCGGCGGGAGGAGATCGCCATCATGAAGATGTGCGGCGCCACCAACGCCTTTGTCCGCTGGCCTTTCGTCTTTGAGGGCCTGATCCTGGGGCTGGTGGGTGCGGTGGCGGCCTTCTTCCTCCAGTGGGGCATCTATGTGCTGGTGGGCAGCGCCATCAGCGGCTCGGACACCATCTCCCTGATCACCGTGCTGCCCTTCCAGCCCATGGCTTTACGGGTGCTGGGCGTGTTCGTCCTCACCGGCTTCGTCATCGGCGCGGGCGGCTCGGTGCTGGCCATCCGCAAGTTCCTGCAGGTATAACGGCAGCGGCAAAAGGAGGCTTCCATGGCGTTTGACAGATCCCTTCGGCGGGCGGCATGCGCCCTGCTGACGGCCGCGCTGCTGGTTCCCGCCTGGGGCGGGCTGGCCCGGCAGGTGAGGGCGGCCTCCCAGAGCGAGATCGACGCGCTGAAGGCCGAGCAGGCGGAGAGCCAGGCCCGGCAGGAGGAGCTGAAGGAGCAACTAGCCGACGTGAAAGAGGACCAGGCGGCCGCCCGGCAGAAGCGGCAGATCCTACAGCAGCAGTTAGAGGCAATCAATGCCGAGCTGGACAGCATCAACGCGCAGATCTCCTACTATGACGGGGAGATCGCCCGGAAAGAGGCGGAGCGCAGGGAGGCGGAGGCCAAAGAGCAGGCCCAGTATGAGCGGTTCTGCGAGCGGGTGCGCGCCATGGAGGAGGAGGGGACGGTGTCCTACTGGTCCATCCTCTTTAACGCCGAGGACTTCTCCGACCTGCTGGACCGTCTGGCCGATGTGGACGCGGTGATGGACTACGACAACCAGGTCATGGAGGAGCTGACCGCGGCCCGGCAGGAGCTGGAGCGGCTTCAGGCGGAGCTGGAGAGCGCCCGCGCGGAGGAGCAGGCGGCCAGGGAGCAGCAGGAGGCCAAGAGGGCGGAGCAGCAGGCCAAGGTGGCGGAGGCCCAGAAGCTGCTGGACCAGATCAACGCCGATGTGGCGGAGGTCAACCGGCAGTTGGACGCAGAGAACGCGGAGTGGGCCGCCATCGGGGCGGACATCGCCCGGAAGCAGAAGGAGCTGGAGGAGCAGCGGAAGCAGAACAACGTCCAGCTCCCGCCTACCGGCGACGGCTGGCTGTGGCCCCTGCCTGCGTCCAATTTGAAGCTGACCTCGGCCTTCGGCTACCGGATGCACCCGGTGGATCACGTGCCAAACAGCCACACCGGCATTGACGTGGCCGCCTCCACCGGCGTCCCCATCTACGCGGCCAGGGGCGGACAGGTCATCATGTCGGAGTATGGCGCCGGCGCCAACTGGTCCTACGGCAACTTCGTGGTCATCGACCACGGGGACGGCACCACCACCCTCTACGCCCACATGTCCTCGCGGGCGGTGAGCGAGGGGGAGCTGGTGACCCAGGGCCAGACCATCGGCGCCGTGGGCGACACCGGCAACGTGACGGGCCCCCACCTCCACTACGAGGTGCGCCTCAACGGCCAGCGGACGGACCCCGAGGCATGTTATCCCAATCTTCCCTTCATTCGGGCCTATAATTGGTAATGGAACGGACATAAAAGGAGCGGCAACGTGGCAAAGAAGCAGAGTCAGAAAAAGAGACCCCAGAAGCAGAAAATCGAGTGGCGCCGGGTGTTTGTGGCCGGGCTGGCCGTGGTGATGGCCCTCCTCCTGCTGCTGCCCATGATCAGCATGATCGCCGGCGGCGTGGGCGCGGTGACGCAGAGCGAGATCGACGCGCTGAAGGAGGAGCAGCGGGAGAGCCAGGTCAAGCAGCAGGAGTTGAAGAACCAGCTGGCCGACGTGAAGGAGGACCAGGCGGCTGCCCAGCAGAGGCGGCAGCTCCTGCAGCAGCAGTTGGAGGCCATCAATGCCGAGCTGGACAGCATCAACGCGCAGATCTCCTACTACGACCAGGAAATCGCCCAGAAAGAGGCGGAGCGCAGGGAGGCGGAGGCCAAAGAGCAGGCCCAGTATGAGCTGTTCTGCGAGCGGGTGCGCGCCATGGAGGAGGAGGGGACGGTATCCTATTGGTCCATCCTCTTCAACGCCGAGAACTTCTCCGACATGCTGGATCGCCTGGCGGACATTGACGCGGTGATGGACTACGACAACCAGGTCATGGAGGAGCTGACCGCGGCCCGGCAGGAGCTGGAGCGGCTTCAGGCGGAGCTGGAGAGCGCCCGTGCGGAGGAGCAGGCGGCCAAGGACCAGCAGGAGGCCAAGAAGGCGGAGCAGCAGGCCAAGGTGGCGGAGGCCCAGAAGCTGCTGGACCAGATCAATGCCGACGCGGCGGAGCTCAACCGCCAGCTGGACGACGAGATGGAGGGCGCGGCGGAGATCCAGGCGGAGATCGCCCGGAAGCAGAAGCAACTGGAGGAGGAGCGCCGGCAAAACAATGTCACCATCGACTCGGAGACCAACTACCTGTGGCCGCTGCCCGGCTACTACCGGCTGACCTCCCTGTTCGGCTACCGCATTCACCCCATCACCGGCAAGGCCCACAGCCATACCGGCATCGACATCCCCGCCCCTGGCGGCACCCCCATTCAGGCCTGCAAGAGCGGACAGGTGGTCACCTCCGCCTACCACTACTCCTACGGCAATTACGTGGTCATCGACCACGGCAACGGTAACTCCACCCTCTACGCCCACATGAGCTCCCGGGCGGTGAGCGAGGGGCAGATGGTGTCCCAGGGCCAGACCATCGGCTATGTGGGCACCACCGGCAGCTCCACGGGCAACCACCTGCACCTGGAGGTGCGGGACAACTACACCCGTGTGGACCCGGAGAGCAAGTTCCCCAGCCTGAGCCTGACCCACCCTTGGTAATGTCCGGATAGCGGCAGGGCCGCGTTGCTGTGGAAATTCCGCCCGCTGTGCGCGGGCAAGGCCCAGAGGCGGGCGGAGGCATCGGCCTCCGCCCGCGCTGGTTTTTCTGGAAAGGATCTGATCCCGTGCGAAAGAAACGTTTTTCCCTGGCCCAGCTTCTGCTGGCCATTGCACTCACCGCCGCTGCCGTGCTGGGCTGCGGACTCCTGGCCGTCCGTGCCTGGATGGGGGAGGGTGGGCGTTCCCTGGTGGAGGGGCTGCGGCTGGTCAACACCCTCTTTGTGGGGGAATATGACGAGACAGAGGTGGTGGACGCCGCCCTGGAGGGCATGGTGTCCGGCCTGGGCGACCGCTGGAGCTACTACCTGACGGCTGATGAGCTGGAGGCCCAGAACCAGCGCCGCACCAACCAGTATGTGGGGGTTGGGATTACCGTCAACTACACACGGGAGGAGGGACTCTATATCCTCGGAGTGGAGGCCGGGGGCCCCGCCGAGGCGGCTGGATTGGAAGCCGGGGAGGTCATTACCGCTGTGGACGGCGTCTCCCTGGCGGGAGAGGCACGCTATGAGGGCGCGAATCTTATCCAGGGGGAGGCGGGCACCACCGTCACCCTGGAGGTGCTGGGGGAGGACGGGGCGGCCCGCACCGTGGAGGTGGAGCGGGCCGAGCTGGAGACCGATCCGGTGGAGAGCCGGATGCTGGAGGGAAAGGTGGGCTATGTGCGCCTGCTCAACTTCTACGACCACAGCGCCCAGCGGCTGGAGGAGGCCGTCACCCAGCTCCGGGAGCAGGGGGCGGAGGCGCTGGTCTTTGACATGCGGGACAACGGCGGCGGCTACCTGAGCCAGCTCACCGACATGCTGGACTTCCTGCTGCCCGAGGGGCCCATCTTCATCAGCCGCGACCGGGCGGGCCACGAGGAGATCACCAACTCCGACGCGGACTGTGTGGAACTGCCCATGGCGGTGCTGGTCAACGCCAACACCTACTCCGCCGCTGAGTTCTTCGCCGCCGAGCTCCAGGAGCAGGGCGCGGCGGTGATCGTGGGGGAGCCCACCAGCGGCAAGGGCTACTCTCAGCAGACTTTCCCACTGCCCCACGGCGGCGCCGTGGCCATCTCCACCGGCGCTTACTTCACCGGAAGCGGCGCCTCCCTCATCGGCACCGGCCTGACCCTGGACGCGGAGGTATACAACACCGGCGCGGAGGATGCTCAACTGGCCGGCGCGCTGGAATTGCTGGAAATCCGGTAAAAAAGTCTTGACTGTAAACCCACTTGATACCCTACCGTGGAGACAAGGAGGCGAGCAGAATGACGATCGGTGAGCTGGAGGCCGCCCTGGGCATGCCCAGGGCCAATATCCGCTTTTATGAGCAGGAGGGCTTCATTCACCCCAGGCGGGGGGCGAACAACTACCGGGACTACACGGAGGAGGACGCGGATACCCTGCGCAAAGTGAAGCTGCTGCGGCAGCTCGGACTGTCCCTGGAGGAGATCCGGCAGGCCCAGCGGGGAGAGCGCCCTCTGGCGGCCCTGCTGGGGGAGCAGGAGGCGGCCCTGGCGCGGCGGCGGGCAGAGCTGGACTGGGCGGGACAGGTGTGCCGCGCCATGCGGGAGGACGGGGTGGAGTTTGCCACCCTAGACGCCCACAGGTACCTCAGCCGGCTGGACCGCCCGGCGGATCAGCCCGGCTTTTTCGATCTGCGGGCCGACGCGGCCCCCACCGTCTCCCACCCCTGGCGGCGCTATTTCGCCCGCGGCCTGGACTACAGCCTTTGCAGCTTTCTATGGATGGTGGTGTGCCTGTTCCTGTTCCGCTGGTTTCCTGAGAACAACTGGGGAGTCCGGCTGCTGAATGCCTACGCCGCTTACGGCATCCTGCTGGCGGCGGAGCCCCTGCTCCTGTGCACCTGGGGGTATACGCCGGGCAAGTGGATATTTGGGCTGGCGGTCCGAAACCGGGACGGGGGAAAGCTCACCTGGGGCCGGGCCCTGTCCCGCACCTGGGGGGTGTTTGCCAGGGGCGAGGGGTACGGCATCCCTATCTACGTTCTCTGGCGCAATTACAAGTGCTGGCGTCGGTGCAGGGACGGAGAACCGGAGGACTGGGAGGAGGACACCTCCTATACCATGAAGGACGAGAGCGGCCTGCGCATCGGGGGCTTTGCCGCCGCCCGGGCCGCCCTGTTTGGCCTGAGCCTGCTCCTGGCACTTCAGGCGACCCTGATGCCCCTCCACCGGGGGCCTCTCACTCCGGAGGAATACGCCGCCAACGTCAACGACTGGTGCCGGAGGCTGGATGTGTGCTCCGGCGAGCGGATGAACGGGGCGGGTGAGTGGGAGGAGGATACCGCGCCGGGGCGCTCTGCGGTGTGCTGGCCGGGCGAAGGCGGTCCGACGCACCGGCTCACCGTCAATGGCGCGGGGGAGGTCACCGGGGTGCGCATCGAGGTGGAGCGCACCGGGGAGGAGGTGCTGTTCGGAAGCACCACCCAGCAGTCTCTGGCGGCTGCGGCCTTTGCCGCCGCCCAGCCGGGGTGGAACGGCGTGTCCTGGTGGAGCAGCGGCGTGCTTCAGGCCGTCGGAAGCCGGCCCTTTGACAGCTATACCCTCCAGGCCGGGGCGGTGACCGTTACCCAGATGGTCTCCTGGGAGGGCTACCAGGATGTGGGGGGCTGGCTGCTTGCCGAGGACGGCGTGCCGGAGGAGGAGTTGTACTGCCGGACGGAGTTCACCATGACCCTCCAGACATAGAAGATATAAAACCCCACCGGCGAAGCCGGTGGGGTTCAGTCTTTCGCAAAAGTCGTTAGATCCAACGTGAAAGGGAACCCGGATGGTTCATCTCCGCATCAGGAGCCGCAGCAAGCGGCGGTCGTGCTCGGAATCGCCCTGCGGAGCGCTTTGCCCCTCTGCCGCCCGGCGGACAGGCGGCGTGGGGAGGCTGGGCTCTCTCTGCCCGGCCAGCAGAAAGCCGCTGGTCAGGGCGGTGAGGGGAGCCACAGTCACCAGACCGAAGGAACCCACGATGGTGTGTATGATTTCTGAGGCGACATACTTGTAGTTGAGAATGTTATAGAGGGGAGTGCCCTGGGCCATAAAGACCATGAGCAGGGCCACGTAGCCGCCGGAGTAGGCCAGCAGGAGGGTGGTTGTCATAGTGCCCATGGCCGCCCGCCCCACATTCATACCGGAGCGTACCGCCTCCCAGCGGGAGATATCAGGGCGCTTTTTCACTACCTCGTTGACCGCAGATGTGATATCCACCGCCAGATCCATCACCGCGCCGGAGGAGCCGATGAAGATCGCCGCCATAAAGATCTGGGTCAGGTTGAGATCCTGATACCCGGAGTAGAGCAGACTCTCCGAGTAGGACATAACGGCCCCGTGGATCTGAAACAGGTCGGTAAACACAATGCCCAGCACACATGTGACCAGTATACCCAGGAACGCACCCGACACGGCGGCGGCGCACCGCCGCTCGAAGCCGTAGACCAGGGCGATGATCAGCAGGGTGAGGGCCAGAGTAACCGCCAGGCCGACCAGGATGGGGTTCCAGCCCTTGAGGTAGAGGGGCACCAGAACCTTCCACAGCATCAGCACCGTCAGCACGAAGGAGACGATGGCCCGCAGGCCGGTACGCCCGGCGAAGAGGATCAGGAACACGGCGAAGACGGCGGCCAGCAGAGCCTCCTTGCCGATGCGGTAGTGGTCGGTCATGGTGACGGAGAGAATCTCGTCCCCCTGGCAGCTGACCACCACCATGGCCTTGTCACCGGGGGCGAACAGCTTGTCCTGCTCCAGGGAGCCGTTGAGCATGTTGATGCCGGTGGCGGTTCGTCCCTGAAACCGGCCGCCCAGCAGCTCCAGAGTGCAGCGCTGCTCACCGGAGCGGACGAGCCCGGTGTCCACGATGGTGGAGTCGTCCACCGCCAGCACCCGGGCCGCGCAGCGGTCGGCCTCCTGGTACTGGACGGCCCCTTCATACCCGGTGGGGAGGAGGAGCAGCAGGGCGGTCAGCGCCAGGCAGAGCACGACGGGGACATAATAGCGGCGCTGGGCGGGGTCACGTAGAAAACGCATAGATGGATAAGTCCTTTCTGCGCCGAGGCGGATGGGGTCGGGAGACCCCATCCGCCTCGGCTGTATGGAAGTGGGAAAGCAGGGGTTAGGCTATGCCGAGCATGCCGGCCAGCTTGTGATAGATCTGAGTATTGTCGTAGTAGCCGTTGAACTGCCCGGCGTTAACACCGTGGGCCAGCACGGCCACGGGCAGGCCGGTGTGGCTGTAAGAGGTGAAGGAGATGCCGGACTTGTTGTTGATGATGTGGGTGAGGGTGACGCTCAGAGGCTCGTAGGTGCCGTAGAGCACGTATTCCTCCTGCTCGTACTGGCTGGCAGCGGTGCCGTTGACGCTCTTTTCGTAGGCGGCGCGGAGCTGTTCCAGCTCGTAGTCGGTGAGCACCAGCTTATCGCCCTCCTCGCCCTGGGGCTTGAGGCCGAAGAGCGCCTCCACATCCTTCAGGACATCCTCAAAGGAGGTCTTGTCCTCCTTGTACCTGGACACGTAGTCGCTGTCGAACTTGGCGTAGGAGATCTTCTGGCTCTCCAGCAGATCCAGATAGGTGTCGTAGTCGGTGCCGGCAAAGCCGATGGTGAGGCCGCCGGTTTCGTGGTCGCTGGTGACCAGGATCAGGGTCTCATCGGCGTGCTCCTTGGCGAAGTCGATGGCCACCTGTACCGCATCGGCCAGGGCCTGCGTGTCGTGGATGGTGGAGGCGGCGTCGTTGGCGTGGCAGGCCCAGTCGATCTTGCCGCCCTCGCACATCATAAAGAAGCCGTCCTTGTCCTGGGAGAGCACCTCAATTCCCTTTTCCACGTAGTCGGCCAGGGCCCACATGTCGTCGGTGCGGTCGATCTCGTAGGCCATGGCGTCGCTGTCGGCCAGGTGCTCGTCGATGATTACCACCGGGCCGCCGGTGACCTGCTCGGCCTCAGCCTGGGTCTTGACCACATGATAGCCCGCCTTTTCCGCCAGGGCGTACAGATCGGCCTGATCTCCCTCGGCGCCGGTGGGCTTGAGCAGGCCGCCGCCGGCGAAGTACTCAAAGCCGGAGTCGATGAGCTCCAGGCCGATGTCGTAGTAGTCATTGCGGCTGGCCTGGTGGGCATAGAAGGCGGCAGGGGTGGCATGGTTGAGGTTGACGGAGGTAATGACGCCCACCGAATAGCCCTTCTGGGCGTGGAGCTGTTCGGCAATGGTTTCGTAGGAAATGGTGCCGGTTTCGTCCACGTTGATGGAGCCGGAGTAGGTCTTGTGGCCGGTGGAGATAGAGGTGGCGGTGGAGGCGGAGTCGGGGGCGAAGGAGTTGGAGTCGTAGGTCACGACGGAACCCACTGTCTCAAAACCCATGAAGTTCAGGGCCACCGGGCCGTCCAGCACCGCCCCTTGGTTGTCGTCCAGGCTGGGGACGGCCTGCATATAGTCGCTGTCCGCCATTGCGCCCAGATAGTCCGCGGCGGATTGGAACTGAGGGTAACTCATGCCGTCGCCGATGAAAAGAAACACGTACTTGGGCGCCTTCGCCTGTGCGGGAGCCGCTGCGGAAAGCGTGCCGACTGTGGCGCCGCCGGTCTGCACGGGACTGGACGCGTCGGTTTTTGGGGTGGCAGAGCAGCCGGAAAACAAAGCGGCTGTCAAGGCCAGCGACAAAGCGATGGGTAGGATTTTTTTCATATGGACTTGTTTCCTCCTAAAAATTTGTTTGCCTCATTGGGACAACTCTATCATAAAGCGTATATGTAATATCCGCTACCTGGGTCTGGAAAAATCCTTGTAAAATGCTGGCAATAGAACGCCCGCAGATGCAATTCACGTCTGCGTACTTTATATTTTATCTTCTGTTTACCTCCAGCAAAAACTTGGTTTAACATTGCCTGCTATCCTATACCCATCCAAGAAACAGGAACCAAATGGATACAACGTGCCGGGTATCCGGCAGCTTCAACGGCAGGGCATCAAATAATAGGAGGTACTTCATATGAAAAAATTGCAGGAAAAAATCATGCGTGCCAGCTTTGGCAAGCTGCTCAAGCGATGGGTGATCGCCGCGCTGTGCGTGACTCTTCTGGGCGGCGGGGTATCCGCCGCACTGCTCTCGCCCCAGATCAGGGAAACCATTACCGCCGTTCAAACCATCCATCAGCAGAAAGA
>ENA-ORTH01003290-ORTH01003290.1-human-gut-metagenome-genome-assembly--contig:-NODE-3290-length-10927-cov-2.380795_pt1 | contig 10927 bp, 9 predicted proteins | sample MGYA00241914_ERZ509192 | MGnify/ENA primary metagenome ERZ509192 (study PRJEB26280, sample SAMEA2338826) | human gut metagenome | biome: human gut; feature: human-associated habitat; material: faeces... | reverse complement strand
CCAGCACCGTCAGGAATCCCATTACTATGTACATTTCTGTCGTATGACTTCTGTCCATGCCATAGCCGCCCATCTCTCCACGCACGATCATTGCGATCAGTGCCACCAGATAACAGCTCAGAGAACATAAAGAAACATAATGTGTACCCAAAAATAATACAAAAAATACGATTGCACAGAGAACAAACAGTCTCCAGTCAAATGCGATCAGAAATCCTACCGATGCAGCAATCCCCTTGCCACCGCGGAATCCAAGCGTTACCGGAAAATTATGTCCAAGCACGCATCCCGCAGCTGCATAAATAGAGAGCAGCGGCAGGATATCCGCACTTTTTTCTTTAAAGATCAGTCGTACCGCAACAATTGCAAACACGCATTTCAGGCAGTCTCCCAGAAGTGTCATTGCTCCGGCTTTTTTTCCAAAGGTACGCAGCGCATTCGTTGTGCCCGCATTTCCGCTTCCATGCTCACGGATATCTGTTTTGTGTATTTTTCCAATAATGTACGAAGTCTGAAACAGGCCAAAAACATAGCCTATCAGAATACAGATCAAACGTTCCAACATTTCACTCAGCTCTTTTCCCCGCGTTCACGGATAATAAATTTCAGAGAAGTTCCGCGGAATCCAAACGCATCGCGAACTTTATTCTCAATATATCTTGTATATGAAAAATGCATCAGTTCTTTGTCATTTACAAAAATCACAAATGTAGGCGGCTTAACCCCCACCTGTGTCATATAGAAAATCTTGAGACGTTTTCCTCTGTCTGACGGTGGCTGCTGCATAGCCACTGCCTCGGACAGAATCTCATTCAGTACACCTGTCTGGATACGAAGTGTCTGGTTTTCAATAACTGCATCAATGGTTTCAAAAAGTTTTGGAAGTCTCTGACCTGATTTTGCAGAAATAAATACAAGCTCCGCATAAGGCATGTATGCCAGCACTTCACGGATACGGTTGGTGTGTTTGTAGATGGTTTTATCATCCTTTTCAACTGCATCCCATTTATTGACAGCAATGATAATTCCCTTGCCTCTTTCGTGGGCAATACCCGCAATTTTAGCATCCTGCTCAGTAACTCCCTCTGTAGCATCTATCACTACAATGACAACATCAGCTCTCTCAACTGCGGAAACTGCACGTATAATACTGTATCGCTCTATATCCTCTTTTATCTTATTCTTGCGCCTGAGACCGGCTGTATCGATAAATATATACTCCTTACCATCATATTTTATGGCTGTATCGATAGCATCTCTTGTGGTGCCTGCTATATCTGACACTATTACCCTGTCCTCACGGGCAAGCTTGTTGATAAGTGATGACTTACCTACATTAGGCTTACCTACTATAGCAACTCTCGGTCTGTCATCCTCATCGTCCTGCTTAGATGAATCCGGAAAATGCTTTACAACCTCATCAAGCATATCTCCGAGTCCGAGCATTGAAGCTGCAGATATAGGATGTGGATCACCAATTCCTAAGTTATAAAACTCATACACATCAGTCATATACTTTTCAAAGCTGTCCACCTTATTGACAACTAATACAACCGGCTTGTGTGAACGACGAAGCATATCCGCTACCTTTGAATCGGAATCAACAAGTCCCTGCTTCACATCTGTAATAAAAATAATAACATCTGCGGTGTCTATAGCAATCTGTGCCTGCTCTCTCATCTGTGACAGTATCACGTCTCCGGATTCCGGCTCAATACCCCCTGTATCAATCATGGTAAAATTATAATCAAGCCATGATACATCTGCATAGATTCTGTCTCTTGTGACACCCGGAGTGTCCTTTACTATAGATATCCTCTCTCCTGCAAGCGCATTGAAGAGAGTAGATTTTCCAACATTTGGACGGCCAACGATGGCCACTACTGGTCTGCTCATATACTCTCCTGTTCTAAATTCATATTAGATTATAGACTAATTGTAACTATTCAAAATAATGATAAAATAATAAACAAAACATCTATAACAGAGTAATTATATCACAATACCATTTACAGAGACAACTATTCATATGTCAAAAGTGGTTCTTTTGATGAAATTAATCCATTTTCTTTAAGAACAGCTATCAGATTAGTACAGTTTTCGCCAAAACTAATGTTGACCGAATACGTTTCAATACCATCGGAACGGGCATCCCCAAAATCAGAATACTCCTTTGTCACACCCAGTATATCCAACAGCTCCTCATACCATGTGAAGCCATAGACATTCCAGCTTTTTCCAATCCTGTTGCCCTTTGGCACTGTAAAATTCAGCATAAGATCGTACATATAGCTGTTATCCTTATCCACTCCGTCAAGCATTCTCTTCAAATTATATTCCTGCATCACACCGGCCTCAACATCCTTCTTCACAGCCTCAAAAATATCCGCTGCAACTTTTCCGTTAAAGCTCTCATTCAGCACATCTACATATTTATCATCATACTGCTCTGCCGAGCCATTGATAAAGGTAATATCTGTCGTATCACACTGCATTATGGCATTAATAATATTCTGTGGTTTATTTTCCTCCGCCATAATCGCCCTGCACTGCTTATGTGGATTAAAATCATCGGTTGTATGATATACACGGTTGACCTTTTCTCCGTTTTTTAATGTATATGAGATCGTAATATTCCAGGAATCATTATATCTCTTTTTAAAATAATCCTTTTTCTGCGCCATAAGTATCTTTTGAGTCTCTAAAATCTTTTCAACATCCTTTCCCTCCAGGTTGATATCAAAATCTATGGCTATACTGGCAGAATCAATATCAGCAAGCTTCGGTATATAATTTTCCTGCACATTTCCGTAAACTGTTATACCTCCAAATACAACTACAACAAACCCACCGAAAGCAATGATTTCCTTAAATAGTGCTTTAGAAAAAATTTTAAAATTCTTCCTTATAATCATCTCTAAAAGTAAGAAGACTATGATTCCAAGCACCACTGCAAGCATCATAATCGCAGGAACACCAATGCTGATTCTAAGCCCAAGCAGCAGCGACGCTGTAACCGTAGATAAAATCAGTCCTCCCAGACAGCCAAGCCCCCATCTGAAAACAGGCTTAAGCTTTGGAATAGCTATAAAACTTCCTGCATTTTCCAAATCTCTGTGTTTATAAATCTTATAAGAAATAAAGTATATAACTGCCGCCGCGATGACATAAACTACGATAGTGTTTGTGCCTCTGAAGGTATATTTAATACAGTAATAATCATCCCCTGCTTTCTTCATGCCAGGATGAAATCCTACACGATTGAGAAGCTGCAACATGGGTACAAACCACGTAACACTTATTTTCCTTACAAATTCCATATATGGAAGCCCGTATGATACATATGTGAGCACATTGGCAATGGCAATAACCGCTCCTCCATACAAAAGATTGACAACCGCATACATCACTGCTACAGAAACCAGCTGTCCTGTAATCACTGCGCACAGACACACCAGGCTGTACATAAAAAATGATATTCCCATTGCAGCAAGCAGATTGATTCCAATATGTACCACCTTAGTATTTCCATATGATATACATATAACAAACGACATAATGTACTTAATTATCTGCGGAATCCACATAAACAGCAGACCTGTCAACACATTGGTCGAAAAAAGCTGCCGCCTTGTCACAGGCATAGAGTGAATCATATTACAAGCTCTCGAATTATACAGATAACTGAACATTGCCATGCCTGTAACCAATGCCATGACAAAAATAAAAATCATATCTGCCTCCATGCTGATAGCCGGGGATATGATATCAAGCATATACTTATGCCAGTTTTTACCATAAATAAACTCTGCATTCTTAAATCTGCTCCATATGGAAAACGGACCGTTGAGTAATAGCACTATTGTATACAGTGTCCAGATTGGCCAGTAAAGCTTTACATTCTTTTGCAGCATTGTTCTATTAATAAATGATATCTTTGACTTCATAGTCCTCTCCTCCCATCTCATAGATAAATATTTCCTCCAGAGTAAGAGGCAGTACATCCACTACCTGCGGACTGTCTTTGCCATCTGTAATCGCCTTTACTACAGCATCCGGCTCTCCACGTACTATAACAGTGTATACTCTTCCTATATTTGACATATGAAGTACTTTAAAATCCTGTGGTATCTTAGGCATACCATACGGACACGCAATCTGAATCTTTGAAATATTACCCTGCAGCTCTGTAAGAGAGCGCTCTATCATAATCTTTCCCTTATTGAGAATACCTACATGATCACACACATCCTCCAGCTCGCGCAGGTTATGAGACGATACAACCACTGTAGTATTATTTGCAGCCACATCATCAAGCATGATAGACCATATCTGTCTTCTCATGACAGGATCAAGCCCATCAACAGGCTCATCGAGTACAATAAGCTTTGGTTTACAGCACAGCGCAAGCCAGAAGGCAACCTGCTTCTGCATCCCCTTTGAAAGCTTTCTGATATTTCTTTTAACATCTATAGATGGGAAAAACTCCTGCATCCTGTAAAACTGCTTCTCATCAAAATTTGGATACATTCCCTTATAATAATGCATCATATTAATTGTATCAGATTGCAAAAAATAAAACATATCATCCGGAATGTAAGCCATATGTCCTTTAATCCTTGCATTTTCATATATAGGCTCACCTTCAATAAACACTTCCCCTGCATCCTGTCTCATTACTCCTGTAATATGCCTGATAAGTGTAGATTTGCCGGCTCCGTTTGGGCCTACAAGCCCATAGACAGCTCCTTTTTCCACGTTCATATTCACACCATCAAGTGCCGTAAAATCGTCAAATTTTTTCACTAAATTATTTATCTGTATCATCATTACCCTCTGTCACAACATCTTCTGTCTGCATATCTTGTGTTACAAATCTGACTAAGTCATCTTCCATGCTCAGCTGCTCTTTCGCATCATCCATTCTTGTTCTCAATTCCTCAACAGGTGTTTCAAGCACAAATAACTCTGTCACCACCTGATCAAAGAGTATTTTCAAATTCCTTGTCAGACTCTGCCTGGCTGTCTTAGCATCAGCAACAAAGGTTCCTTTACCACTTTTAGTATAAAGATAGCCTTCCTCCTCAAGTTCCTTGTATGCTTTTGCGATAGTGTTAGGATTGATTGCATACTTGCAGGCAAGCACACGTACAGACGGTAGCTTTTCGTCCTGCTTAATAACATTCATAACAATCATTCGTCTGATGCCTTCCTTAATTTGTTCATAAATAGGCTTTGAATCTCGATAATTTAACTGCATATCGTTCTCCCCGGTTCATATACGCCAGTACCGCTGTGCCTTTTATATTAATTCAAAGAACCAAAAACTGTCTGGCAGCATCAGTTCCCGCACAGTGTACTATCCAACGTGATACACCTATTTTAACATATATAGCTTTAGGCATTTCTTATTATTTCCTTAATAGATTGTGCGAAAATTACTTAAGAAACATAAAAGCTCCAAGATTTCCACGCTTTCCATGACTTGCTCTATGCGAAAATAAAAGAGAGGGATTACAACAAGTGCATATATTGCTTATGGCAATATTGTCTTCCTGTACTCCTGCCTCCACAAGCACTCTCCTGTTACATTCCCAAAGATTGAGCTGATATTTGCCAGCTCCCTTATAGAGCAGAATATCACTCGCATGAGGATCGTCTGTTGTCGCAAACTCATCCACAAAACACTCTGCAACATCCTGACTTATCTCATAGCAGTCCTGACATATTGAAGGACCTATCGCTGCTATAACATCATGTGCCTCGGTACCAAACTCCCTGTTCATAGCAATAAGTGTCTGTTTTCCCATGCGATTTACAGTACCTCTCCAGCCCGAATGGCTAAGTCCTATTGCCCTATGTACCGGATCAACAAAATAAAGCGGTACACAATCAGCATAAAATGTGGCAAGCACAACATTTGGCTCATTCGTGATAAGTCCGTCCACATCTGTATATGGTCTCTTTCTTGTCACCCCGATGCCACACTGCTTTTTTCCAACTCTCAAAACATTGGTAGTATGTGTCTGGTCTGTCGTAACAATCTGTCCTGCCTCTGCTCCGATTGCCTCCGCCACTCTTTTATAGTTTTCTAAGACCTTTTCCTCGTCATCTCCACGTGTAAAGCTTAGATTTAAGCTTTCAAACATCCCTTCACTGAGTCCACCAAGACGTGTTGTAAAGCAATGCTCTATCATAGAAAGCTCATTTAGCTTCCTAAAATGTAACAAAGGAACAACACTTCCGCTTGAAAGGACGTGCTTTTTTAATTCCAGAACATCTTTATCATTCTTTGCAACAAAATCATTTATAGTAATTTCATCAACATTTTTGTGTATGTTTTCAGCCTGCATATTCTTATCCATCTTTATATTCTTATCCATCTTTATATTCTTATCAATGTCTGTCTTCATATTTATATATATATGCAACTATATATTACCGATAACTATTGCTGTTTATAATTATCTGATCCTTGTCTGTTTTCACTAAATAGTCTGGTCAAACGTTTATAAATTAACGGTTCCGTAATACCTGTCCGTAACTGCCAAGCCAATAGTTATTGACTGCCCTCAAATGCATTCTTCAACACAGTAACCTCGTCATCGTCCACTGCTATCACATCAAATCTGCATGGCGTCCACTCATTCAGACCATGTGTCATAAGATAATACCTTGCAACTGATATGATTTTTTTCTGTTTGCTGTAGCCAACTGCTTCAAGAGCCCTGCCGCAGCCATTATCCCTACGGTATTTCACCTCACAAAAACATATTGTATCTCCTTCCTTTGCGATTATATCTATCTCTCCAAAGCGGTTTCTGTAATTGCAGGCAAGTACACTATATCCCATATTTATCAACTGCTCAGCTGCACGCTGCTCATATATACTTCCAACACTTCTTTTATTCATAACTGTCTCACTTATCATATAACCTACACACTATCTTTTGTCAATTTTTGCCTTGAGCTTATCTTGCCAAAATCTGCTCACCATTTGTCACTGAATTGTTGTATTGATTTACCAAATTTGATATCTGCATAGCATCACCCTGATATAGTATCGTTATGTTTAAGTATACATGTATAAATTGTATCATTTATTGGTATTTCTGTCACTATATTACTGTTCACACACCACAGTGTAACCGGCAACAATTGATTTCTTTCAAAAATCAGGTAAATTCCACCATATTCTTCCTATACCACTTTGGACAAAGATTGCGCTGACATTGTGGATTGAACCGCTCCCTTATATCAGTGTGCTCAAAATACACCTTCCATAACTGCTCAAAACTGTCTGTCTTCACCGGCACACTTCTCTCAAGCTGTTTAAATTCACTTTCATTGATATAAAAGCACTCCTTAAGCCTTGGGTGGACCACTGCATACCTTCTTCTATCATCATAGATTACAAAATTTTCCCCGGGATACCTGTCCACAAAATGCCACATAACAACCGGTATCATATCGCATTTTGGTTCAAAGTGCGCCAGCAGATAGTTTCCATTATCACTAAAACGAATAAACCCTCTTATCTTGTCAGCCTCTTTATTTACCTTTCTTGAAAGCTCAAATACCTCCATAACATATTTATCGGTCATGTGCTCCATAATCCTTTGTCCCACCTTAAATGCTCTGACAAGAAATCCAAGCACTATTGTTGCTCTATTATCAGAATAATGGCACAAAGCATCAAATACAGTCTCATATATCTTAAAACCAAGCTTCTTTTGAATTGTCAAAATTGTCTTTTGGACCTTTACCTCATCTGTTTCAATATCTATCATCTTTGAAAAAAGTGTATAGTTTCCTCCAATGCCTATCTCAATAGAAATATTGTCCCTGTATACTTCGTGATTTTCTTTTTGCATTTGATTTTTGTATACAAAAGCATCATATATAGCGGTAAAAATCCCATTTATATTATTGTCACATCTAAGTATTATATTATCCATGCATACTTCTCCCTGCAGCTTTACAAAAATATTGTCTATCCAGATATAAAATCAAATATACTCATCTGCTCATAAGTACATGATTTATTATCAGCTAAAAGCATAGTATCCGGCCTTTCGTTATATATGAGATGCCTTGTAATATAGCTTTCATCAAGCTTTGTATTGTACATCATACGACCATCACAGGTGATAAAGTACAGTGCTCTTTTGAGCACGACACCCATTTTCTTTAAATCTGTAAACGAAAGCTTTGCATGCTTTCTGGCTTTTATAATACGCCTGACACTGTTAGTGCCTATTCCCGGGACCCTGAGAAGTGTATAATAATCCGCCGTCATAATCTCAACCGGAAAACACTCCAGATGACCTACAGCCCACTGACACTTTGGATCAATATAATCATTAAAGTTCTGATTATCTTCCGACAAAAGCTCTCCTGCCTTAAAGCCATAAAATCTCATAAGAAAATCTGCCTGATAAAGCCTGTGCTCTCTCTTTAACGGTGGTGGCTGCCCGATACCCGGTAATGACTCATCCATATTAACATTCACAAAAGCCGAGTAAAAAACTCTCTTCATATCAAACCTGTTGTACATTGCTTCTGCTACAGATATAATCTGAAAATCACTCTCTCCGGTTGCTCCCACAATCATCTGTGTACTCTGCCCCGCCGGCACATAATATCTGTCCGGTCTTTTGATACTTAAGCCTGTATTATTGATATAATCACCATCTCCATAAGAAACATCCGTTGTCTCACAGACAACTCCCGGATCAAGCTGCACTCCCATGCCCCAGCTTTTTTCTGCAAGCTTATCAGCCTTCCCGCAATCTGTAGCAACCCTACGGCTTCTGTGATACTCTGATAATCTTGCAGTACTATCTTTTATTTCGGCCATCTGCTCATAATATGCCTGCTCATCTATATACATACGGTTTTTCATACTGCTATTGCCATGATACATTCGGCTGTCCTTTATACCATTTTGAATAAATCTCATAGGTGTAAGGATGTTTTTACGCGCCTTATTCGGAGCAACTGCCCTAAGCCCTTCCGCTGTGGGCAACTCCAGATTAACACTCATCCTATCACAAAGATATCCAATCATCTCAAGAATCTCAGAGGAGGCTCCCGGTATACCCTTGATGTGTATATACCCATTGAAATGATATTTGTTTCTCAAAAGAAAAAGCGTGGTATATAAAAGCTGCATGGTATGCTCGGGCGATTCTATGATACCGGAGCTTAAGAAAAGTCCCTCTATATAATTGCGTCTGTAAAACTCAACAGTAAGGTTACATACCTCCTCAGGCGTAAATGTCACTCTTTCAACATCATTAGTGCATCTGTTGATACAGTATTTGCAATCATAAATACATTCATTTGTAAAAAGGATCTTGAGAAGCGATATACACCTGCCATCAGCTGTAAACGAATGACATATTCCACTGGCAAATGCACTCCCCATATCATTTCCATTACCCGAACGGGATGCCCCACTGGAAGTGCATGCAACATCAAACTTTGCCGCATCAGACAGAATCTTAAGTTTTTCCATAATATCAGCACTGATTGACGTTAACATAAGGCCTCCTTATTTTATCGAACATCTGTTTGCATTATACAACATATGTTCGGGTAAATCAAGTGAAAATTTTTGGAAAAATATTGTTATGGTTCATAAGCACAAAAACCATAGTATCTTAAATGCATTAAGATACTATGGTTTTTATTTATAATAATTATCGTAACTATTCAGTTGCAAAAAATATCGTAGCCTTTATAAACAGACTTTATTCCGTCTAAAAAATATTCTTAAGAGCTACTATATGACATGATTTTATCCCAATTTGGTCTTAAAAAACTCGATTATCCTATCCCACAGTTCATCCTGGAAAAACTGCAGATCCGCATGGTCAGCGCCTTCTAATGCAATCAAATCTGCATCACATCCATTTTCAATAAGCTTGTCATAAAGCTCTTCACTCTGCTCAAACGGAACTGTCTGATCATTTATACCATGAATAATCAAAAATGGAGGAGCATCTTTTGTCACCTTAGATACCGGTGAACTGTTGTATGCTTCCTTGATATTTCTCATAGTATTATATCCGAGTAAAAGTGACTCCATAGATGCTGCGCATTCCTCGGCGTCTTTATACTTAAATGTGCTAAGGTTAGTAGGTGGATACCATGGACATGCTGCCTGAATACTGCTTGACTCTTCAAGATATTCTCCAACATCATGAGCTTTATCATGATCCAATGCCGCCATACATGTCAAAAATCCTCCGGCTGATTCTCCCATCGCACCAAAATGTTCCTTGTCAATTCTATATCTGTCAGCATGCGCCCTCAAATACCTGATTGCAGCCTTCACATCCTCTATCTGCATAGGATAGCAGCCCTCATTTGATGTGCGGTATTCCACACTGCAAACAACAAAACCTTGATGAGCAAGCGTGCTAAGATATGATAGATGTGCTGACTTATCCATCCTCATCCATCCACCACCGCATATCCATACTATACAAGGATAACGCTTGTCAGACATATCTTCCGGATATATTAAATCGAGTTTTAAATCCCTGCGACCGTGATCATACCACGAATCCACCTGCGCATATGTAATATCAGATACCTGCACATATTGTGGCTTCGTCACATTAATCTTAAGCTTTTCCTTCATTTAAAAATCCTCCTTACATTTGTAATCCATTTTGAAATACAAAATTAATATCATTTAAAATAAATACTTTATGCCTATTATAATACATCCATTTTCATTTTTAAACATAAAAAAACCTTGAAACAACTATCTTGCTTCAAGGTTTAATAACAGGGGATGAGAGAATCGAACTCCCGCTAAAAGTTTTGGAGACTTCTGTCATACCATTTGACCAATCCCCTATATTCAAATATTATATCAAATATAGAAAAAGGACGCAATAGGAATTACGTCTTA
>ENA-ORTH01003283-ORTH01003283.1-human-gut-metagenome-genome-assembly--contig:-NODE-3283-length-10939-cov-2.136714_pt1 | contig 10939 bp, 9 predicted proteins | sample MGYA00241914_ERZ509192 | MGnify/ENA primary metagenome ERZ509192 (study PRJEB26280, sample SAMEA2338826) | human gut metagenome | biome: human gut; feature: human-associated habitat; material: faeces... | reverse complement strand
AAGCCCGTACTCTTCCGAAATAGCTCCGCGAATCTACTCGCACTTGTATATCCAACGCTTTGTGCGACTTGACCAATAGATAAATCTGTTTTCGCTAAAAGGGTTTCTGCCTGACTCATTCGCCGTTGCTGTATGTATTCTGTAATTGTGCATCCATGATATTCTTTGAAAGCTGTCTGAAGTTTTCTGGCACTCATGCAAGATATACGCACGATCTGTTCTAAAGGAATATCCTGAATACAGTGATCGTTGAGGTACAGTGTTAGGTTTTCTAATTGCTGAACATCCTGAACGGATAGTTTTTTTCGGACTTCTTTTCTTTGCTGTTGTAAACGGCTCCACTCTACAATAAGTGAGATAGCTTCGGCCACTTTTCCTTCATAAAACAAGCCCGCAGAAATACCGTTGCCTCTGTATGCCTCTACTTGTTTTAATAGGCGGGACATTTCAGGAAAATCCGCTGTCTGCCCAACGGCTTCAAATGCTTTGAGAGGATTTGCATATTCATCAGGATATTGCTCTTTTAAGTAATCCTCATAATAAGCTGGCATTATTTCAATTCCAACCGTACGGATTGGAATTTTTTTATGTATGAGAACTTTATATGTGGAATAGCCGCCAATAAAACTTTTTACACTCCCGGCTTCTAATCGGCGATAAGGGGATAGTTCCTCACCAGAGATAGAGTCAAACTGCATGATGCTTAAACACTCTGGCCAGTTAAAATCCAGAATAGTGTCCTCGTTGAGATAGAAGTCGTGGATTTTGATGTCGAAAAGGTCCTGTCTGTTATAAATCCAGAATGTTCCTGTCCCGATTTTGTCATTTAGCTGCCAGGTGGTTCCGACCTCACAATAGTCCAGACTATTCGGAGCCGGTGTAAAACCCCGTTCCGCAAATTGTGTTACATAGAAATCTTCAATCTTATTCTTCATAACGCATTTCGCTCCTTTGCCACGATAGCGCAAACTTATATCTTGATAACGCAAACATCCTTCCAAGCTATTGTAAGAAGGATGTGAATAGAGTATCTTTGATTTGTGGTTAGCAGCTCCTAACCTAAATATAACATAAGAAATGGGGAGCGTCAAGGCAACGCTTCTCTGAAAAGGAGGATTTGGATATGTCTGTGCAATCATCGTATCTGAACAAGAAAGGTCTTACAGTCAAGGACCTTGTAACTATTGGTATTTTTACTGCACTATTTTTCGTGTTTGAGCTTATCGGCTCCCTTCCGTTTGCTCCAAACCCTGCGCTTACTTTCTATCAGCCGTTTGGGATCGCCCTGCTCTGCGGACCTGTGTATCTTCTGATGGTAGCAAAAGTACCAAAGCGTGGTGGTATCGTCGTTTTGGGCATTATCAATGGTATTATCTGGTATGTACTCGGAATGCACTGGGCAATGGATTTGGGATATGTCGTCATGGGCATCGTAGCTGAAATCGTCGCAGGTGCTAAAGGTTATCGAAACATCAAGTGGAATATTGCTTCTTTTTCTCTATTCTGCCTTGGGCCTGCCGGTGTATTTTTGGCTTATTTCGCCGATCCTGCTGCGTGGGCTGAAACAATGCTGAACAACGGAACTTCGCAGGAATACATTGACATGATGACTGCTTCTGCACCTGCGGGAATGTTGCCGGTTATCCTTTTGGGAACTATCGTACTGGGAATTATCAGCGGCCTTGTAGGAAAGAAATTGCTCAAAAAGCAGTTTGAAAAAGCGGGGATTACCGCATGAGCAATGGAGAAAAACGCAGGGGGCTTTGGATAGACCCCCGCACAAAAATTCTGCTGTTGCTCTTATGTGTCCTGTCGGCAACGATGGCTCCATCCCTTCTTTATGAAATGCTTGTCGTTGCGCTGGTAGCCTGCTTTGGGATTGTTTGTGGGAAAGTGCGCTACTCCATTATCGGTGTTATTGTCTATGGTGGCTTCTATCTGCTGACACAGGCGGTGTTGCAGATGCCGTCCGGCAATGTGCAGGTAATGTTGATTGCTTTCCTGGGGCTGGTTCATAAGGTTTATCCTTGTGGCATTTTGTCCGGCATTATCATTTCGACGACAAAAGTGGGGGAATTTCTCTCTGCCATGAACCGAAGCCATATTTCACAGAAGATTGTAATTCCTGTTGCGGTCATGCTGCGCTATGTACCTACAATTCGGGAGGACTGGCATTTTATCAAAGACGCTATGCGGATGCGAGATGTATCACCTAATCTCAAAAATTTTATATTACATCCGGCTATGACAATCGAGTGTATCTATGTTCCGCTGATGATGGCTGCATCCAAAACAGCAGACGAATTGACGGTCGCATCTGTAACAAGAGGAATTGAAAATCCCACACAAAGGACTTCGTATGTAAAGATTGGCTTTGGCATAGCTGATCTCACTGTTGCCCTTGCCTTTCTTGCCATGTTCCTTGTGGGGCAATTCTATGGGGAGGTGTTTTGAATGATTGAACTGAAAAACATAACTTTCTCATACGAGAGACGGGAGCAAGGCGGTTTGCGGAATATTAACCTGACTGTCAAAAATGGAGAGTGCATCCTGCTGTGCGGGCGAAGCGGCTGCGGTAAAACAACAATCACTCGACTTGTAAGCGGACTCATCCCCCGGTTTTATGCCGGAGAATTAACAGGCCAGGTTTTGATTGATGGCAAAGATATTGCTGACCTGACTATGTATAAAATAGCAGAAAAGGTAGGAAGCGTATTCCAAAACCCGCGCACACAATTTTTCAATACTGACAGTGACAGCGAAATTGCGTTTGGCCTTGAAAATCAAGGAATGCCAACGGAGGAATTGCGCCAAAGAGTAGAAACCACAGCGGCGGATTTAGAAATCCAGTCACTTCGTAACCGTTCCCTGCACGCATTGTCTGGCGGCGAAAAGCAGAAAGTTGCGTTCGCCTCAGTTTATGCTATGAACCCGGACATTTACTTGCTGGATGAGCCATCCTCTAATCTGGATATGGATGCCATACAAGATTTAAGAAAGCATCTGAAACTTGTCAAACAACAGGGAAAGACAATTTTAATCGCTGAACATCGCCTCTATTATTTGATGGATGTTGCGGATCGCATTGTCTACATGGAGCATGGGCAAATCGCCGGGATTTACACGCCAGAGCAATTCAGAGCTATTGAAAAAGACGAGCGGAAGCGCATGGGACTCCGGGCTGTGGATCTCCATGAAGTACATCCGCAATTCACAAGGCCAGGCGCGATAGAGAACAAAATCCTAAAATTGCAGGATGTGGGCTTGTATTATAAGAAACAGGCCATTGTGGAACATATCAACCTTTCAGCAGGAATGGGAGAAGTCATCGGTGTTGTCGGCCATAACGGTGCAGGAAAGACAACTCTTTCCCGTACTCTGTGTGGATTACATAAAGAAGCCAGTGGACAATTCCTGTGGAATGAAAAAGCACAAGACAGGAAAGAAAGGCTGCGCCGCTCCTACATGGTCATGCAGGATGTCAACTTTGAATTATTTGCTGATAGTGTAGAAGCGGAATGCTCCTTTGGTATCCGCAATCCAGACAAATCGCTAATTGAAACAACAATGGATAGCCTGGGTTTATTACCCTATCGCACCCATCATCCGAACACACTCAGCGGGGGACAAAAGCAGAGGGTGGCGGTTGCTGTCAGCATGATTTGTGGAAAAGAGCTTTTGGTATTTGATGAACCCACAAGCGGTTTGGATTTCGATAGTATGGAGCAGGTTGCGTTGCTGATCCAAAAGCTTTCTGCTATGGGGAAAGTAATTTTTGTCGTAACCCACGATTATGAATTTGTCTGCCGTACCTGTTCCCGCGTTCTTCATATTGACCACGGAGAGCAGTGCGATGATCTTCCGTTGGTTCCGGATAATGAAGAAAATCTAAAAAAGCTATTTTCTATATAGCCGTTGAATGGATATGAAAGGAGTGAGTTTATGCAGAAGGAGAAAAAGAGCAGTTCAATCAGGCTCTTGCTCCAATGGGCTGGAAAAGAAAAATATTGGATGTATCTGGCGGTCATCCTATCCTTTTTCAGTGGAATTTGTACCATGATCCCTTATTACGGGATTTACAGTCTGATGAGTGCTGTCTATACAGGAACCTGTACCACAGAATTTGTTATTCGGGATGCTGGCATAATCGCTGGCGGTATCGTTATCCGGTTTCTATTGTTTGGTGCATCTGGTGTGGCATCTCACAAAGGAGCCTATCGCGCATTGCTGAAGGTGCGCTGTATGGTGATCGACCACATGGCAAAAGTACCTCTTGGTGCGCTGAATGAGCGCAGTACCGGCGAAATCAAGACGGTTCTGAATGAAGATATTGAAAAGCTGGAACTGTTTCTGGCCCACAATGTGCCTGAATTGATCTGTTACCTTATAGGGCCGGTGGTGGTGTTTATTTACCTTCTGACCGTAAATGTGCCTTTGGCATTGGTGTCGCTGGTTCCTTTAGTCTTGGCTGTATTCGTCATGTGTGGGATGTTTATGGGAGCATCCAGCATGATGGGGCGTGCCAATCAATCTGTTGCTAATCTGAACTCCGTAATGGTGGAGTATATCAGCGGTATGAAGCTGATAAAAGCCTATAACATGGGAAGTAAATCATTTCAGAAATTTTCTGCTGCTGTAAAAGAGGAAAATGATGTTTGGAATGAAATGTCTAAACGGATGGGGCCATTTTACGCTTCTTTTATAGTTGTGATTGAGTGCGGGATGCTGTTGCTGGTGCCGCTGGGCGGTATGTTTTTCCTGAATGGTTCCATTACAGCCAGTGTATTCCTGTTGTTTGCTTTTGTCGGTTCCATGTACCTGACGGAGATCCGTCCTTTGCAGGAAATATCCAGCAACATGGCGCAGGTACTCAAGGCGGTTACAAAAACAGAGGAAATTTTAGAGCTGCCGATTTATGAGGGCGGCGGAGATTTTCCCCAGGCACACGACATTGAACTGCGGAATGTGCGGTTTTCTTACGATGGCAGGGTAAATGTTCTGGAACATTGTAATCTAAAAGTCAAAAATGGAGAGCGTATGGCTCTGGTAGGTCGCTCCGGCGCAGGAAAAAGCACCGTGATTGAATTGATTTCCCGTTTTTACGATGTGCAGGAAGGCGAGGTACTGATAGGCGGTAAGAATGTCAAGGAGATCAAATACGAAACACTTTTGCAGAATATAGCGATTGTATTCCAAAAGACCTTTCTTACCCGTGACAGCGTGTTTGAAAATATCCGTATGGGCAGCAATGCCACTCTGGAAGAAGTGCGGGCTGCCGCAAAAGAAGCTCAGATTGATGATTTTATCATGTCTTTGCCGGACGGTTACGATACGAAGGTGGGGAGTTTCGGTTCCCGCTTCTCCGGCGGCGAAAAGCAGCGGATCGCAATAGCGCGTGCTATCTTGAAAAATGCACCTATTCTGATTTTAGACGAGGCTACAAGTGCTGCAGATCCCGAAAATCAGGTGGAGATTGATAAGGCTATTGAAAACCTGTGCAAAGGCAAGACGGTAATCGTTGTTGCTCACCGTTTGGGGGCCTTGAAAATGTGCAATCGGGTAGCCGTTGTCGAAAATCACACGATTACGAGTGTAGGAACACATGATGAAGTCCGGCAGGATAATGCTTATTACAATCAGGCATGGACAGATTATGAAACGGCCCGCAATATTACTTATCAGTTGGAAGGAGGTGCAGATCATGCGTGAAAAGCCATTAAAGAAAAATAGCCGGTTTTATCTTGGTATGGTTCTAAATGTTGTGGAAGGTATGCTGTCCGGTTTTAACTTTCTGCTCCTTTATGAAGCGATGAAAATGCTGTGGAATGGTACAATCAACTCGCCCTCTCTGCTCCGGCTTTCTCTGTTTTTAGGCGGCATTTTCATTCTGCGTATTGTGATTTACAGCATTGGCTATACACAAAGTCAGATCGGTGGTGCAGCGGTCAGCAACCGTACCCGGCTATTCCTGGGAGATAAAATAAAGCGCATACCCCTGTCCAGGTTTACGCAAGGCCAGACTGGACAATACATCAACATCGTTACCAGCGATGTCAATAACTATGAAAAAATCCTTACTCATACAGTTGGGGATATTGTGAAACATATTACCTTCTGCACGATGATGGTTATTTTTGTAGGCTGTATCTGGCTGCCGGGAGGCATCATCCTTGCCTGCGTCGAATTGGTTTTAATTCCGTTTCTCTGGCTTTCTTTTCGAGTTGTCCGCAAGTACGGCACAGAAAAAAACACTGTCAGCGCCGAAACAGTCAGCAGCATTGTGGAATATGCCACGGGTATTCAGACCTTTCGGGCCTATGGTATTGGCGGGACAAAAAATGAGACGGTAACATCTACTCTACAACATTTCAGTGATGTGAGCTACAACTACGAGAAACATGGTATTCCGACAAATGCAATACAATGTATCTTTCTTTGGATCGGACTACCTGTAATGATATGGGCGGCTTCTATCCCTATGCTGTCCGGGAAACTGGACCCGATTTCCTATTTGTTGATTTGTATGCTGCCCATGCTGCTTGCAAAACTTTCGGACTCCATCTCCCGTGGCCTGATGAGCTACAAAAACTTGAAAATCTCCAAAGATAAAGTTGTAGACATTATTGAAGAACCAGAGGAAACCGGTAGCATGGAACCGCTTCAAACAGCCACCCATGAAATCAACTTCAACAATGTGGACTATGCCTATGTTCCCGGAGAGCCGGTGCTGAAACACGCCACCTTTACGGTGCCAGACCAGAAGCTCACTGCCATTGTCGGGGATTCCGGTTCCGGCAAATCTACTATTCTGAACCTGATTGCAAAATACTACGAGGCGAATGGAGGAACTATTTCAATCGGCGGTAAACCGATCAACCATGTGGCCGCAGAGCGTGTACTGGAACAAATCTCTATGGTAGATCAGGATGTATTTCTCTTTGATGATACCATTCGCGAGAACATACGTCATGCCCGCCCCAATGCTACGGACGAGGAAATTGAGTCTGCCTGCCGGGAGGCCAACTGCGACGGTTTCATCCGCAAGATGGAAAAGGGATATGATACACCAACCGGCGAGAACGGAAACTTTCTCTCTGGCGGTGAGCGTCAGCGGATTTCAATCGCTCGCGCCATCCTAAAAAATAGCCCAATTCTGCTTTTGGATGAAGCAACAGCATCTCTTGACATCGAGAACGAGCTGGCAGTAAAGCAGGCCATCGCCAATCTGCTGAAAGAGAAAAAGACTGTGGTAATGATTGCTCATACCCTTTCCATCGTCAAAAATGCAGATCAAATCCTTGTGGTATCTGACGGAAAGATTGCTGAAGCCGGTACTCACGATGAATTGCTGGCTAAAGGCGGAAAGTATGCGGCCATGTGGAACGCCGAACAGAAATTATCTGCATAAGGGAGGTCTTAATGAAACTTCATGCGTCCGGGGAGGACTACCTGGAAACCATCCTTGTTCTCCAAAAGAAACGCGGTATGGTACGCTCCGTAGATGTGGCCCGGCACATGGAGGTGTCAAAGCCCAGCGTGTGCCATGCAGTGGCTACTTTGCGGGACGGCGGCTTTCTTACAATGGATGAAGATCACTTTCTCCATCTGACTAAGTTAGGACGGGAAGTTGCCGAGCGGACCTATGAAAAGCACTGTTTTTTTACGGATTTACTTACTGAAGTGGGTGTTGATCCGAAGTCAGCAGAGCGGGATGCTTGCCGGATGGAGCATGTAATCAGCCAGGAGTCCTTCAAGCATCTGAAGGATGCTTACAATGCTCATAAAGAAGAATAGAAGGGAATTCCTCCCTCATTGACAAGCAGCAGCACGATTGGGTTTTCACCCATCTGTGCTGCTGCTTATTTTCTTCGCAATCCATTTCCTGACCACTTTCGACAGTGGCCGTGCTTCAGTTTTAAAGGGTTCCAGAACGATTTCTCAGCGGAATGAATAAAGATAAAATATCAGCGGGCAATAAATGAATGAATATTATTCATTGACATTTCAAAAAAAGGTGCTATACTAATGGATGGAAAGGAGGCAGAGCCATGAATGCCATAAAGGAAAACTCGATAGCAGCATTTAATCGACAGGCCGCTACCTACGACGAAGATATGAAAGGACAACACGCACGTTCTCTTTATCCCGTCCTGTTGGAAAAGCTGTCACATATTCCGTTTCAGTCTGCTCTGGATTTAGGATGCGGGACGGGAGAGATGCTGAAGCTCATTTTGCAGGAGGATACCCATAAAGAACTGTGCGGCATCGACTTATCCGAGAAAATGCTTGCTGTTGCCAAGTCAAAATTGCCGGAACAAGTCAAGCTGATATTAGGAGACAGCGAGTCACTCCCTTTCTCGGACAATGCTTTCGATGTTGTGTACTGCAACGACTCGTTCCATCATTATCCTGCACCGCAAAATGTATTAAGGGAAGTATACCGGGTATTGAAGCCGGGAGGCACTTTCCTGATGGGAGATTGCTGGCAGCCCCTTGTAGGGCGCGCGATCATGAATTTCTATATGCGGCATAGCAAAGAAGGCGATGTCAAAATATATTCTGAAGCAGAAATGGTTTCGATGCTTTCAGAGCGTTTCCGCGATGTATCGTGGGAGCGGATAGGAAATACTGCTTGCATTGCTATGGGCAAAAAATGATTGATGTTCATTCATTGATTTTTTAGGACGGGTATGATATCCTAAAGGAAAGGAGGTCCTGGTATGCGGATTACAAAGGAGCCGGAAGAGCGAAAACAAGAGATCTTTGATGTCGCTCTCAGATTGTTTGGCGAAAAAGGCTACGAAAAAACGACGATTACGGATATCGCGAAGGAAATCGGAGTAGCCCAGGGATTGTGCTATCGTTACTTCCCATCCAAAGAAATATTGTTTGACAGTGCCATTGATCAGTATGCCGATATACTGGTGGCTCAGTTTGCAGAGTTAGCAGAAAGCAGTGACATCCCTCTAAAAGAATTTATTGAGAAGATGCCGGCTACTGTGGAAGATAAGAATACAAAATATTACGCTGTTTTCCATGGCCCTCAAAACAAAAAATTCCATAATCAGCTTTCACTCAAAACAAGCGAGAAACTGGTTCCCATCGTAGAAAAGCTGCTGCTGAAGGCTAAGGAAAAGGGCGAAATTCAGCTTGAAGATTTATCGACAGCCGCGATGTTTTGCGTTTATGGACAGCTTGGTATTTTGCTGGAAGACGGTGCGGACCAGAAAGAAAAAGCAAATCGGATTCGGGCGTTTCTAATTTATGCGCTGCATCTTTGAAGTATCCCCTACTGAGTTTGGTAGGGGTATTTCAAAGGCTTGATAATGAATAATATTCATTCACTTACAACGGAAAGGAAGGTACTCTTATGCCAACAAAAATTGATTTTATCGGTGGAAATACGAGGCGTTGCCTTATGACAATGACGCTCCCGATGATTGCCGCCATGTTTTTGAATATGATGTATAACCTTGTGGACAGCCTTTGGATCGGAAACTTATTGGGAGAAACTGCGTATGCAGCTCTGACCAACTCAACCCCGATTATTTTGATTTTGACCTCTGTGGCTATGGGAGCGACAAACGGGGTGTCTATTTTGCTCTCACAAGCCATTGGGGCAAAGGACAAAAAGCGGACGGAAAGTGTGGCAGTCGTCTTTTCCGTTCTTGTGACGGTCATACTGGAACTTCTGCTTCCAAGTATTCTAAGTGCCTTAAATACTCCGGCTGAAACCTATGATATGGCATACAGCTACTTATCCGTTTATGTGTTAGGATACATTGCAATTTACCTGTATTGCTATTTTGCCGCCGTTTTGCGCAGCTTTGGGAATTCGATGTTTCAAGCGATAGCCATGCTGACAACGACGATCCTGAATGCGGTTCTGGACCCTATTTTCATCCATTTCATTGGATTCAATGGCGCTGCGATTGCGACCCTGCTCTCAGAAACAATTTGCCTCTTGTTTATGCTGGTCTATCTCAAAAAGAAGAAATTGTTTACATTCAAGATTTCTGAGTTTGATAAGTCTGACATACTCCCGTTGGTTCAGAAAGCGGTTCCATCGGTTATCCAGCAGAGTATTCCGGCGGTCAGCACAACTTTTCTTACAGCTCTCGTCAGTACATACAGTATAACGGCCATCGCTGCCTATGGAGTTGCCGGGAAACTGGAGATTATCGTTTTTTATCCGGCTATGGCCCTGAATATGGTTTTGACAACCATTATCGGACAGTGTGTTGGCGGAAAGAGATGTGACCGAGCCAAGGATTATTTAAAATGTGCCTTGGGGTATGGATGTGGACTGCTTGTGATTCTTTCAGCGCTTGTGATTGGCTTTTCAAAGCAGCTTTCCGGCCTATTCGTTAAGAGCGATGATGTGGCGGCCATTGTCGGAACTTATTTTCTGATTGTAAGCATCGGGTATCTTCTGAATACGGTTACAAACTGCTATCTCGGCGCTCTTAACGGTATGGGGAAACCCTCAAAGAGTATGTTCCTGATGATCATTTATTACATCGTGGTTCGGATTCCTCTGTCCTATTTACTTTACTATGTGGGCTTTGGACTTAACGGAATTTGGGTTGCAGTATTGGTTAGCCATGTGGTGGCCAGTATCGCTGCCTGTATCTCGGGAACCGTTTCTTTCAAAAAACAGACAAGCAGAACCTAAGGGAATTTCCTTGGCTCTGTGAACTCAATTTATATTTTCAACGGCGGTTTTGAAATACATTTCAAGACCGCTTTTCCTTTGCTTTTTAGAAAAATGACAGCAGATATTGAGAAAATGTTTTCTAACACTTGATTTCTACGGATATAATGCGTATAATATAACTGAGAACGAATTATATCCGTAGAAAGGAGCATGGCGATGAAGACGATTTTATACCACGGATCCCCTGAGATCATAAAAAAGCCTGTATATGGGAAAGGGAAA
>ENA-ORTH01003269-ORTH01003269.1-human-gut-metagenome-genome-assembly--contig:-NODE-3269-length-10996-cov-3.664656_pt1 | contig 10996 bp, 10 predicted proteins | sample MGYA00241914_ERZ509192 | MGnify/ENA primary metagenome ERZ509192 (study PRJEB26280, sample SAMEA2338826) | human gut metagenome | biome: human gut; feature: human-associated habitat; material: faeces... | reverse complement strand
CGTTACCGCCGGTATCTGTGGAACATTCGCCGCCGGAAAGAGCATGTGCTCACCCCCGCCGAAGAGAAGCTCCTGGCCGCCGCAGGAGAGATGGCCAACGCGCCGGAGAATATTTACAGCCTGTTCGCCGATGCCGACCTCACCTTTGCCGACGCTGTGGATCAACAGGGAAACCGGCATCCCCTGAGCCAGGGGACCTTTGTCTCCTACGAAGAGAGCAGCGACCGGGAGCTGCGGAAGAGCGCCTTCCAGAACCTGTATCAGGGCTTTGGCAACTTTAAGAACACCGTGGCGTCTGTCCTGGCCTCCCAGGTGAAGCAGCTGCAGTTCTTCTCCGAGGCCCGGAAGTACGAGTCCTCCATGGAGGCCTCTCTGGATGCCACCAATGTGCCCACCTCTGTGTATCTGAACCTCATTGAGGCGGTCCATCAGAATATGGACAAAATGCACCGCTACGTCCGCCTGCGGAAGAAGCTCCTGGGGGTAGAGGAACTGCATTTCTACGACGTCTATGCCCCCCTGCTTGCCGGTGTGGACCGGAAGATCCCCTATGAAGAGGCCAAGCAGACCATTTACGACGCCCTGGCTCCCATGGGCGAGAGCTACCGGAAGATCCTGAAAGAGGGCTTTGAGAACCGCTGGATCGACGTGTACCAGAACGAGGGCAAGCGCTCCGGCGCATACTCCGCCGGCGCCCGGGTCCATCCCTTCGTCCTCATGAACTACACCGGCACCCTGGACAGCCAGTTCACCCTGGCCCATGAGATGGGCCACGCCATCCACTCCTACCTGTCCAACCGGACGCAGAATCCAATTGATGCGGACTACGTCATCTTCGTAGCCGAGGTGGCTTCCACCTGCAATGAGGCCCTCTTGATGGAGCATCTGCTGGCCAAAACCACCGACAAGAAGGAGCGGGCCTACCTCATCAACCACTTCCTGGAGCAGTTCAAGAGCACCCTGTACCGCCAGACCATGTTTGCCGAGTTTGAGCTGAACATCGGCCGCATGGCCAAAGAGGGCCAGACCCTGACGGCAGAGGTCCTCAGCGCAGAGTACCGCCGCCTGAACGAGATGTACTTTGGGCCGGACATGGTCATCGATGAGGAAATCGCCCTGGAATGGGCCCGGATTCCCCATTTCTACTACAATTACTACGTGTTCCAGTATGCCACAGGCTATTCCGCTGCCATTGCCCTGTCCCGCCGGATTCTCCGGGAGGGGGAGAGCGCCGTGCAGGATTACCTGGGCTTCCTCTCCGGCGGCTGCAGCAAGAGCCCCATCGACCTGCTGAAGGGCGCGGGTGTGGATATGACCTCTCCCGAGCCTGTGAACCAGGCCTTGCAGCTCTTCGGCGAGCTGCTGGACGAGATGGAGCAGCTGGTGCAGGATTGACCTATGGACGGCATCTTCCTTCCCACGTTACATACGTTTGCCATGAACAACATCTTCACCGGTTCCCAGGGCCCCTTCCGTTTCCGAATTGTGCCCAAGGTGGTGATGTGGAACCCCAAAGAGGTCAACATGGACGAAAGCTCCATGGAGGCGGAATTCTGGCATGGCCCGTATTGCTACGAAAAGAGCCAGATGGAGGGCAGCCGCTCCTTCCCCATGTCAGAGGAAGGTCGCCAGGCCCTTAAGACCTGGCTGGAATCCCAGGCATAGAAAAATAAATCTGCCGCCAGGCGGCGCGAGTCTCTCGCCCACCTGTGCGGCAGATTTGTTGTGTTCCAAAGCTTTTTATGAAAAAAGCGGGAAATCAAGCATATGGTTGTAGAGAATGATCCGTTACATGAGTCCCAGGAAGCCTGCGCCGATGCCCAAAAGGCCGGACAGGCAGATGACGACGATGGGGTGAACCTTGCGGAACACCAGAATCAGGGACAGGAGGAAGATCCCCAGGGCCACCAAAATGCCGGGAATTTGCACGGACGCCAGGTGGAACCCGCCAGGGAAGAAGACGGTCAGTCCCACAGACGCCACCGCTGCCGCAATGAGCCCCACCACCGCCGGGCGCAGGCAGCTCAGCACGCCGTCCAGCGCCGGGGCGCTTTTGTAGCGCCGGTATACATACGCCAGCACAGACACCAGAATAAGCGCCGGGAAGATGCACCCCAGCGTGGCCACCACGGCCCCCGGCACGCCCGCGATGCGGATGCCCACAAAGGTGGCCGCATTCACGGCAATGGGGCCGGGCGTCATCTCTGCAATAGTGACAAGGTTCGTGAATTCGGCCATGGAAAGCCACGCATGGGCCTGCACCACCTGCGCCTGAATGAGGGGGATGGCCGCATAGCCGCCCCCGATGCTGAACAGCCCCACCAGAAGGAAGCTGAAAAAAAGCTGCATATAAATCACGGCGCGCCCGCCCCCTTCCATTTGTGCCACAGCGTTTTGCCCACGCCCGCCAGCGCCGCGGCCAGAATGACAAAGATGACGTTCACATCGAACACAAAGCTTGCCAGAAAGGCCCCCGCCATCAGCGCAAGGGAAAGGGCGCTGCGCTCCCTGGCCACCCCGGCGCCAAGGCCGCAGGCCACGTCCAGTATCACGGCGGCCACACCCGCCTGCATGCCCTTCAGCGCCAGCGCCACCCAGCGGTTGGCCGCAAAGGCCGCATAGAACAGCGAGATAATCGACAAAATGACCATCGGCGGAAGAATGGTGCCCAGCACGGCCACCGCCATGCCCGCAGGGCCGCACACGCGCCAGCCCACCAGAATGGCAGCGTTCACCGCAATGGCCCCCGGCGAGGCCTGGGCCAGGGCGGTAAAATCCAGCATTTCCTCTTCACTCAGCCATTTCAGGCTGTCCACAAATTTGCGCTTCATAAAGGTGACGATAACGAACCCGCCGCCGAAGGTGAAAGTGCTGATGTACAGTGTGGCCAGAAACAGCGGCCACAGCTTTGCCCTGCCGCAGCCCGACGCCCCGGCCACCTGCGCGCCTTCGGCCGGCATGGGCGCCGCCCCCGCCGGGCAGGGTGCAGCCTGCCCCCCTGCCGCCTGTGCGCCCGGCGCACGCTTTTCCTCCGGCCTTGCACCGGCGGCGCCTTCCGCCTCCGCCGCGCATGCCTCGTTCTGTGCCGCCTGCACCGCATTTTCCGTGACGGACGCGGCGGGTCCCGTCTGCTCGCGCTGTGCCGCGCGGGCGCCGGGTGCGTTGTGTGTGTGCATGCTGCATCCCCCTCTTTCTGCGGCGGGCGCGGCGTGTGCCGGGCCGATCCGCCTGCCATAAGTCTTTCTGCACTGCCTTCATCATACCACTTGCGCAGTCATAATAAAAATACTATAATTTTATATAGTTATTAGTATTTTCACTATAATATTTCCGGCGCCACGCCGTTTCGGCGGGTGCACACTGTTTTGAGGGGGAGGCATGGCCTTTGACCATCCGTCACTTCCGCATCTTCATCGCCGTGGCAAACATGGAAAGCATCACCCGGGCCGCGCAGGCACTGTATGTGTCCCAGCCCACCGTCAGCGTCGCCATCCGCGAGCTGGAGCAGCACTACGGCACCCGCCTGTTCGAGCGCATCAGCCAGCGCCTGAAAATAACCGAGGCGGGCCGCGCCCTGCTGGGCTATGCCACGCACCTCATCAGCCTGTACGACGAGATGGAGGCCACGTTTCAGAACCCGGACTCCCACGGCCTGCTGCGCGTGGGCGCCAGCGTCACCTTCGGCGTGTACGGCATGCCCGCCCTGGCGGCAGATTTCCGCGCCCGCTTCCCGCACATCCGCCTGGAGGTGACGGTGGACACCACCGACGAGGTGGAAAAGCGCCTTCTGGAAAACGAATTGGACGCCGCCATCGTGGCGGGCGTGGTGCGCTCGCGCTTCATCACCCTCACCCCGCTGTTCACAGAGCAGCATGTCGCCCTGTGCGCGCCCGGGCACCCCATGGCCGGGCGCACTGTGCCGCTGGCGCAGTTCATGGCTCAGCCGATGGTGCTGCGCCAGCGCAGCTCGGGCGCGTTCCAGCTTTTCAGCGCCGCAGCAGCGCAAGCGGGCTATACGCTTCGCCCCGCGTGGGAGTGCGCATCGCTTCAGGCCATTCTGGCCGCTGTGGGCCGGGGCCTCGGCGTCACCGTGCTTCCCAGCCGGCTGGCCGCGCCCGCCCTTGCCGCCGGGCAGTTGGCCAGCATCCGGGTGCAGGGCCTCTCTGTGCACAGCACCGTGTGCCTGGCCGTGCACAAATCGAAGTTCATCTCGCCCGCACTGGGCCATTTCATGGCCATGGCCCGCGCCCTGGCGCTGCAGCAGGATGCCTGATGCCCGTCACAGTCTGCCTCGATGGCAGCCAAAAGCCCTCTTGCCGCGGCAAGAGGGCTTTTAGCATTTGTCATTCATTTTCCGAAGCATCGGCTCTGCCATACTGAGCATCACCTAAAAAACTTTTCAGCATGATATTGACGCCGCCTTCTTCCTGAAGTTCGATCAGGCTGCGGGACGAACGGCGGATATCCAGCTCAAAGCCCTCGGAAAGATATTTATTCTCTCTCACCTTTTCTTCAGCCAGATGCAAAAAAGTATCGCTGCATCGCGCCATAGAGCCCTGAAGCAGAACAAGATCCGGGTCAAAAGCGAGGATCACATTCCGAAGCGCGCTTCCGAACACCCCAGCCATGTAGCGCACTATCGCCTGCGCAGGCTCACTGCCCTCCTCGCACCTTTTCATGGCGAATACGCGGATATCTTCCTTCCCATCGTATCCCTCCATCAACTGCCTGCGCTGCGCCGCAGGTAACTCTCCCAGCAGGCGGCACACGCGCTTTTCCCCAATCAGCACCTCAAAACAGCCGCGGGCGCCGCAACCGCACACTTCTTCATCGTGCGGGTCCAGCATCATGTGGCCAAGTTCTCCGTTCACGTTGTTACGGCCCACAGCAATGCGGCCATCCTCCAGAAATGTTACCGCCACACCATAATCAAAATAGAACACCGCCACACGCCTACCGCGCGCCTCATTGCGGAACAGCATGGTACTGGTGCACACCTTTGCCACATTTTCCACGCACACATGTACCCCATCGCCAAATACCTGCTGCAATTTCGTACGTATCTGCACATCGCGGCCCCATCTGGGGGAACTGGAGGAAAACCGTATCACGCCGCGCGCACTATCGATAATGCCGCCCGCACAGAAAATAACGCCGTAAAAGCTTTCCTTCGGGATATGGTTCCGACGCAGCAAAAGGCCGCATTTCTTCGAGATATCCGAAAGAAAACCTTCCAGAGTAAAATCCGGCATATGGCCGGACGCTTCTATCTCATCCACCTTCTCATATGCAAAAGATATCAGCGAATATGTGCTTTTTCTGTCGTGCGTCGCCACACATATGATATACCGGCTGCCGTTCAGGCAATATTGCTCCGGCCTTTTCCCTCCCATGGCAGTAGAACTTCCCTTTCCAAGCGGCACAATCACCTTTTTTGCCAGAAAATGCTCTACAGCCTTTGTGACCGTCTGGCGGCTGATATGCGTCATGGCGGAAAGCTCGGCGATGGTGAACATCTTGCGCGCCCCCATTGCACTCAGCACATGCTCATAATTTTGATATTTCAGGTCGGCAGGCAGGGCCGCCGTTTTTTTTTGCATCTGCGCTCACTCCATCGCTCGCCGTTCAGGCAGCAGCCCAGGCAAGGATGGCGGCGATGTGCGCATCCCAGAAATCCCAGTCGTGCTTGCCGGGGCCGGTCTCATAGCGGATATCCGCGCCCGCCTGCACAAAGCGCGCATGTATATCCTCATTTACATTATACAGAAAATCCTCTGTTCCGCAAGTCTGATACAGTCTGGGGCGGGCATCTTCAATAGAATTGTAAAGCGTCAAAAGGTCCACATCCTGCGCGCCCGGACGGTACAGGTCTTCCCAACGGAACGGCCCCTTTACCGCCAGTTCCGGCCTTGTGCGCACAGCCTCTATGTCCAGTGCGCCGGAAAGGCTGGCAGCCTTTCCAAATATATGCGGATAATGAAAAGCCACATAATATGCACTGTATCCGCCCATGGACAGCCCACAGATGCAGTTTTCTTCCCTTTTCTGTGAGATGGGGAACATATAGCGGGAAAATTTCACCAACTCTTCCCCCACAAATTTTCTGTAATTTTCCCCATGCAGCATGTCCATGCAAAAGCTGTTTTCAATGGAAGGCATCACCACAGCCACCCGGTTTGCCTCGGCATATTTCTCCACACGGGTATGCCTGCACCAGTTGGTATGGTCGCCGTATGCGCCGTGCAACAAATATACACATTTGAATTTTTCGCCCGGCACATAATATTCCGCCTTGTCCACCGTCAGCAGTTCATCTGAATTCGGCGTAGGGATGCACACGTTCACCCCCACGTCCCGCTTGAGCACTTCACTGAAAAAATTACAACTTATCAGCGCCATATTTCCACTTCCTATTCGTATCATATGCAAGGTTGCCGAACCGCCCGTCCACGCGCCGTGCGCCGCCTCGCGCTGCCCATACAGAGTTTTTACACGCCAGCGGGGTAAAACCGAATACGAATGGTTCGCATTCTGAGGCGCCTGCAAGCACATTCTCACAGCAGGCCAGCACTTCATCGATACACTGCAGCGGTATGCAGGTATAATCATGGCAGATCATCATCCGCCGCACCTTTGCGCCCCAATCCGCCTTTAGGCGCACCAACGTATCCCGGTATTCCTCCACGCTGGCCGACTCCGGCAAAAACAGAAATGTGCTGTTGTTGCAGCCGTCGCCGGCAAACAGCGTTCCTGTGGCGCTGTCAAAATACCCCAGCGAACCGCGCGTATGCCCGGCCATGTCCACAGCGGTAAGCGTGCGCCCGCCAAGGTCTGCCGTGCTGCCCGGCTCCAACTCGCATATCTCTATAGGGTGCGGCGGCGCAAAGTCTGCCTGCGTCCACGGTGTGCTGCCTGCAGCCCGCCCCACAAAGCCTGCAAATGCAAGGCGCATGCCGGGCCGTGCGTTTTCCTGCATCAGCGCCTTGTCTGCCGGGTGTACATGTACCCGGTCGAAGGAATAGATGCCGCCCGCGTGGTCTACATGGCCGTGCGTCAGGTACACCTCCACCGGCTTATTTGTCAGGCCACGCACAGCCCCGGCCAAATCCCCAATGCCCGTGCCGGTGTCCAGCAGTGCGGCACGCTGCTCCCCCACCACCAGATACATCTCCACGGTTGAAAGGTCTTTCAGGCAGAATATCCCGTCGCCAAGTTCCTGCACTTGAAAAAATTCCATCATAGCCCACCTCACTGTTTCGTTTTCACTTTCTGGCGGCGGTTCAGGTTGTAAATGTCGATGCCAATAGCCGCCAGCATAATCACGCCCTTGGCGATAAACTGATAGTAGGTATCCAGCCCGGCCAGCTGCATGCCGTTCGTAAGGATAGACACAATCAGAACGCCTGCGAACACACTGGTCATCTTGCCCTCGCCGCCGCGCACGCTCACGCCGCCCAGCAGAATACCCGTGATGGCTGTGAATTCCGTGCCCGGGCCGGTGGTGGAATGGGCGGATCCAAGCCGCGCCGTAAGAATCAGCGCCGCCAGAGCAATCAGCCCGCCCGCCAGTGCGGAAATGATATAGCGCATCTTCTTTACGTTGATGCCGGCCAGCTTTGCCGCCTCGCTGTTTCCGCCCAGTGCATATACATACTGGCCGAAATAGGTGCGGTTCATCAGCACACTGCATACGGCCAGAAGAAGGAACATCAGAATGACCGGCAACGGGACGGGCCCCACATAACCCTGGCCCAAAAATTTGAACGGCTCCGGAAAGCCTTTGATAGACACCGACTTGGATATGACGTACGAGATGCCCTGAAAAATGGACATCGTAGCTACCGTTATCATGAAACGCGATATTTTCAAAAGTTCCGACAGGAAATTGTTCAGCATGCTCAGTAATATACCCAGTACAAGCACAGCGGCAATGGCAACAGCAGCAGGCACGCCCGCCTGCACCATGAGAATGCCCGCCGACACGCTGCACAAGCTCATCATATACCCGGCCGAAATGTCAATTTCTCCCGCCATCATCAGAAACGCCACACCCAAGGAAGCGATCACCACATAGGCGTTTTGTGCCAGAATGTTAATGATATTCTGAAATGAAAGGAAATTGGGTGTGAACGAAAACAGGGCAAGGATCACCGCCAGGATCACCCACGCCATATTCTTTCTTACAAATTCGGAAACCGATATTTTTTTCATACTTCCTCCCCCATGCCTGAGGCCAGTGCCATGATGCGCTTTGGGTCAAACCTGTCCCTCGCCAGTGTCCCGGCCACCCGGCCTTCATAAAATACCATAATCCTGTCGCTCATGCCGATTACTTCCTCCATCTCAGAAGATATCATCAAAATGGCAATGCCTTCCTGCGCCAGTTCATTCATCAGGCGGTATATCTCCTGTTTTGCGCCCACATCGATACCACGCGTGGGCTCGTCCAAAATCAGGATATCCGTGTTGGCCGCCAGCGTTTTTGCCAGCGCCACCTTCTGCTGGTTGCCGCCGGAAAGGTTTCTTACAAGCTGATGCGGGCTGGGTGCCGCTATCTTCAGGCGCTTTATATATCGCTGAACAGTGTCCGATATTTTTACACGATCCAGCAGCAGCCCATTCGAAATGCCACGGATAGACATGATGGGAATATTCCATTCGATGCTGTAGTCCAGAAATACACCCTCGCGCTTTCGGTCTTCCGGAATAAGGCCTATGCCGTTTCGAATCGCCTGCTGGGGGCTTGTAATATGCACCAGTTTTCCATGGATGCGCACTTCGCCTTTTTCCCGGGGCAGATGGCCGTACAGCATTTTGGCAAGTTCGGTACGCCCGGAGCCCACCAGTCCCGCCACGCCCAGCACTTCGCCCTCATGCAGTTCAAACGAGATATCTCTGTCGCCCTGGCCGCACAGCCCGCGCACTTCCAGTACCGTCTCTCCGGGTCTCGTTTCGCGTTGCGGGTATTCTTCGCCGATATCGCGCCCCACCATCATCGCCACCAGTTCCCTTTTGCCTGTTCCGGCGGTTCGCTTTGTGTCCACATAGCGGCCGTCCCTCAGCACCGTAACCCTGTCCGATATCGAGAGCACCTCGTCCAAGCGGTGTGACACATATAAAATAGTGACGCCTTTCTCTTTCAGTGCGCGCACCATCGCCAGCAGGTTTTCCGTCTCTGCCAGAGAAAGTGAAGCTGTCGGTTCATCCATGATCAGGATATGTACGTCCCGTATCATCGATTTCGCTATCTCCACCAACTGCTGCTGCGCGGTGGAAAGCATGCCCACCATCACGTCCGGGTCTATCTGTACGCCCAATTCGCGGAACACATCCTGCGCCGCCTTTCGCATCTCCCGGCGGTCTTTCAGAAAACGGTGGCCCAGCTTGTTCCCCAGACAAACGTTCTCCGCCACTGAAAGCGAGGGTACAAGGTTGAACTCCTGATAGATCACCCCCACACCGTTTTGTGCAGAGGCGGCGGGCGTAAGGGAAGAAAACGTCTTTCCGTTCAGAATGATTTTTCCTTCCGTGGGGCGCACCGCGCCGCCGATCACCTTGATCAGCGTAGATTTCCCCGCCCCGTTTTCGCCCATCAGCGCATGCACTTCTCCGGCTTCAAACTCCACTGAAACATCATCCAGCGCCTGTACGCCGGGGTATGCCTTTGAAACATGTTCCAGCTTCAATATTGTTTTGTTCCCCATAACATCCTCCCGGAAAAGCCGGGCCGCAGGGCCCGGCCTTCGCTGCCTCTGCGTCACTGGTGCGACGCAATCACATCCTCCACGTTTTCCACTGTCACCGTGGTGAGCGGCATGGCGGAAAAACCGTTTTCATCCACCTCCAGCTCACCCATAGCTGCCTGGAACATCACCACGCCAAGGTCTCCTGAATCAATAATTGCACGAAGCGCACTGCCGCCCTCCGGGCTTAATGCAATAGAGTCCGCCGCCGCCTGCAGCCAGTCGCAGCCGAATATCCCCACCTGCTGTGCATCCAGCCCTGCGGTGCGCAGCACCACCTCATCGATAGAGGTCGCATAATCGGAAGAATGAGAGAGCACCACCTTGCAGTCCGGATGGCTCAGGAACAGCGCATCTGCGTACTCCTGGCACTTTGCGCCGCTGTTCTGCTGACCCGCCAGGTCGTACACTTCTACTATTTTTGCCTTGCTCGTCAGTTCCTCCACCTGTTTGAGCCCTTCGGCGCGCTGCTGGAACAGATCGTTCGAAGAGTTCTCAAACACAGCCACCTCTATGCTTCCATCCTCCGCGTCCGGGAAACTGGCGTCAATCCAGTCTGCTGCGGCCTGCGCCGCACTCACGCCAAAATCATACTGGCTCACATTCACCGCCACATCGAAAGCATCCTTCGTTTCCAGTGGGTCTCCCACAAATACGATACGCACTCCCTGCTCACGCGCTTTGGTAAACACATCCAGAAGAGCATCCACATCAATAGGACATACGCAGATGATATCGCAGCCCATTGTCACCATGTTCTCTATCTGCTCTACCTGTTTGGAGGCAACTCCCTCGGCACCCATTTCTGTATACTGGTAACCGTTCGCTTCGCACATTTCGCGCAGCTTATTCCCTGTGTCTACCAGATAAGCATCCTCAAAGGTCATACAGCTATACCCAATAAAATGTTCGCCGCCCGTGCTCTGCCCCTGCGCGGAAGACGGCTCCGTCCCCGACGGCGCTGCCGAAGAAGGCGCGGTGCTGTGGCAGCCCGCAAGCAGCACCGCCAGCGTCAGAACAGCCAGCACGGCTGCCAGGCATTTCTTTTTCATCATATTTTCTCCTCCTGTTTCAAAATCTTGTTAAGTAATTTTATTGCTTAACTAGTTGACATTATTTTAAGTCTGTTTGGGAAGTCTGTCAACCACATCGCATCAAAATCGTATGTTTTACAAAAAACAGTAATATATTTTTGTGCATTTTCCCATTTCAAGCCTGTGTGCAGAAAACGGTATAACGGCGGAGCCGGCAGG
>ENA-ORTH01003244-ORTH01003244.1-human-gut-metagenome-genome-assembly--contig:-NODE-3244-length-11109-cov-2.614800_pt1 | contig 11109 bp, 8 predicted proteins | sample MGYA00241914_ERZ509192 | MGnify/ENA primary metagenome ERZ509192 (study PRJEB26280, sample SAMEA2338826) | human gut metagenome | biome: human gut; feature: human-associated habitat; material: faeces... | reverse complement strand
TTTCCGTTCCATCGAGCATTATGGTCTGGATATCACCCGCGCAGTACTGGCAGGAGGCGCGTCTCTTGCCCCTTACCTGGAAGCTTTCCGGACAGATCTGTTTCTTTCCGCATATGAGGATGATGTGCAGAGAGCGGTGGATTCAGGCATTGCTGCGGGAATAATCTGTGACGGAGGCAGGGAATATGCGCAGGAAGAGAATATCCGGCAGATTCGGATTGCCTTTGACGGGGATGCCGTTTTATTTACGGATGAATCGGAACGGATTTTTCAGGAACAGGGTCTTGCTGCCTTTGAGGAAAATGAACGGCTGAAGGCGGACAGTCCGCTGGAGGAAGGGCCCTTTGCCCGCTTCCTCAAAACCATAGCGGCGCTGCAGCAGGAGTTTTCGCCGGAGCAGGCTCCTATCAGGACAGCCCTGGTCACGGCCAGAAGCGCGCTGCCGCCAAGAAACGCGCCGACCAGGAAAGACACGACCGACATGGGCGAAGCCCACAGATGATGCGACGTATTGTTTGCCAGCAGGATACCCTCGACCACGATGAGACCAACGCCAAGCACGGCGGCAATCGTACCCACGGCCTTCGTGGACATGCTGGCTCGCGCCATGATGAGGTACACGACGGCCGCAACCATCGTCAGCGTGAGAAACCAGAAATCAAGCACGGTAAACGACGTGAAGTTGAACGATCCTATGAGGTACAGAAACTGCGCGGGATTGCCCAGATCCATGATGATCAGCACCCCGCCCGTCGCCATGGCGGCGAGGGAGAACGCAATGCCCTGCGTGCGTTGCGTGTCATTCATGAAGCCGAGATACTCTGACAGCCCGCACAGCATGAGAAGACCGGCTCCGGCTGCGATGATCGCGAAGAACACCGCAATCGCAAGGCCCCAGATGATTGTATTGTCAAGCCCGGTCACCCGCATGCCCTGCATCAGTTGGCATACCCAGGCTCCGATGCCGACGACAGCCAGTACGGCGGCGGCGATCAGCACCGTCTTTTCTTTTTTCGATGTGTTGGCTAGCATGTCTTTCCCCCTATTTTGGCAGATAGTAGACGGACGGGTTGGTCCGTTCGTCAGGACGTGGCTGGTAAGCACCCTCTTTGACAAGCGCCTGCATTTCCTCGCTGTCCAAGTCGCCGAATATACGCGCGCCTGTGGGGCAGACGCGCGCGCACGCTGGGATGTCGCCTTCGTCAATCTTGTCGGCACACAGGATGCATTTGCTTACGGTGCCCTTGACGTGCTTATACGCCGTCGCGTCCTCATAGGCGTTGTTTCCCCGCTCCGGAAAGTAGCCTGTGCGGTCGCCGAAATCGAACGTGCGCGCCTCGTAGGGGCAGGCGGCCATGCAATAGCGGCAGCCGATGCACTTGTCCTTGTCAACCAGCACGATGCCGTCGTCCCGCTTGTAGCTTGCTCCCGTCGGGCATACATGCACGCACGTGGGATTCTCGCAATGATTGCACAGCGTGGGCATGATCTTCTTATATGCGTGCGGATAGGACCCTTCCTCGCTCACGCCCACCTTGCACCAGAACACTCCGGGAAGCGTGGCGTTCTTCTGTTTGCAGGCGATAGTGCAGGCGTTGCATCCGATGCAGCGCCCCAAGTCGATAATCATTCCGTAGCGCATAGCCTATTCCGCCTTCCGAATCTTCACGCGAGCAGCGATGGATATCGAGCCGCTTTCGGGGAAGTATTTGCCGTCGTCTGCCGACAAGAGCTGGTTGTACGTGGTGCCACGCCGAGCCGTGGGGTTCATGAAAGGTGCCACATGCCCGCCCTGCGCGGGAAAGCCGAGCGAGTTGCGCTGCATGAGGCCGGTCACCTTCAACACGCCTTCGGTCGAGCCACCGTGCTGCGATTCAACGATGACGCGGTCGCCGTCCCGCAGGCCCCGCTCTTCGGCAGCCGCCGGATTGATCTGGATGCGCAGATCGTCGAACTCGAGGTTCTCCACCACCTCGCGCAGCCATGGATTCTCGTCCTGGCCGCCCAGACCTAAAATGCGCGGGCTGATTTTCCAGTTCACCGCGAACAGATCGAACTCGTCCGAAGGATCGGTCAGGAAGTTGTCGTGCCACTCGGGCAGCGGCGTGTACTCGGCGTACACTTCTCCCATCCGGCCCTCCCACCCGGGTTGCTCCACGCCCCACTTCTCGCAGTTCGCCTTGAGGTGTCTCCCCACCATGAAGTCACGCCAGTTGTATACGGGCACGCGACCAACAGATTGGGCCACGTAGTCGTAGCATTCCTCGATGGGCACCTTATAGGTGTAAAAGCCGTGCTCACGGAACCAATCGATACCTTTCCCGTTGCCGGCGATGCTCTGCAGGTAGTTCTCGATGATCTCGGCATAGGTGTATTCTTTTGCAGGGTCGAGCGCGAACTCCGTCCCGACCAATTTGAAGAACCCACTGGTCATAGCGTTAAGCTTCGGACCATATCCCAGGTAATACGCCATCTCCATGATGATGTCCTCGTACTGGCAGGTGTCGTAAACATGCTCGACGGGCGACTCCTTGTAGTTCACGCCTGCCAGCGCGATGGTGTCGCGGCCCACGGTCATGGTTTCGTCGACCGGGCGGATCTGCTGACGCTCGAGGCTCGAGTGTTCGGGCAGTACGACATCGCAAAACATGGACGTCTCGTCCATGTTGTAGCCGACCGTCCAGGTGAAAGGAACCTTCTGGAATGCCGCCACACACAAGTCCCGGCTGGAATCGGCCATGAACGGGTTCGCCCCGATGGGGAACATGACGTCGATGTCGTAGTCCACGAAGTACTTCTGGGGGTCGACGATGGCGCCCATCGTCGTGGTCAGGATAGGGAACTTCGCCAGGGCGGAGAACTGCTTGCCCGTCAGGTCTTTGAAGGGAATGGAGAATCCGGCATCGTAGGCGGGAAGGAATGTTTCCGCCATGAGGACATCGTGGATCACGCCGTCCTCCACAACGAACTTCGGCCCATCCGCATGAATGACGGACCCTGGAACCCCGATTGCCCCCACCAGGGCGTTCACGAGGTCGGCGACGTAATAGGTGCGCATGCCCTGCATGGTGTTGGCGGCGCCGCGACCGGTCGCAATGCACACGGGCCGATAGGGAAGCTCCACGCCGTCGATGACGATGATGGATCCGATGCGCGCTTCCTCGGCGAACTCCGCTGTTATGCGACGGATGGTTTCAGCGGCGATGCCGGTCTTTTCGGCTGCCCACTCGGGCGTGGCATCCTTCACGCTGGCCTTGATTTTCTCGAATGCGGGTTCGACCGGTTGACCGTTGACGGTGTAGGAGCCGGTGAGCGCAAGCTCGCCCAACGTCTCGTCGTCATAGGTCTTGGCTCCGCCCGCCGAGACATCCCACACAAGCGGTTTTCCCGTACCGGCATCCCGCGCGTAGTCCAGATCGTCCTGGATCAGGTACGGGGCGTTCGTGCGATCGCGCAGATATACCGCATCATAGACGTCCAGCTCGTGCAAAAGCACGTTGGCCATGGACATGACGAATGCCATGTCGCCGCCGGGCGTGATGGGCAGCCATTCGCCATGGGACGCCTCCACGTTGGAGTGCGGATCCACCACAACGGTCTTCATGCCGCGCTTCCACGCATCGGCCATGGCGCGCGCAGGTCCACTCGCAAACGCCGCCTGGGCGCCCATGTTGCGGCCCAGCGTGATGAGGTAGTTGCAATACCCTACGTCAATGCGGTCAACGAACGTATTGTTAAACAGCTGCGGGGCATGGTGCACCTCGCACAAAGGACCAGCGCTCATCGCATAGTTCGGCGTTCCGAAAATGCCCGTGAACAGCTTGGTGAACGGACCTTCGTGCAGCGTATCGCCAAACCCGTACATGAACATAAGCCTTCGAGGGTCGGTGTCACGCACGGCCGCCATTTTCTCGAAGATGATGCCCTTGGCCTCGTCCCAGGATATTTCCTGCCAACCCGGATCCACATCAAGCCCCTTTTCTGGGTTCGTACGCTTCACCGGCGCCTTGAACCGGTACGGGTTGTACAGGTTCATCAGCTGGGCCGCGCCGCGCGGGCACATAGTGCCCTTGTTCGACGGGTGATCCTTGTTGCCGCGAACCTCCACGGCAACGCCGTCGATAACCTTCACCTCAAGCCCGCAGTTAGTCCAAATGCACGTGCCGCAGAACGATGTGACCCACGTTCCTCCCTCCTTGCCTCCCCCTTCGGATTCGGTGAGCGCTTCGGCTTTTCCCGGTGCGACATGGGCTCCGATGGCAAGCGCCGCAGCGAGCGCCGCGCCGCCCTTCAGGAACGTTCGCCGGGTGGTTGCTGGAACAACCTTCGCTGCATCCATACATCCTCCTTGTACGTCTCTCGCTTCATGCGCGCACCTCTGCACGCACTTTGCAGTGTGGAGCCATACGGGAGTCCTGGCCATAAACAGCTTATTCGAGCGTCGTAAAGCACAGCTTGACGCACGGGCGACGCCGCAGACAGACGGCAGAATCCAGCGTTTTGCCGTGCTGTGCTGAAACCTAGAGTTACTTTTGATACTGGGGGTAGCGATCGACGAAGAACCGCTTGATGGCGGCGATGAGGTCGAGGCTTTTGGCGGGCAGGTCCTCAGGATAGACGGCGACTATCCTGAGCAGCATCGGGTCTGAAATGGGAATGGAGATGGTTTCGTCCGAGGGAGGAAGGAGGCCGACCGACACCGCCACGGCGTCTTTGCGCACCTGGAGCATCGCACCGGTCGAACCCTTCAAAACGATGTGAGGCTCTCCGAATTCCCGTACCAGCTCCATGATGACCGACTCCATCACTGGCTCGTTGAAGCAAACCAGAGGCAGCGTCGATAGCTCTTGTTTCGTCAGATAGCGCTTGCCCGCAAGCGGCGATGAGCGATGGATCTTCGCGACGATAGGCATCTCAAGAAAGCAATCAGTGCAGAAGCCGACGAGATCGGCCAGCTCTCCCTCCCGGAAATCCGGGACGTTTGCGAGAGCCACGCAGTTGCCCCCCTCCATAAGGCTCGGGCACCGGGCGGGCACGTCGTCCAAATTCTTCTCGGACACCGAAAAGTCGACGGAGGAAAACGCGTGTTCGAGCTCATCCATTAAGGGTGCAAGCGCATCGCCTAAGATGATCAGCGGGGGCAGGTAGAGCGAGAACGCCTCTTTCCCCAGCTCCGTTCGAACGTCTGCCAGTTGGGCAACGTTGAGGTTGAACGTGTCAACCCGCGCGCACAGATCGATCGCCAACTCACGCAGCGCCGAACCCTTATCGTTGAGCACGAGCCCGTTCTTCGAACGCTCGAAGAACGTCATGCCGCATTCCTTCTCGAGAGCGGTTATCGCCTGACTCAGTCCCTGCGGCGAAATGAACAGATTGCTCGCTGACCTCGTAAGTGATTGCGTTTGGGCCACATCGATGAAATAGCGCAGCTGCTCGATTCTCATACTCGAATCGCCTCCCCTGCGATCGTGCAAGTTTGATGATTCTACCACGCGAGGCCGATTGAGCCCCTATGACCTTCGGCTGCTCCCGTAGGCAGCGTTCTTGCGGTTGCCGAAGGCGCTGCCCTTGCGGGCGCCCTTCTTCAAGTCTTTCAGCACGTCCTCCTCGCTTGAACCCTCCACACTCGCGCGCAGCTTCACCACTTGGTCGCGCAGGCGGGCCGCCTCCTCGTAGTCCATGCTCTGGGACGCCGAGGCCATCTCGTCCTCCATGGAGGCTATGATGCGCAGCACCTCCTCGCGCGAGAGCGCGGCCAGCTCGGCGTTCACCTGCTCGGCCGTGGTGTTGCCCACCTCGTCGGTCACGTAGTCCATGATGTCGTTGATGGCCTTGCGGATGGTCTGCGGCTCTATGCCGTGGTCCTCGTTGTACTGCATCTGTATGGAGCGGCGGCGCTTCGTCTCGTCGATGGCAAGCGCCATGGAGTCGGTCATCTTGTCGGCGTACATGATGACCTGGCCCGACACGTTGCGGGCGGCGCGGCCGATGGTCTGGATGAGCGAGCGGTGGTTGCGCAGGAACCCCTCCTTGTCGGCATCGAGGATGGCCACGAGCGAGACCTCGGGCAAATCCAGGCCCTCGCGCAGCAGGTTGATGCCCACGAGCACGTCGAACTTGCCCTGGCGCAGCTCGCGCAGGATCTCCACGCGTTCGAGCGTGGCGATGTCCGAGTGCATGTAACGCGCCTTCACGCCCTGGTCAAGCAAGTGGTCGGTCAAATCCTCCGCCATCTTCTTCGTGAGGGTGGTAATGAGCACGCGCTCGTCGCGGGCGGCACGGTCCTTGGACTCGTCGATGATGTCGTCGATCTGGGAGGCGCTCCCGCGCACGATGATCTCGGGGTCCAGCAGGCCGGTCGGGCGGATGATCTGCTCCACCTGCTGCTGCGACACCTTCTGCTCGTAGTCGCCCGGCGTGGCCGACACGTACACGAACTGCGGAATGCGCTCTTCGAACTCGTCGAAGCGCAAGGGGCGGTTGTCCAGGCAGCTGGGCAGGCGGAACCCGTGCTCGGCCAGCGTGATCTTGCGCGAGCGGTCGCCCTCGTGCATGCCGCGGATCTGCGGCACCGTCACGTGGCTCTCGTCGATGATGCAGAGGAAGTCCTTCGGGAAGTAGTCGATGAGCGTGTAGGGCGGCTCGCCCGGCGAGCGCCCGTCGATGTGGCGCGAGTAGTTCTCGATGCCGGAGCAGAAGCCCATCGTCTCCATCATCTCCAGATCGTAGTTCGTGCGCATCTCCAAACGCTGCGCCTCGAGCAGCTTGCCCTCCTCCTTGAACTGCTGCAGGCGCTCGCGCAGCTCGTCGCGGATGGTGCCGAGCGCGCGGTCCATCTTCGGGCGCGTGGCCACGTAGTGCGACGCGGGCCAGATGGGCAGCGCCTCGAACTCGTTCACCACCTCGCCCGTGACGTTGTCCACTTCCGCAATGCGCTCTATCTCGTCGCCCCAGAACTCGATGCGCAACGGGTTGTCCGCATAGGGCGGGAACACGTCCAGGTTGTCGCCGCGCACGCGGAACGTGCCGCGTTTCAGCTCGTAGTCGTTGCGGTCGTACTGGATGTCGATGAGCTCGTGGATGACGTCGTCGCGGTCCATCTCCTTCTGCTTGTCCACGAACACCGCCATGCCGGCATAGTCCATGGGCGAGCCGATGCCGTAGATGCACGACACCGAGGCCACCACGATGCAGTCGCGCCGCGAGAGCAGGGCCGACGTGGCCGCATGGCGCAGCTTCTCCACTTCCTCGTTGATGGAGGCGTCCTTCTCGATGAACGTGTCGGACGAGGGCACGTAGGCCTCGGGCTGGTAGTAGTCGTAATACGACACGAAGTACACCACGGAGTTGTTCGGGAAGAACTCCTTCAGCTCGCTGGCCAGCTGGGCCGCGAGCGTCTTGTTCGGCGCCATGACCAGCGTGGGCTTCTGCACGGCCTCGATGGTCTTGGCCATGGTGAACGTCTTGCCCGAGCCCGTCACGCCCAGGAGCGTCTGGTAGCGCAGGCCGTCCTCGACCCCGCGGGCCAGCTTCTCGATGGCCTGCGGCTGGTCGCCCGACGGCTCGTAGGGCGACACCACCTTGAGAGGCGTCGTTGCCAGCCGCACCTCCGGCAGCTTGCCCTCCATTTCAAGACCATCGATGTTAGAGAGATGCGCCATGCTGCTCCTTCCCGCATAGGTAAGGGAACCAGTGTAGCACAGCCGACCTGACATGAACATATGTTCGTGATAAAACCGTAAGGAGCGGGAAGCTTCCGCGACAAGCCTGCACCGGTCCCATCGCTGATCCAACGTGAGTTGTCGCTCGCCCGACGTGCGCTCCATCTTAAATCGATATCGATTCTCCACCCTGTTCGAGGCGTACCGGCATGCCGTGGTATACTCGATCGCCGTCGGCGGCGGACAGACAAAAAGGAACCGGCATGAGCACAATCAAGAAGCACCTCCCCGGCGTGGTCGTATGCCTGGCCATAGCCCTGCCGTGCTGGTTCGCCGGGCAAGCGCTTCCCCTCATCGGCGGGCCCGTGTTCGCCATCGTGGCCGGCATGGCTCTGGCCGTGTTCTGGAAGCAGCCTACGCGCGGATCCGTGCAGCACGGCATCGCGTTCACCGGAAAGAAGGTGCTGCAGGCCGCCGTCGTGTTGCTAGGCTTCGGTCTGAACCTTGCTCAGATTGCCCAGGTGGGCATGATGTCGCTTCCCATCATCGGCGCCACGGTCGCCACGGCGCTCATCGTTGCGTTCGCGCTCCATTCAGTGCTGCACATGCCGTCGGAAACGTCGACGCTCATCGGCGTGGGATCGTCCATCTGCGGAGGCTCAGCCATCGCGGCCACCGCGCCGGTCATCAAGGCCGACGACAAAGACGTCGCTCAGGCCATTTCTGTCATCTTCCTGTTCAACGTGCTGGCAGCGCTCATCTTCCCCTCACTCGGAGGTGCGCTCGGTATGTCGAACGAAGGCTTCGGCCTGTTCGCCGGCACCGCGGTAAACGACACTTCTTCGGTCACAGCCGCTGCCGCCGCGTGGGACGGCATGCATCCGGGATCGAATGCGCTCGATCAGGCCACCATTGTGAAGCTCACGCGCACGCTCGCCATCATCCCCATCACGCTCGTACTCGGTATCTGGGTGGCACGACGCGAGCGTCGCGATCCAGCCGCACTCGAGGCGCAGCAGCACAATGTGGTCATGCCCTCGGGCAAACTTGGCGGGTTTAGTTTGCGCCGTGCGCTGCCAGCATTCATCGTGCTGTTCCTACTCGCATCCGTCATCACGACGCTCGCTGCAGCTGCCGGCGTCGACATGATGCTGTTCGAGCCGCTCAAGACGCTGTCGAAATTCTTCATAGTCATGGCCATGGCGGCCATCGGTCTGAACACCGATATTGTGCATCTGGTGAAAACCGGCGGCAAGCCCATCTTTATGGGGCTTTGCTGCTGGATCGCCATAGCCGCCGTCAGCCTGGGGATGCAGCACGTCCTCGGGCTGTGGTAGCCGGAACATCGAATATCGCCCGAGAAAACGAAGCCCGATTGCCGGGCTTCGTTCGCTTTACAGATCCTTCGAGTACTCGCTCCACCAGGCTAGCACCTTGTTGCGCATCTCCTCGGGGGTGCCGTCGTTGTTGAATACCACGTCGGCTGCCTCAATGCGCTCGGCATCGGTGATCTGGCGGGCAATACGGCGACGCACGTCGTCCTCGTCCCAGCCGCTCTTGACCGCGCGCTCAATGCGCATGTCGAGCGGAGCAAGCACCGCGATAACCACGTCAGCATCGTAGGCGATCGATGTCTGGCGGTTCTTGAACACGGAGTATTCGACAACCACGGCCTTGTGGCCCTCGTTCTCCAGATCCTTCAGACGGTCGGTGAACGACTCCTCAATACGGGGCATGGTGAGGCGATTGAGCTTGCGTGTATCTGCCGGGCTGACGAAGGCCTTGCGAGCAAGAGCGCCGCGATCGATCTCACCGTCGGAACCGATGATATCCTCCCCGAACGCTTCCACCAAGTCGCTTTTAACCGTATCCCACAGAAGGATATCGTGGCCGACCTTGTCGAGGTCGATGAAAGGCAGGCCCTGGTCTACCAGCGTCTTGCGCGCCGTCGACTTGCCCGCGCCCATACCGCCGATGATGAACAGCTTCCTCATGCTTGCTCTACCTCCTCGATCATGCCGCCTCCGAGCACCGTGTCACCCTCGTAGAGGACCGCATACTGCCCCGGCGCCGTTGTTGGCTGCGGGCTTCTCAGCGCGATGCGCGCGCCGCACGAACCTTCCGGTTTAATGATACACGGAACCGCTCGGCTGCGGTACCGCAGTTTCACGAACGCTGCGCGCGGCTCAGGAGGACGACTAACGGCTTGCCACTGCAGCCCGCGCACGCGTACTGCGCCGATCTGCGCATCTTCGGCAAAACCGACCACAAGCTCTCCCGTTTCGACATGCTTGCCCACCACATAGTACGGCTCCTCCGCCGCCACGCCGATGCCTTTGCGTTGCCCGACCGTATAATTCGCAAGTCCCCCGTGTCGGCCAAGCTCCCGCCCCGTACGATCCACGATAGCGCCCGGCGCATCCACGACGCCTCGCTCGCGGAGAAAATCCCGATAGTCGCCCTCAACGAAGCACACATCCTGGCTCTCGGGCTTCTCGGCCACTGGTAGATCCAGATCAGCCGCCGTCAAGCGCACGTCCACCTTCGTCGTGCCGCCGAGCGGCAACACGAGGCGCGCAAGCTGATCCTGCGAGAGCAGAGCGAGCATGTAGCTTTGGTCCTTGCGTATGTCGAGCGCCGTCTTCACAGCGAAGCGGCCACTCGCCCGCATGCGCACAATGCGCGCGTAATGCCCCGTAGCCACGCGATCGCATCCGCACGCATCGCCCGCTTCCAGGAGAGCGGGCACCTTGCACAGCGCGTTGCAGCCCACGCAAGGACTCGGCGTGAGGCCTTCAACGTAGGCCGAGACGAACGGGCAGATCACGACGCGCTCAAACATCTCGACGCAATCGCGCTCTATATGCTCGATGCCCAGGTGCGCGCAGACCGCTGCCGCATCAGCCGCTGCCTGCGCGTTCGCCGCGTCGTCTCGGAACCGGCACGTGACGCCGATCACCTCGTATCCGGCACGAAGCAGCAGCGCAGCCGAAACCGCACTGTCGACGCCCCCGCTCATGCCGAGCGCGATACGCCCGACGCTGCGCCTTTGAGACACCCGATTCCTCCTCCTGGAGAAAACGGGGCCGACGCTTACGCATCGGCCCCGCCAATCGAACAATCTAAACTAAGCAGATGCGTGCTATTCCGCTGCGGCCTCCTCGGCAGGAACTTCCTTCTTCTCGGCCTTCTTCTTGGCCGGACGCTCCTCAGCCTGGATGGTCTCGTCGACCTCGATCTCGTAGCCCAGCTCAGCCGCGGCGGCCTTCATGGACAGGGAGATGCGACGACGATCCGGGTTGATCTCCATGACCTTCACCTTCACCTCGTCGCCGGCCTTGACGACCTGGGCCGGGGTGTCGATGTGGCGCATGGCCATCTCGGAAATGTGCACGAGGCCCTCGATGGACTGGCCGAGCTCGATGAACGCGCCGAACGGCACAATCTT
>ENA-ORTH01003243-ORTH01003243.1-human-gut-metagenome-genome-assembly--contig:-NODE-3243-length-11109-cov-5.230143_pt1 | contig 11109 bp, 6 predicted proteins | sample MGYA00241914_ERZ509192 | MGnify/ENA primary metagenome ERZ509192 (study PRJEB26280, sample SAMEA2338826) | human gut metagenome | biome: human gut; feature: human-associated habitat; material: faeces... | reverse complement strand
AGCGCATCGGGCTGATCGCGAAAAACGGAACGGGCAAGACGACGCTGCTGAACATTATCGGCGGGCTGGACCGCTACGACAGCGGTGATCTGGTGATTAATGGAATATCGACGAAAAAATACAAGGACAGAGACTGGGATTCATATCGGAATCATACGATTGGATTTGTGTTTCAAAGTTATAATCTGATTCCACATCAGACGGTACTGTCAAATGTGGAACTTGCACTGACGATTTCAGGAATCGGCAAGGAAGAGCGGAGAAAACGTGCGATAGAAGCACTGGAGCAGGTAGGACTCGGAGAACAGTTACATAAGAAGCCGAACCAGATGTCCGGGGGACAGATGCAGCGTGTCGCGATCGCGAGAGCGCTTGTCAATGATCCGGATATTTTACTGGCAGATGAGCCGACCGGTGCGCTGGACAGCGAGACAAGCGTACAGGTTATGGATCTTCTGCGTGAAGTGGCAAAAGACCGCCTGGTTGTAATGGTTACGCACAATCCGGAGCTGGCGCAGGATTACGCAACGAGGATTGTGAAGTTAAAAGATGGAAAGATCCGCTCGGATTCCGATCCATATATTCCGAAGCAGGATGAAGAGAAAATTCCGGTTCATCAGAACATGGGCAAATCTTCTATGTCATTTTTAACGGCGCTTGCACTTAGCTTTAATAACCTGAAGACGAAGAAGGCGCGAACACTTCTGACTGCATTTGCAGGTTCCATCGGAATCATCGGAATTGCACTCATTTTGGCACTTTCGACCGGAGTGAATGATTATATCCAGTCGGTGGAAGAAGATACGCTTTCTGAATATCCGCTGCAGATCCAGAGCACCGGATTTGACATTTCTTCAATGATTGTCGGAATGAGCGGTAATGACAGTGATTCAGACAGCGCAAAAGATAAAAAAAGTACAACGAATACAAAAAACAAAGCAGATCAGCAGGTGAAAATTTTCAAAAATGTGACGGAAATGTTCAGCAAGATGAATTCCAATGACCTCAAGTCTTTGAAGAAGTATCTGGACAGTGATCAGTCGGATGTTCGAAAATATACGAAATCTATTGAATATTCCTATAATATAACACCACAGATCTACAGAGATACTGGCAAGAAGATCCGTAAAGTGAATCCGGATCAGTCATTTTCGGCAATGGGACTTGGCTCATCCGTTGGAACGAACAGTATGATGTCCAGTATGATGAGCACCAATGTATTTTACCGGATGCCGGATAACCCGGATTTGTATAAGGGGCAGTATAACATTAAGGCAGGACGCTGGCCGCAGGATTATAACGAGTGCGTTCTTGTGCTGACACCGGATGGAAGTATGAGTGATTTTCTTCTGTATACACTGGGACTTCGTAACATCAAAGAGCTGGATGATATGGTCCAGAACTTTATCGACGAGAAGAATATAAAGATGCCGGGAGATATTGGAAAATATACTTACCGTGATATTATGAATGCGAAGTTCAAGCTGGTAAACGCTTCGGATTATTATCAGTATGACAGCAAATATAAGGTCTGGAAGGATAAGTCCGGTAATCAGAGTTATCTGAAGAAACTGATGAAAAATGCGGAAGATATAAAGATTGTCGGTGTTGTACAGCCGAAAAAGGGCGGAAAAGCTGCATCACTGACACCGGGAATTAACTATCCGGCTTCGCTTGTACAGCATACGGTACAGGAAGCAAAGAACAGTAAGATCGTAAGAGAGCAGTTGAAAAATAAGAAAAAAGACATTTTCACCGGAGAAAAGTTCGGAAAGCCTGATAAGAAAAAAGGCATGGATATGAATTCTATGTTTGCGGTTGATCAGGATGCGTTAAAAAATGCTTTCGGTATGGATACAAGTGCATTTTCAGACAGTATGAAGAATGCATTTTCCGGGGATTCCCTAAATATGCAGAAATTATTTGAAAATGCCGGAAAGTCTATGGATCTGTCGAAAATGATCGATTTAGACAAAATTGCAATGAACCTTGAAGATATGCCGGATCTGCAGCTGGATGATATGGTGAAGAATCTGCAGGTCGCAGTAAAACCGGGTGGTATGGAGAAGTTATCGGCAAGTCTGATGCTTGGCTATAATGAGTATGTGAAGACACATCCGGAAGCGGATTATTCGAGTCTGGACAGTGCGTTTGCGGCATATCTGAAGACGAACAGTGCGCAGACAATCCTTAAGACGAATATGAAAGCTATTTTGAAAAAGCAGGGAAAAGTAACGCTTACGACCGAACGTATGCAGGAGCTTGTCACAGATGTGCTGAAAGGCTTCCAGCAGTATGAGAAGGCAAACAACCTGACGGATCCTGATAAATTCAGTGAATATTTGCAGGCATATCTGAAAACAGACGGTGCAGTGAGTATCATGAATACGTGGGCGGACAAAGTATTTGCGGATATGGATATCCAGATTACGGATGCAGAGATGGATAGTCTGTCTTCACAGTTGTCAGCAGGATATCTGGTGTATGCGAAGAAAAATAACAAGCCTGATCCGACGAAGATGGGACAGTATTTTCTGGATTATATCAGCACGCCGGATGGTCAGAAATACCTGGCAGCAGGACTTACGCAGGCGATCGACATGGATAAACTGGAAAAACAGATTTCCAAATCTATGGGAACTTATATGAAAGGGGCGATGGGAACATACAGCAAAGCATTGTCGAAAACATTGCAGAAACAGATGACTTCTGCGATGAAGCAGATCACCAGTCAGATGACAAAAGGTATGCAGACAGCAATGACACAGGCAATGTCAAATATCGGTACGCAGCTTCAGGATGCCATGAAGATCGATCCTTCAGCATTTGCCAAAGCATTTAATATGAATATGAGCCAGGATGATCTGATGGAACTGTTTATGTCAATGAGTGGTCAGGAAAAGGCAACTTACGAAGGAAATCTGCAGAAACTTGGTTATGCTGATTTTGCGAAGCCGAGTACGATTTCCCTGTATCCGAAGAATTTCGATGCAAAAGCAAAGGTTGTCGATATTCTGGATAATTATAATAAAAAGATGGAAAAAGCCGGAAAAGATGAACAGGTAATCACCTATACGGATATTGTGGGTACAATGATGAATTCGGTAACAGATATTATTAATATCATCAGTTATGTACTGATCGCATTTGTGGCAATTTCGTTGATCGTATCTTCGATCATGATCGGTGTTATTACTTATATCAGTGTGCTGGAACGTAAGAAGGAGATCGGAATCCTGCGTGCGATCGGAGCATCCAAAGGAAATGTTTCACAGGTGTTTAATGCCGAGACATTTATCATTGGTCTCTGTGCAGGGCTTATGGGAATCGGACTGACGCTTCTGATTCTTGTTCCTGCAAACATGGTGATCCATACACTGACAAATAATACCAATATAAATGCAGTCCTTCCGGCTGTGCCGGCGCTTGTACTGATTGTGTTAAGTGTTGTTCTGACACTTCTAGGCGGACTGATCCCGTCCAGAAAAGCAGCAAAGAGTGATCCGGTGACAGCACTCCGGACGGAATAAAAGTATTTGAGAAAAGTGGTTAAGAGCGATTTTGTAGCAACGCTTTGGACAGAAAAGTGGTTAAGAGCGATTTTGTGGCAACGCTTTAGACAGAGTAAGAGTATAAGTAGAATGAGAGTGCAGGAAAATAAAAACAAGAAGGTGAACAGACAATGAAGAAAGAACTGGAATATTTCGCTATTGAGGGGGCATTTGGCGGAAATCAGGACTGGTTCAGTAATGTAGTTATGAATATGGGTGGCTGCGCTGCGGCAACGGCGTGCGACAGCTGTATCTATTTTGCAAAATATATGGGAATGCGTGCATTGTATCCCTACGATATCAACAATCTGACAAAAGAAGATTACAAGCGGTTCAGCCAGGTGATGAAGCCTTACATCCGTCCAAGAGTGGGCGGTGTCCGCAAATTATCCTGGTATGTGGATGGGTTCAGCAAATATATAGCGGCTGTGCAGGCGAAGCTGGATATAGAAGAAGCTGGATTTTTAAATATACGCATGCAGGAAATATCCGGTGATGTAGAATATGCAGAGGCATACCGGCGGATCAAGAGCCAGATTGATGCAGGACTTCCGGTTCCGTATCTGATGTTGAAACATAAGAATACCGAAGAATTTAAGGATTTCACATGGCACTGGTTCCTGGTTGTCGGTTATGAAGAGAAGGATGAAGATATGCTCATCCGTATTGCGACATATGGCGAGGAAATTTGGCTGTCGCTCCGGAAAATGTGGGCCACCGGCTATGAGGAAAAAGGCGGGATAGTGTTGTATACGATTTAATTTTTAATTTGGGACGGGGATTTTCTAGAAAATCCCCGTCCCAAATTAAAATTCCCCTGTCCCCTCTTTACGAAAAACTGTTTTTCAGTTACAATAATAACCGAGTATGTAAAATTACAGGAAAAAGTGAGGATATAAAAAATGGCAAATCCAGTAGTTACAATTGAAATGGAAAATGGAGATATTATGAAAGCGGAGCTGTATCCTGAGATTGCACCGAATACAGTAAACAATTTTATTTCTCTCGTTAATAAAGGATTCTACAACGGACTGATCTTTCATCGTGTGATCAGTGGATTCATGATCCAGGGCGGATGTCCGGATGGAACAGGAATGGGTGGTCCGGGATATACGATCCGTGGCGAATTCATGCAGAATGGTTATGCGAACAGCCTTGCGCACACAGAAGGTGTACTGTCTATGGCAAGAGCCATGCACCCGGATTCAGCAGGATCCCAGTTTTTCATCATGCACAAGAACTCCCCACATCTGGACGGCGCTTATGCTGCATTTGGTAAGATCATCGAAGGTATGGATGTGGTAAATAAGATTGCTGCAACCGATACAGATTACAGTGACAGACCGTTAGAAGAACAGAAGATGAAGAGTGTAACGGTTGAGACATTTGGAGAGACTTATCCTGAGCCGGAGAAAGTTTCATAATAAGATGAAAGAAACAAAGAAGACCGTGTGCTGCACCTTACCGGGTGCAGCCTGATATTTTATGGCTGGAGGCATATAACAGATGGATATGGTTCAGACAGATAATCTGATATTTGAATATGAGAAGCGGGATGAAGAAGGTAACGTGACCGGAACGTATCGCGCAATTGACGGGGTGAATATAAACGCCAGAGAAGGGCAGTTTATTGCCATTTTGGGACATAACGGTTCCGGAAAATCAACGCTGGCAAAGCATATGAATGCAATATTAGTTCCAACCGGCGGCACGATGTGGGTGAGCGGTTGGAATACAAAAGAACCGGAGCATCTGTGGGATGTCAGACAGTCGGCGGGAATGGTATTTCAGAATCCGGACAATCAGATCATCGGAACAGTTGTGGAAGAAGATGTAGGATTCGGTCCGGAGAACCTTGGAGTTCCAACAGATGAGATCTGGACACGTGTGGAAGAAAGTCTGAAAGCAGTCGGCATGCTGGAATACAGACACCATTCGCCAAACAAGCTGTCCGGCGGACAGAAGCAGCGTGTGGCAATTGCGGGCGTAGTGGCGATGGAGCCGAAGTGTATCGTGCTTGATGAGCCTACCGCGATGCTGGATCCGGTCGGAAGAAAAGAAGTTCTGAAAACAGTTCAGAAGTTAAGAAAAGAGAAACATGTGACGGTGATCCTGATCACGCACTATATGGAAGAAGTCATCGATGCGGATCAGATCTATGTTATGGATCATGGCCATGTAGTTATGCAAGGAACACCGAAGAAGATATTTTCGCAGGTAGATAAATTAAAAGAGTACCGCCTGGATGTACCGCAGGTGACACTCCTTGCAGATACACTTCGTAAACAGGGAGTGGATATTCCGGAAGGAATTCTGCGAAAGGAAGAGTTGGTGGAAGCATTATGTCGATTAAATTAGAACATTTGAATTATGTATACAGTGCAGGAACCGCCTACGAAAAACAGGCATTGAAGGATGTATGTCTGGAAATTCCGCATGGAGAATTTGTAGGGATCATTGGTCATACAGGATCGGGCAAATCCACGCTGGCCTTCGATATCGTTTTTGCGGAGGGTCAGCGCCGATATCTTGAAAGCTTGAATGCCTACGCACGTTCTATGGTGCAGCCGCCCCCAGAACCCGATGTTTCCAGCATTCGGGGCATTCCGCCCACTGTAGCCATTGAACAGCGCACAACACGCGGAGGGCTGCGCTCTACCGTCGCTACGATGACGGAGATTTATCATTTTCTTCGGCTTCTCTATGTCAAACTGGGCACCGAATATTGCCCGAACTGCGGTATTCCTGTTGAGACACAGACGCCTGGATTGATCGCTTCTCGATTAAAAACGCAGTTCCGCGAGGGACGAGTTGCACTCCTCACGCCGATAGTGGAGTCGCGCAAGGGCATTTTCCAAAAAGAGCTTCAGTCACTGCGCCAGAAGGGCGTAACGACTGTCCGCGCGGACGGCCGATTTCTAACACTCGATCCCGAGTTGCCGAAACTCGCCCGCAACAGCCTCCACACCATCGAAGCGCTTGCCGGCTTTGTGGATGCAGCCGCCCCGGCCGCCGACATTGAAGAAACACTCCAGACAGCGCTTAACCTTGTCGGAGCAACGCATCTTTGCGTCGTGCGTGCAGAACTGGTCGCACCAACACCTGCGGGCGCTCCCGCACTCACTATCCCTGCCGCGGACACTGCCTTCTATTCGCTCGATCGGGCTTGTCCGAAATGCGGGCTCAGTCTTCCCGAACTCGACCCTCGGCTCTTCTCCTACAACTCTGAAATGGGCGCCTGTCCCAAGTGTTCCGGTTACGGCATCATCACCGATGCCATTCGAAAGGCCATTCGCAAGGGAGAGGCAATGGGAAGCGAAATGCACGCCGCTGACGAGACAGAAATCATCTGCCGCGCTTGCGGAGGTACGCGCCTCAACCCCATCGCAAGGAATGTCCGCTGGGCCGGCAAAACCATTCCAGAGGTCTGCGCCATGACAGCTCAAGAAGCATCGTCATGGTTTGAGAATCTAGAGCTCGACGATCGCAGCCGAACCATTGCCAATGATGCACTGCTTGAAATACGTTCCCGGCTCAATTTCTTGACTGAAGTCGGACTCGAATATTTGACGCTTGACCGCAGCGCTCCCACGCTTTCGGGCGGCGAAACACAGCGCATTCACCTGGCCAGCCAGCTGGGTACGAATCTCCGCGGGGTCTGCTATGTCTTGGATGAACCGACGATTGGCCTGCATCCTCGCGACAACGCGATGCTCCTTTCTGCCATTGAACGATTAACCCAGAAAGGCAACACGCTTTTAGTGGTTGAACACGATGAAGAGACCATCCGCCGTGCAGATCACATCATTGACATTGGCCCTGGCGCCGGCATCCGCGGCGGGCGTCTGATGGGTCAAGGCACGGTTGAAGACCTCGAAGCCAACCCCAATTCACCCACCGGGCGAATGCTGGCACATCCGCTGCCCCATACCGGCACTCCCCAAAGACGCGTGACGTTGAACGATCCAGAACTGAAGACACTCGTCTTCCACGGTGTCCATGCACGCAATCTGCAAATTGATGAAATCACCGTGCCGCTGCAGCGCTTCACGGTAGTCACCGGCGTATCCGGCTCAGGAAAATCTACCTTCTGCCGAGAAGTCCTTTTCGAGAATCTGAGCCGCCGCCTTAAAGATGCCCAGGCTCCGTTAGTGGGCACCGATCAGCTGACTGGATTCGAAAATGTTGGTCGCGTATTAGAGGTTGATCAAACGCCAATCGGAAAAAACTCTCGCTCCTGCCCTGCTACTTATGTCGGCATCATGACGGCAATTCGCGATCTGTATGCTGCCACCAATGAAGCACAGGCTCGAGGTTATGATGCCTCTCGTTTCAGCTTTAACAAGGCTGTCGGCGCGTGTCCGGTTTGCGCCGGACAGGGACTGAGAACCGTGGAGATGAACTTTCTCCCTGACGTCAAAGTGCTTTGTGAAGCCTGTGCAGGGAAGCGATTCAATCCGGAAACGCTGGAAGTGCTGTGGCGCGGCAAATCCATCGGAGACGTATTGGAAATGGAAATTGACGAAGCTGTAGATTTTTTTGCTTCAATGCCGTCAATTGCCTATCCGCTCAAGTTAATGCAGGACGTAGGACTGGGTTATCTAACCCTAGGACAGCCTTCGCCCACCCTTTCTGGCGGGGAAGCTCAGCGACTCAAGCTCGTCACTGAACTAGCCAAAGTTCGTACAGACGGATCGTTTGCTGCACGTGCGCCGCACACGCTCTATGTCCTTGATGAGCCCACTGTCGGCCTGCACATGACCGATGTGGATCGGCTCTCCAAAGTACTTTCACGACTTGTAGATGCCGGCAGTACTGTTGTCGTCATCGAACACAATCTCGACATAGTGGCGGACGCCGACTGGGTCATCGATCTGGGACCTGAAGGCGGCACCAAAGGCGGTAAGGTGGTTGCTCAAGGATCGCCAAAAATGGTTGCCCGAAAAAACACCGCCACCGGCATTGTTCTAAGGGCTTTCCTTGCCGAGCATAAGCCAGTCAAATCGGCATAGCCAGATCAGGCGCTGGCAGACGAACCGCCTATTGCCCAGATGGAAATAGGCGGTTCACAAGCGTCTGAATCAGCGGCGCTCAAGCCACCAAAGTGAAAGCGCTGCGGCAAAACACATCAATATAGAAGGCAGAGCTGCCATCAGCGCTGGCGGCATGCTCGATAGAACACTCAGGTACAGGAAAATGTTGTTGAGCGCGTAAAACGCAATACCTACAAGTACGCCGCAGAAGATCTTTACGGCCATACCACCCGAACGCGCATTCATATACGCAAACGGCATCGCCACCGCGAGCATCACAAGACAGATGAACGGATAAAAAGCTTTGGACCAAAAAACGGAAACATAGTGCTCAGTGTCCTGATGCACCTGATCAAGATGCTCAATAAAGCGGTTAAGTTCATCCATTGACATGCGATCAGGCTTTGTCGTCATCACGCTGAGAATATCGGGATTAACTGTAGAGGTCAGCTTCAGCGCGGCGACGTGTTCTGTCGTCACACTTCCCTGCTGAGGCGCATCCTTCGTTGCCGTCACCGCAGGGTAGTGAATGATCACTGCGTTGGTAAGCTCCCAGCCCGTACCCGTCCAACGACCGCTTTCGGCACGAACCAAGCGGAGCAGCCGGCCATCGTCACGATTGAATTCAAACATACGCCAGGCCCCCGTCAGCTGCCGATCAGAGGCTGAGAGGTTGCGTACGTTGATATAGCGTTCAACCCGACCGTCCTCGGGCGAATTAATAACGTCTCGTACCCAAGCACCAGATGCAAATCCGCGGATCGACAATGATGCATTGGTTCCCGAACGCACTTCTTGAGCAAAACGCTGAGCTGCAGGGGCTACGATCTCGCCTAATCCGTATGTCGCCAGCACGCAAATAACCCCCGGAATAAGCAAGGACCGTGCAAGGCGCCACGGAGAGCATCCGGATGCGCGAAGAACAGTGAATTCTGAAGTGGATGCCCACTTTGACATCGTATATACCGATGCAAGCAAAACGGCGAGCGGCATCACTTCATAAGCACGCGACGGCAGCGTGAGTGATGTCGTCAGAAAGGCTCTGCCAATGGTGTAGTCCGCGCCCAAATCATCCAATTGACCAATCAGATCGAAAAAGGCAAAAAGTGCAATGAGTACGATCAGTACAAAGATCGTTGACAGCAAGATGTCTTTGGCAAACTGCCGAGAAATGACGCTCATGCTTCACCTCCCTTGGAGCGGTGAGCCAGCATTTCTCTAAGCCGCCAAGCAGAGCACCAGCTCGGCAGCCAACGAGTCATCCAAGTTCGGCGTATAAAAAGAACGACTGTCAAAAGCAAGAGACTTCCGTTCAGTACTGCGTAACCGCTCCAGAAAGTCAGCGCCTGCTGCTCAATCTTTGTTTCAACAATAGAAAGTGCATTCAAATAGAGAATAAAAACGAGCGCAGCCATCAACAAATTCAGACTGCGTCCTGCCCGCGGTGAAGTACAAGAAAGCGGAATAGCGAGAAGTGCAAGCAAAAGTGCGGCTGCGGGCCACGAGAAACGCCAAAGCAGTTCTGCTTGATGGTCCGGAGTTGGAGATGCGATCAAAAGCGCAATCGGCATGGAACTGGTCTTGGTAGAGGCAAATGCACGATCAATGCGAATATCCAGCCGTACACCGTAACTGCCAAACTCAACAATTCGTGTTTTACCAGAGTCAGTTTGGGCCTCATAACGACGACCATTGCCAAGGACGACGTAGCGATCCCCCTCCGCATTCACCTCAATAGTGCCTTTTTCGGCAGTAACGACGGATTCTTTCCCCCAATCGCCTTCAGCCATAAAGACATTTCTGACTTGATTTCCACCTTCCTCGGCGGACTCGACGAAAAAGACGCGTTTGCCGCCCATGGCTTCAATAAAGCGCCCTGGCGCAATAGCATTCACATCCTCACGTGCAGATACGCTGTTGCGCAGCCGATCGGTTTCAGCCCGAGCCCAAGGCGAAATAACAATCGCGAGCAGTGCAATAACAACAACGATCGGAAGTGCAAATTTAACCGTCGGTTCAATCCAAGACAGAATAGAACGGCCTCCGGACGAAAACCAGACGACCATTTCATTGTCTTGCCAAGAACGCATCAGGGTCATCAGCGTCGCAATGAAGAGCGAAGCTGCAAGCAGCGGAGGCAAATTCACTAATGCGTTGTAGAGCACCAGCTGCACAACCGTTCCGTGCTCAATAGAGCCGCCAGCGGCCATATTGAGAAATCTAACCATGGCGACAGCAAGCACGATCGTGAAGAGCACCGTGAATACGGCACCGGCGAGGTTGGCTAATTCAGCAATCAAGGAGCGCTTGAAAATCATCTCGTCTACTTCACCATCAGCGCACTATAAATACATGAATCCAGCATCCGACAATTATGAACGCCGATTCAAGCAAAGATATTGATTGTATAGAGCTTCCCTGCAGAACGAAAGTCTGACAGTACCCTCTTGACAATACGTTTCTTAAATCCATAGCGAAAACCCCCGCAGACCGAAATCTGCGGGGGTTCGTATAGGGAGCCTGGC
>ENA-ORTH01003238-ORTH01003238.1-human-gut-metagenome-genome-assembly--contig:-NODE-3238-length-11123-cov-2.928442_pt1 | contig 11123 bp, 7 predicted proteins | sample MGYA00241914_ERZ509192 | MGnify/ENA primary metagenome ERZ509192 (study PRJEB26280, sample SAMEA2338826) | human gut metagenome | biome: human gut; feature: human-associated habitat; material: faeces... | reverse complement strand
CTTATCCAAACCAGATTCAGCGGAAATAATAGCATCTGCACTTGCTGGCATTCCGGTACCTTTTGAACCATAAGTTACATCAGTCGGTAATTGCAATGTCGGAGCACCGTCAGGCGTTTCCGTAGCTTTCTTCGTAATTGCCACCGAATAAACTCCACTTGCCGTATTACCGTCATTGTCCGTAATAGCCACACTGAACTTATGTGCATTACCATCATCGGTAGCACCAAAACTGTTCAGCTTGGTAAAGAACTTGGCAATGGGAAACGTATAAGCATCCGTCTGGTTGGCTGTAGGAACAGTAAGCGTGGCATCCGTTTCCTGAATTAAAGCAAGGAAAGTTGTGTTATCCACAATATCAACACCGGTAGTAAAATCAAGCCCATTTAATTGGCTTAATGCTGTTTGAAAAGCCGTGTTTCCTGCCTCAATTTTCACCACACAACTCTTCAAGCCGGCGGGAGTGGTGATAACAGTGCTGGCTTCCTCGGGCATGTCGGTGCTGACATTATTGTCATCAATGGTATAGCTCGTACTACTCGGCATATCCAGCGAAGCAATCACTACAGGGATTTCAACAGACTCTGAACTGTTTTCAAAGGTGATGGAAGTATTAATGGTGATGTTAGTGATGTGACCGTTTGAATCGCCAACGGCCCCCATAGTAATCACAATGGCATCACCGCCACCAAAGTAGTCACTCACCTCTTCATAACTTTCGGTTGCATTGGCCTTCTTGAAAGTACGGCTGTCACTTACGGTATTTCCATCCACCGTCTTGGCACTGATGTTCACCGTAATCTTTTCTACTGTGTTTTCCGTAAAATAATAGTAAACGGCTGCAGGATCTGTATTGTCTTGCGTATAGCTGATGGCCGTATTGGTACCATCATCCACCGTCATGGTCCACTCACTGAATGCGGTAATAAAGTCGGTGCCATACTTTACCTGTATGCGGCTATTCTTCATTTTGCACACTACATCAGTCTTGGTAGTAAGTCCTTTTTCTATTTCTATTTCGTTACTTCCGGCATAATAAGGAGCGGACATTTTCTTTTCAAGCTCACCAGGGGTATGTGCAGATACGGTGTATTTACCTACAGGTAGCGCAATGCTGTTGGGGAGCTCTTTCACGAGATAACTCTTTTTGACATCAGCATCTGTTTGATGTTCTATAAGTACCGGAAATTCGTCTGTACTTACAGTTTCTGCACGTGTCATGCTGACAGGCACCTTAGTACTAACATTTACCTGGGCAGATCCATCACCTGTAGAATCAGATGAATTGCCCCGTAATTCATCGCTCAACTCGCAAGAGGCTAAACTAAAAACTGCCAATATACCAAGGGTTATGATATTGATTTTTTTCATAATGATATTTTTCTTGTTTTCGTTTTGATTGCAGATTAAATCCATTCAGAAGGTACGGTAATATCTATTTCCTCATCATTGGTACCTTCATTGATAACGATCTCGATGCCCAAGCTACCGTTATTATCTTTAGGATAGATGTTCAACGTCCATGCTTTGTTGGGCAGTAATGTATAAGTCCTCTCAATGGTTGAGGTCTTGCTGTCGTCAATGCGTGTAAAATTAATAGTGGCTTTCACCTCTTCACCCTTTTCGTCCACTTTCAGATACCAAGGTTCCGTTTCACTCTTTGCCCAAGTCGCTACAGAGCCTGCAGCAGTGAGAGCAGCTGTTTCATATACTACGGAGTAATCACTGAAATAGGTATCCATTGTAGAGTCAAAATAAGCCACCACTTTGCCATGTTTAGGAGCACAGTTAATAGTAACTTTGCTATCATCACCATTCACAACAACCATCTCTTCGCCTTCTACATAGAAGGCATCGCGTGAAGCATTGCTGTCAGTACCATAAAATGCCTTAAAAGTATAAATGCCATTTTTCAGCTCGATGCTCGATTCACGATCTTTGTACAAGAACTCCTTTTGAACTTCGTTATCGTTGTTCAGAATTTGTACTGTATAATTAGCAGTATTCTGATAATCAGTCTCATTTACTGCACGCGTAAAGGCTGTTCCGGTGTTAATGACATCCAAACTGATGATACCACTTGGGGTCGAACTGGTTGATGCCTCATTATCCGAAGAACAAGATGCAACCGTGAGTCCTATAGCCACCAGACAGCCATGTAATAATAATCTACCTTTTCTCATAACTTAGTTAAAAAATATTTCCCACTTTATATGAAATTAATTTATATTGATTCTTCAAGGCCTATATTTCCTGATTTTTGCCCCATTTTAAACGATGAATAAATATTGTCGGTTCATCTAAAATTAGGTGGAACTTTTGTTCTTCGTTGCCCCAGATATTTTCCAGCCGAAAATTTGGATCAACCCGGGAATATTGGGATTCTAAAAAAGAAAAAATGTATCCAGTACGCTCCTGGATTAATTACCTACTAATAACTCTTATATCGGGTGTATACAATAGCGCGACTACACAAAACAAGAGATCAGAGCAAGATATACACCGAACTGTCCGTTGGGCAATTAGGAAAGGAGAGACTAACGATTGAAGTTATAAAAAGTATTACATCCTTTTTCTATGCCTTTCCTAAAATTGAGGACATAAAAAAAGCTCTAAGTTTGCAGTTAATAGATAAGAGGTCGGAAATTTATTTTAAAAAAGTCAAGCGAGACGAATAATTACCTCCGCATCTTATCAGGAAAATATCAGTCTTATTATCTTTGTTGTATTAAGATAAAGACTGATAGGCGGGAAGAGGACACCATAAAAGAGAAAGCACTTGAGGCTAGCCCACGTAACGGCCTCTCTCCGCCAAGCTGCAAAGCTCCGATAGAATATCAAGGTTGCGAGCCTATTTAGAGTTTAGAGTTCAAACAGCTTTTACCAGTCTTAGAAAAGTACAGCAAAAATATGAAAAAATTATTTATTGGAATTGATTTTTCAAAGGAGAAACTTGACGCGACGATAATTCTCGCATGTGGAATGAACGAAATAGGCTCCCGTGAGTATGGGTGTTTCCCAAATAACACTACGGGCTACCGCAAGTTATGTAATTGGGTTAAAACAAACGCTTGGAATACAATTGCTGAGGAATGGCTATTCTGTGGAGAAGACACAGGTTCATGTAGTATAGGACTGAGCAAATGGCTTTACGGAAAAGGCTATGACATATGGATTGAGAACGCTTACGCCATAAAACATAGCAGTGGTATCCAGCGTGTGAAAAACGATAAGGCGGACTCAGCAATCATTGCTGAATACGCATGGAGGCAACAGGACAAGGTTGTACCCTTTGAACCATTGAATGAATCCCTTGCGCAACTAAGGGAGATTTTCCTCTATAGGCATAAGCTAGTTGGGCAAAGAGTGGCAATGGAATTACGAAAAGAGGACAAATCACAATCAAACAAGTCAAAAGCAATATCCTTCATCAACCGCAAGAGCAAACACCTTATTGCGGAGATAAACAAAACAATTGCCGAATGCGATAAGGCCATTGATAGCATAATAGAGGCGGATGAGGAACTGAAAGAAAATTATGCTATTATAACCTCAATAAAAGGCGTAGCCAGGCAAAACGCAACCTGTATGTTGGTCTACACAAACAACTTCAAAAAATTCGGATATGACCCAAGAAAGATTGCATGCTATTATGGAGTTGCCCCCTTTGGTAAACAATCCGGAACGAGTGTAAATACACCTGCTCATACAAGCCATTTCGCCAATAAACTTATTAAATCATTATTAGGACAAGCAGCTCATATAGCCAAAATATATAATCCCGAAATTAGAGATTACTATCAAAGACTGATTAGTAAGGGAAAGAAGCCTCAAGTGGCTTTAAATAATGTCAAGAACAAACTCATAAGAATCATAGTGGCATTAGTCAGGAAGAAAGTACCATATGATCAAAATACATACAAATATTATGAAGAACGAGAAGTTATAGAAAGGAAAAAGAACGAGAAGTTAATTTATTGTTAAACGGAATAAGAGATTAGGATATTAGCATAGAATACGTGGAATCGTCCTGTTGTCCGTTCCACGAGTCGAGGCTCTTGCATTGCCTATTATAGTTGAACTGATAACGTCAGAGCCCACGCTAATATGAAATACACTTTTACACGGTGTTAAAGAGAAAAGGGGGAAGTACGGTAGGAGTTACCTACAAGATATACTCCACACGTACAGAAACACCGTGCTTGTGATAAAACACATCCCCGGGACATTTATCGTTGCTGAGTTCAAGACTATAATTGTAAGTTTGCAAGATTACGACTCGCCTTAAACAGAGCGTTAGTAAACGCCTTCCTTATGTCAGTTTTCTTCCCCCTATCATCTATTTCTACAAATCTCTCCTTAAAGAAGAGAGAGATTTAGTTGTATTTAGCTTAATATGGAGTATTTACTACAACCTTAAAAGTTGATAAATAATCAAAGTAGAAAACTGTTGCAAATATATATATTTTAAAATAAAAACGCAAAAAAAGATTATTTTTTTAATCTTACTCATCCGGTTTTTTTATAATTCCACAACTATATTTATATAATGAAAAGAGAGATTCAAGGGCTGATCGGAACAAAAAAATACTATACGTCCGGAAGAAGCGCATGGTACGTTATTCATTCACTGCCTTGATAGTGGATTATCACTTTTGGGATTGACACTTGTCTTTGGTTGTTGCGTTTCTTTTAGTAAAAAAGAGCACTTTTCGTTGGATTGGCTCCCACCGCTGAAAGTACCCTCAGGTGTGCTCACCAGGAAAGGAACCGTAGAGGTACCACCCGCATTCTATTTGCTCGTCTGATACAACTTACACATCTGGACCTGCGTAAGCCACAGAGTTTCCTCCTCAAGCTTTACATCAATCTTTGTTTTGCCATCATTGGCCGTGTATATGATCACTTTATCCTTCAACAATGTTCAAACGATAGTGCAAAATTAACGATAAATTCTCAAACCAATCATTTTCAGTGGGAAATAATTACAACAAGCATCATAATACAAAAACTGCGTCCCTCGCAATGAAGGACGCAGCATTTTCATTGAACGTATATTGTCTAATAAACATCTACATCGTCAATCACAACATTAAGATATTGGTTGGAAAGTTTGCATTTATTACCCCATACATTAGTACCGATATCACCGTTTTCAACACTACCATAAGTTGCATTGAAATCGTTTTCATCAGGAACGGTCTGTGTAAAACCATTCACTGTTGTATTACTAATGAATATATCGTATAATTTAATAGGAGTATAGGTATTACTAATCTCAATTGCCGCCTTTCCCGTAACGGTATTATTACCGTTATCATTAAATACACAGTCAGTAATATGCACAGTCTGCTTGTTCGTGTTATTATCAAGCACGTTTGCATAGACCAACAATGCCTTGCCGTCGCAGTTGAAAGTACACTCTTTGAATGTTACCCCCATGTCCATACATTGTAGTAATTGCCCTCGATGTTGAATTCGCAGTTGTTGAATTCGCAAGAGGAATAGAGCCCAAGTGTACCATCAATCACGCAGTTATTGAATGTAGTTTTTTTTACTGAGGCAAAACCGTTTGAATATCCCGCACCTTCCGGCTCACTTTGAATGGTAAGCCCTTTAAAAGTTACATTTGCACCACTTGCATACGACAAACCGCTTGTGACGCTGATCTTAGTTTCTTTAGTACCTGATATAGTCAAAGTTTTTGAGGCTGCTGCAGAAGGAAGTGAGTAGGTACCTTTCGTTAAATTGATAGTAGAAGCATTATTATTGATAGCATAAAGTATACCCTCTTGTGAGCCGGCAGTGGCAACACCATTATTTATTGCGTAAACATTAACGGTTACATTATTGTAAGTATTTGTAGAAAGGTCTGCATTTGCAATATTGCGACCAACAATTTCAGCAGCATTCGCATCCGTTGCAGTCTTTCCTCCATCTTGGAGCATATTTGCAGTCACCGTAACATTGTCCACGGTGTTATTTTCTACCTTCACATTAGTCTGTATGCAACCTGCAATACCTGCAATATCTCTGTAAGCCTCTATCTTGAGATTTTTTACAGAGTTACCACTCAATGTATAATTGCCTTCGCCTACATAACCGACAATACCACCAGTTTTGTCGCCATTGTCGTTATCCTTCACAGACACTTTAATTTTACCTCCGTCAACATGGCAGTTCTCTATGCTACCATAGATATAACCTACAATACCTCCAGCATAATGAGAACCTGAAATATAAATATTTAACAATTTAACATTTTTAATTGTTCCATTGACATTTCCAAACAGACCAACATTCGTATTATCACCACTTACAATCAAGTTGCTGATAGTATTGTTTCCACCATCAAATATTCCTTTGAATATATTTGTTTGACCGATAGGTGTCCAAGGCTCATTCTTCAAATCAACGTCAGAAGTCAACTTAACTGTATAACCGGCGAAGTTATTATTATTTTCATTAGTTTGGGCAGCCACCCACTTAAGACCTGCCGCAGAATAGAGATAATAAGTCTTGGTTGCTGCATCATATCTTACACCATTAGTTACATCTTTAAATTCAGGATAGTTATAGTCATTATCATAGATAGGATTGATAACGATGGTAAAATCGATCTCACCTGTCAAAAGTTTACCAAGAATATTGGTTCTCCAGTTACGCTGTACGGGAACCGCGTGCAAACCTTCATCAAAAACGATCTTTTGGTTTGTTCCAGATTTAAACGTGAATTGCAAGCCATCTGCTTCCAAAGTGGTTTTATCAGCACCGGTTAAAATATAACTCATTGACAGATACTTGTATTTCTCATCATCCCCAACAGTACCGTCACCATTTACATCGACAGCCAGAGTCTCTACTTCTGTGAATTTTGCAGGAATTGTAGAAAAATCATAAGTAACTTCTTCTTCACCGCTAACAGTTCCATCAAGTAAGTTGATAGAGTTTGCAGCGTTCTTGATTACGACCTTTGATTCTGTAATATCAACGCCAGATTCAACAGCTGCGTCCCAATCAGCCTTAGTTACACCCACATTGATTTGAGCAAACGGACGCTTCAACTCTACGTTGATATCTGCATTACCGGTTACTTTAAAAGTTTCAGCCTTGAAGAATGCATCACGAGTTTCATCATTATTGTTGCCCTCGTAATCCATGGCAACTTTCAACATCTTCTCTTCAGCAGAAACAGTATAAGCCTTACATTCAGAGTTCTGAGCCCAGAATACAGCGGTGTACTCCTGACCCTTAGCCAATGTAACTTTTACAGTTTCAGTCTTGCTTCCCTCCGAGAAAGCTGACTTCTTTGTCAACAGACCATTTTCAGAACCGCTGATAGTGGTAATCAACTCCTTGTCTGCATTGTAGATTGCATAATACAATATATCTGCACCTGTACCATCACTGATAACACGTGTAGCGATACCACCTTCAGTTGCAAGTGAGAACGTCACCTGAGCCTCATTCCCTGACTGAACTGCATCCAGTTCGTCGTTCGAACACGATGTTGCCAGCAGCATTCCGGCTGCCGCGAACATTCCGAAAAATAATTTCTTATTCATTTCTTGAAAAATTTAATTGATTGTTAAACGAATGGTTATTGTTGCAATATTTTATTTCGCTGTAAATCCTCCTGCTATGTTGCTTCGTTGGTTGGCTTCAATCTCCACTTGTGGAAACTCCACCGTCTTGCTGTTTTCGCCATCTGTCAAGGTCAATTCCGCTACAATCCACATGGCTTCGGTCGGGGCAAACAGATAGCCCATGGCGAGGTAGTTATATGCTGTGCCATCAACCGGGAATGTTTCGGTGGTGGTATTGCTGAAATTCCAAATGAAATCAGTTTTTCCACTTACGGTATTGGTAAACGGATGGAATGTGTCGGGAGAATCCTTTGCCTTAAATGATGCCTGTATCGGTGTTCCCGTAGTTCCCACATTGATTTGTGCCAACGGGCGGACAAGTTTAATGGAGTAATTGCTGCTTCCTGTTACGGTAATATCCTTTTGGGTCGCGAAAAATGCGTCCAATGATTCCATATATCCGAATGTTACGGGCAATGGATTGTTGTTTTCATCTTTCTTCATCACCATTCGGATAGCGGTCAGATCATCTATGTCGTAGATGTTCTGACTGCTGTCATACGCCCAAAAGACAAAGCGGTATGTCTGGTTCTGCGCCAATGAGAGGCTTACATTTATCGTAGTGCCTGTAATGGCAAATTCTTTTCTTCCGATTTCTGTGTTCCGTTCATTGAAAATACCCACCACAAGGGTATTCACTTGTTCTGCCTTGCCGAAAGAACGTGTACGGACATCGGTCGGGAGTGTTGCGGTAAAGCTTACCTCCACATCGCCCGTTTCCTGTAAGTCATCGGAACAGGACTGTATGCCTGCCACCAAAAGGGCAAGCATCGCCAATATTGATATGTTATGCAGTAGATTCTTCATTGTTTCTGTCTGTTAGGGGAAAATCAGGTTATGGTCTCCGTCGAAGTCGGGATTGATGGTTACACCTCCCGATGCCTCCGACATCAGGAACATACCCGTCATGATGGTATGGTGGTTCCGCTTCAACGGCACTTCTATCGGCTCGGTCAAGGAGAGCTGTGTGCCCCCGTTGTCGTAAATGCCTATCTGTACCGTCACAGCCGACTTCCTGCCGTTCACAAACACATAGTCAAATCCCATTGAGGCTTCCGAATCGGAGAGTTTCTTCAAGGAGGATTCGAACATCACTCCCGTGGACGAATCCACGGGCTTGTCGGTGTACATGCTGTATGCGTGGGGCATGAATCCCACATAGTAGAATCTCACCTTGTAGTCCTCGATATTGACGGCTCTCGTCGGGGTATCATCTGCCGATGCCGGCTTGTTCCCGTAGGCTTTGGAGGCTATACGGGTGGATTCCTTGTCGATGAACTCCACCACATCGTTTGTCACGAACTCGAACTTGGCAAGCGGTCGCTGCATAGCCACATCAAGCGTGTCGGGCATACGTTCCGTGATGTCCGACACGAGAGCAATATTGTTCGTGCCTCTGAAAGCGTCACGATGGTCGGTGTTTCCCTTGTGGTCGCCTTGCAACATAATCTCTGCGAAGTTGTCGGCGTTGTGGAAATGGGTATCACCGCTTGTCTTCACCAAGTCCGACCATACCGTCACGCTGTAGTTGCCGGGCAGGACATCAAGTGTCACTTCGTGGCCGTAACCTTCGGCAATATCCTTTGTGAATACGAACTCTTGCACATGGTCCTGCATCGAGCGTTGTTTCTCCGATACGGGATAGGTGCGGACGATATAGCGTATCTTGCCGTAATCCTGATGGTTGTCGTATGTATCGCCCAAACCCAGCTCGATGACCGATGCGCCATCGTAGAGGTGTTCCCATTCGGTCATGTCCGTCTCATAATTGAGGCGAAGATGCAGTTTCACGAATTCGGGTGTTTCAGGCCATTCGTGGACATCACAGGCCGAGAGCAGCAACAGAGGCATACATATAATAAGGTACAGAATCTTTCTCATCGCTTGCCTCCTTTCTTCTTCAGGTCAAACGTATACGAGAACGATACCGCTGCCTGGTCGATACCCCAATAGGTCTTCTTGATGCTCTCGATCATCAGACCGTCCTTTGTATCCGGTGTATTGTGGAACTTGTCATAATGACGGGAATACACACCCGCTCCGAGCGAGAACTCCACTCGCCAACGGTTGTTCCTGCCGACAGGCAAGCGATAGCCGACACCCACACCTCCACCGAGGGAAGGTGTTTCCCGGTTATGGTCCTGATAGCGGTAATCACCGTCAAAGGCAAAATTGTAATAAGCCAGTCCGAAATGTGCTCCTGCAAAGAAACCGTTATTGTTTTCCGACAGCCAATAGCGGAATTCTGGCTGGATGGCAAGTGTACGGAACTTGATTGTAGATGTGAAATAATCCCAAGCCGAATAATACACGGGCAATGTGAACGACCAGTGCTTTGCCAGGTCTATTTCCGCTGCAACATTGGCAATGCCCATTCCCAGGCCGATGACGTTGGTCTTAAGATGCAGTTTGCGTGTCCATCCTTCCACTTCGGGAACAACAGGTGCGACAATCGTTGTCGTGTCAGGTTTGATTTCAACGACTTCAACTGTCGGCTCTACCTTGATGGTGTCTGGTATAATCGCAGGCTCCTGAACGGGTGGAAGTTCCTGCTTGTATGTAACGAACACGGCACAGGCATTTCGCATACGCTCGAAGAAGAGCTTGTGCATCTGCTGCCATACCCTGCCGTTATCCAACCGTTTCAGTTTTACGATGCGGTTGTCAATATGGGTGTTCGGATGATGATAATCCACCAGCAGGGATTCCTCCTCCAAGATGGCGATTACTTCATCCTTGCGTATCAGGTCCGAATCTTCAATCCGTGATTTCAGATAATCCCACGGAATGTAGCTGTCATTACGGGTAATGAGGCTGTCGGGAATATCCACCTCCCTGCGGACAAGTCTTTCAAGTGTGGTAAGACGGCCTCGTGCCAGTCCGCGGTTGAGCTGGTCACTGCCTTCGGGTGATGACGCTCCACAGAAGGATATTTCCACGATGCTGATGGTACTGTCCTGACGGATATTCCTTAAAAAACCGATGATTTTCTGCATACGGGCGGCGTTGTCCGAGTACGCGGAATCGATGACAGTACTGTTCACACGGAAATCGACGCAGATTTCCGTGCGGCTCTCTTGCGAATGCGCAGCACCTACACCAAACAGCAAGAGAATCAGTGTTATACAATATTTATTAACGCGCATAAATCTTAGTAATGAGGTCACTTCTCTTACGGAGAGATGTACCTATTTTAATTATTAATCTAAAAACAGGAGAGAATTTATGAAAGAAAGGTTACTAATGTTATTGGCGTGCTTTTTCTTTAGCATGGAATTAGTACTGGCTCAGACATCCACTGTTACGGGTATAGTGGTTTCCGAAGAGGATGGTGAGCCTGTTGTTGGTGCATCAGTATTGGTAAAAGGTACCACTTTAGGGGCCGTCACCGATATTGACGGGAAATTTTCAATTACAAATGTTCCGGCTTCTGCTAAACTATTGCAAGTTTCATTTGTGGGTATGGAAAGCCGGGAA
>ENA-ORTH01003236-ORTH01003236.1-human-gut-metagenome-genome-assembly--contig:-NODE-3236-length-11130-cov-1.828984_pt1 | contig 11130 bp, 6 predicted proteins | sample MGYA00241914_ERZ509192 | MGnify/ENA primary metagenome ERZ509192 (study PRJEB26280, sample SAMEA2338826) | human gut metagenome | biome: human gut; feature: human-associated habitat; material: faeces... | reverse complement strand
GTACGCCTGTGGGGGCTTTCGGCGGTAAGCGGGAAATTATGGATATGTATGATCCAAGGCAAAAGAAAATGTATCATTCCGGGACTTTTAACGGCAATGCTGTTACTATGGCTGCAGGTTTGGCTGCTATGGAAGCTTATGATGCTTCAGCAGTGGACTATGTCAATAGTCTGGGGACTTTTTTCAAAGAAGGTGTAAAGGCGATTTTCGGCAGGCTGGGGCTTGACATGCGAATCAGCGGAGTCGGATCTATATATAATATCCTTTTCACCAACAAGGACGTTAAGAATTACAGAGATGTGGCAGCTGCCCATGAAGAATTAAATAAGATACTTTATCTGGATCTGCTTGTACGAGGAGTTTTTGATGCTGAGCGGGGTATGTTTTGTATGTCTACTGCCATGAGCAGGGCTGATGTAGAGTTCGGCCTGTTGACTTTGGAGGAGGCATTAAAAGACATGCTTCCCGTTATAGCTGATGAAGCTCCTGAACTTTTTTTGTAGAACAGATTAGTCTTTAAAAAAGCCGAAATGGTAAAGGGCTATATTCGGACGAAACAGAAATCGGACTCATTTAATGTGGTTTATGAACTGATTTACTGTATGCGGACGCCAATATAGACAGAAATTATTTTACTTTTATTATTGCCAGGAGGTGAAGACATTATGGAAAAAACCGCAAGACAACCGAGAAGGCCGAAAGTGTGGGAAGCTTTACTGCCAATTGTGGTATTGCTTGTAACTATGGTTATAGGCACATTGGTATGGGGCGCAGACCCACATATACCGCTGGTATTATCGTGTATTGTAACTGCCATTGTTGCAGCTGCATGCGGAAACAGCTGGGAGACCATACTTACGGGTGCATTGGATAGTATCAAGAGTGCTATTGAAGCCCTTGTGATAATCATGTGTGTAGGTATGCTTATCGCTTCGTGGATATGGTCAGGTACCATGCCTGCGATGGTGTATTACGGTCTCGACCTTATCGCACCAAGCGTGTTCCTGTTTGTAGGAGCGTTGCTTTGCGGCATTGTAGGACTTGCTACCGGTTCCTCATGGACGGCTTCCGGAACTGTAGGAGTTGCACTTATGGGCGTTGCTATGGGTCTTGGAATAGACGCTCCGATTGCAGCAGGTATGGTAATATCCGGAGCCTATATGGGTGATAAATTGTCACCTATGTCAGATAGTACTAACGTGGCGGCTGCAGCGGCCAGGACACCGCTTTATGACCATGTAAGAGCTATGATGACAACAACTATACCAAGTTTTTGCTTAGCTCTTTTGGTTTATTTAGTTTTAGGATTTATAATTATCGATGAACAGGGTTACGATATCCATTTGGCTACTGATATTCAGCAGACCATTCTTGATAATTTCTACATTTCACCTTGGATAGTTTGCCCTGTACTGGTTATCCTTTTCGCAGCTTGGAAGAGAATTCCTGCAATCCCATCGTTGTTGCTTGCAGCTGCGTTTGGTGTAGTTATTGCCATCTTCGCTCAAGACGCTCCTTTGTCAGATGTGATGATCGGACTGCAGACAGGATTTGCTGCGGATACAGGCAGCGAGGTTACCGATTCACTGTTGAACAGAGGCGGTATTGACTCCATGATGTGGACGATTTCACTGATTATGTTTGCCTTGGCATATGGAGGAATCCTGGAGAAGTGCGGCTTCGCTGAAACTTTGATGGGCGGATTTGTAAAGCGTATCAAACGTGTTGGCGGTTTAGTAGCTGCAACTATAGTTACCGGTATTGTATGTGATATTATTCTTACTGACCAGTACTTGGCTATCATGGTGCCTAGCAGACTTTATGCTAAAGAGTTTGATAAAAGAGGCCTCAGCAGAAGCTTCCTGTCCAGAACTACGGAAGACGGCGCTACTTTGTGGTCTCCGATGATACCATGGAACGGCTGCGGAGCTTATCAGGCTGCTACTCTGGGAGTTTCCAACTGGGATTTCATGCCGTTTGCTTTTATGAACATCATCAATCCAATCTATGCTATAGTAATTACATATTTAGGCATAGGCATAAAATACAAGGAATATGACGGACTTACAGGAGCTGAGCTGAAAGCTGCTAAAGCTAAAAAGAAAGCTGAGCTGAAAGCTGCTAAAGAAGCAGGAAAAATACAGCAAAGTAAGGCTGTTTGATGATATGCGAGAATATATTCCTATTGATGTAAAAATTATACGAAAGTCTACAAAAGTAGTTGCTATGGCTTTAGGGGTGCTTTGCCTTGTTGCCGGCGTATATTTCCAATCAATATATGCGATAGTAGTCGGTGTGTTTATTTTAGCCGCTATGGAATTGAACAAAAAAACGGCGGTGACGGAAAGAGGAATAGAAGTAACTTATGACATGGTATTGTTCAAAAGAGTGGATTTGTGGAGTTTCGAGGAAATTAGAGAAATACACAAGGAACTGTCTCCTGACGGGAGAAAATATGCGTTGCATATGATGAAAGATATCATGTCCAAGCGCTTAGTTTTTCCTATTCCTGAAGCAGAAAAAGTCATTTCGCTGGCCGTTGAAAATAACCCTAAAATCCATGTTGCTTATGTCGACTGATGCCGATATGGCTTGACGTTGATACGGATTGCTGACGATGCGGCTTGCTAAACTTCAATGTTCATTAGCTTCATAAGAAGAGTCCGACTCACTTAAACCACATAGAAAAACGTCCCTTTTCGAAGCATTTATCGCTTACTGAAAGGGGACGTTTGCTTATCTCATAGCTTTGTCAGAGCTGCAGTCTCCTCAGAACCGTAGCTTTGTCCGGGTTACGGCTTTCCGAGCCGGGTCTCGGCTTTTATCAACAGCGCAGCGGCAAGCTGCGTAATACTTTTATAGAAAAATGTGATACTTTGTATCATGGTTTTCCCGTATAAGTATCAATGGTCGGGCATCAGGACCCTTGCTGTTTAGATATTTCGTCGCAGGTTGGTCCGCATTTTTGTAAATATGGCCTGCATTTTTTAAATCTGATTTTTCATAAAAATCACAAGCGCATAGATTGAATTTTTTCCTTTACTGTGATAAAATAAATCAATTATGTGATTTTGTTATTCTTATTTAGAAAGAAGGCTTAATATAAATGGATCAAAAGCAGAAGATTATAAACATCGCTGTGATAGCCCATGTAGACGCGGGCAAGTCCACATTGGTTGACGCTTTTTTAAATCAGAGCGGTGTTTTCAGAGCCAACGAAGAAGTAGTCGACTGCGTTATGGACAGCGATGATATAGAAAGAGAAAGAGGAATAACCATATATTCCAAGAACTGTTCAGTAATGCACGGAGATGTCAAGATTAATATAGTGGACACTCCGGGACATGCCGATTTTTCTTCAGAAGTGGAAAGAATTATGAAGACCGTGGATACGGTAATTTTGCTGGTAGATTCCAGCGAAGGACCTATGCCGCAGACCAGATTTGTGCTGAAAAAATCTTTGGAACAGGGAATAAACCCTATTCTGTTTATCAACAAATTGGATAAAAAAGACGCCAGAGTGGATGAAGTAGTGGATGAGGTATATGAGCTGTTTATGGATTTGGACGCCAACGACCAGCAGCTTGATTTCCCTATACTTTACGGAATCGCCAGACAGGGCATAGCTGTGCGTGACCCTAAAGACATAGAGGGCATGACGATCGGCGAAGGCGATGAGAAGATTAAAAAAAGTCCCGGCGGATACGGAGGCTTAGACCTTACTCCTCTTTTTGAGACTATAATAGAGCATTGTCAGCCATATCCGGACCTCAGGAATGAGCCGCTGCAATTTCAGGTTTCAACCTTGGCGTATGACGATTATATAGGAAGACTGGGCATCGGGCGAGTTACGAGAGGAACCATCAAAGAAGGCCAGACTGTGGCAGTTTGCAAGGCTGATGGTTCAATAGTACAGAGAAAGATAAATCAAGTTTTTGTATATAGAGGTCTCAAGCGTTCTGCCGTAGATGAGGCAGAGTGCGGAGACATTGTGGTAGTCTCAGGTATAGCGGACATATCTATCGGGGAAACTATCTGTGATCCGCAGAATCCTGAAGCTATGGAGATGATCCATATAGAAGAACCTACCTTGAGCATGAACTTTATGGTCAACAAGTCGCCGTTTGCCGGAAAGTCGGGCAAATTCGTAACCAGCAGGCACATAAGAGAGCGACTGGCAAAAGAGTTAGAGGTCAATGTGGGACTTCTGGTAGAGGAAACTGACTCAACCGATTGCTTCAAGGTATCGGGAAGAGGAGAGCTGCATCTTTCTATTCTCATCGAGAACATGAGGAGAGAGGGATATGAATTGGCAGTTTCCAAGCCTGAGGTTATAATGAGAAAAGGCGATCACGGACAGCTGCTGGAGCCTATAGAAGAGGTAGTTATAACCGTTCCCGATGAATATGCGGGCACTGTCATCAATAAGCTGAATATCAGAAAAGGCATGATGACACAGATGGCAGCAGAAAACGGGTATTCCAGGCTTGAATATTTGGTGCCGACCAGAGGGCTTTTAGGATATAGAAGCGAGTTTATCAACGATACTCATGGAGAAGGAACCATGGTTAGAAGGTTCGATTCTTTCGATGATTATAAGGGAGAAATTCCACAGAGAACTAATGGCGTGGCTATTGCGCAGGAAGAGGGAGAATGCACTCCTTATGCTCTGTTCAACATAGGAGAAAGAGTTCAGATGTTTGTGGAGCCGGGCACAAAAGTTTACGAAGGCATGATTGTCGGAATGAATTCCAGAAGCGACGACATGGTAGTAAATCCATGCAAAGCAAAGCGTGTGAGCAACATGCGAGCTGCAGGTTCAGACGAGGCGATTAAACTTTCTCCGGCCAGAGTATTTACTCTTGAGGAAGCTTTGGAATTTATCAACGATGATGAACTGGTGGAAATAACTCCTGATGATATAAGGCTTCGCAAGAAACTCCTGCATGAACTGGAAAGACGAAGAAGCGGCAGAGTATATGAATAGATTTATCTTTTGGATATATAGCCCATATATCAATGGTAAGGAGACAGAATGTTTGGTATAGAGGGAAAAGCAGGTCAGTATATCGAGCTGGCTATTGGAACTTTACTTATTGTTGTTGTAGGATTGCTCTTGATAAAGTTGATTCTTAAAGTCATAAAAAAAGCGTTGACCAAGACTACTTTAGACGGAGCCATGTACAAATTTGTGTTGAATGTGGTAGAAGCCGCGCTTGGAGTCATCCTTATTGTGGTATTATTAGGATATCTGAGAGTGCCTACTGCACCGCTGGTGACCGTCCTCGGCGCTGGAGGAGCGGCTGTGGCTCTCGCTTTAAAAGACAGCCTGGGCAACATTGCCGGGGGAATAATAATTTTAGCTAACAAGCCTTTTAAAAAAGGTGATGTTATAGATGTAGCTGGAACTAATGGGATGGTGGACAGCATAGATCTCTTGGTCACAACGCTGAAAACCTTTGACAACAAGGTGATAACAGTCCCAAATGGTACCATAACAACCTCCGTGATCGTCAATTATTCTCAGGAAAATCTAAGAAGAGTTGATTGCGTTTTCGGAATAAGCTATGATTCGGACATCGCGAAGGCAAAAGACGTCCTGCTTGCAGTCGCGAACTCATGTCCAAACGTTATGAAAGAACCGCCTCCTGTGTGCGGTGTATCAGACCATGGTGAAAGCGCTATAGTGCTTGACCTGAAAGTCTGGTGCGAAACTTCAGTATACTATGATGTAAAATATTATCTGGAAGAGCAGGTAAAACTATCGTTTGATGAAGCAAATATAACAATACCATATCCGCAGATGGACGTGCGCGTGATAAAGTAATTTTTTAAGGAGAGTAAAGAATGGGAGAAATTAAAAAATTCAAAAGAGTATTGGTTGCTAACAGAGGAGAAATTGCCATAAGGGTATTCAGAGCATGCCGTGAACTGGGTATCAGAACTGTGGCCATATATTCGGAAGAAGATAAAAATGCTCTGTTTAGAACCAAGGCAGATGAAGCATATCAGATAGGAAAAGGAAAGACTCCTGTAGGTGCATATCTGGGCATTGATGAAATTATTTCACTGGCAAAGGCGAAAGGCGTAGATGCTATCCATCCGGGATACGGATTTTTGGCTGAAAACGTAGAATTTGCTGAATCATGTGAAAAGGCAGGCATTGAGTTTATCGGACCTACTCATGTAATGATGGACAGATTGGGAGATAAGATAAAATCCAAAATTGTTGCTAATTCAGTAGGAGTTCCTACCATACCGGGCGTTGAAAAGGCTATAGCCTCTGAAGAAGAGGCTGTTGAGTTTGCCGCAAAGTGTGGGTATCCTGTTATGCTGAAAGCGGCAGCAGGCGGCGGCGGAAGAGGAATGAGAATCGTACATAACGAAGAAGAACTTCTTCCTCAGTTCAGAAGCGCCAGAAGCGAAGCAGCCAAGGCTTTCGGCATTGATGATATTTTCATCGAAAAATATCTTGAAAACCCAAAACACATAGAAGTTCAGATATTAGGCGACAAGTACGGCAACATAGTTCATTTATATGAAAGAGACTGCTCAATTCAGAGAAGACATCAGAAAGTAATTGAGTTTACTCCGGCGCTTTGCCTGACAGATGAACAAAGAGAAGCTATATGCCAGGATGCTCTCAAAATAGCGCGTGCCGTTGATTACAGAAGCGCAGGAACAGTAGAGTTCTTGGTAGATAAACACGGAAATCATTACTTTATTGAAATGAATCCTAGAATTCAGGTGGAACATACAGTTTCGGAAATCGTTACAGGAATTGACATAGTTCAGGATCAGATCCTTATCGCTGAAGGTTACAGCTTGGATTCACCTGAAATTGCCATTCCGAATCAGGAATCCATTAAAGTTACAGGTCATGCTATTCAGTGCAGAATCACTACCGAAGATCCTGTAAACGATTTCATGCCTGATACAGGCGTGATAGAAAACTACCACAGCCCTGCAGGCTTTGGTATCCGTCTTGACGGCGGCAATGGATTTGAAGGCTCTGAGATTACACCTTTCTACGACAGCTTGCTGGTTAAAGTCACTGCATTCAGCAGAACTTTTGAAGATGCCAGAAGAAAGGCCATAAGAGCACTTTCAGAAACTACGATTAAGGGAGTAAAGACCAACATCGCTTTCTTATTTAACGTGCTCAATCACGAAACCTTTAAGAATGGCATGTGCGACACGGGATTTATCGCCAACACACCTGAACTTTTGAACATAACTAAGGTGCAGGATAAGGAACTTAAAGTTATAGAATTCCTGGGCAATAAGTTTGTCAATGAAACCAGAGGCAAAAAGCCGTCCTTTGACGTGCCTGTATTCCCTAAATTTAAGCAAGAAGAGATTAACGCTCTCAGCGGAACCAAGCAGCTTCTGGACGAGAAAGGCCCTGAAGCAGTAGCTGATTGGGTTAAGGACCAGAAAAAATTGCTTATAACCGATACTACCATGCGTGACGCTCAGCAGTCACTGATGGCTACTCGTGTGAGAACCGTAGATATGGAAAAGATTGCTCCTGCTGTAGCTGTTTATGGAAAAGATTTGTTCTCCGTAGAAATGTGGGGCGGAGCTACTTTTGACACGGCATATCGTTTCTTGAAGGAGTCTCCATGGGAGAGACTGGATACTTTAAGAGCTAAAATGCCTAACATTCTTTTCCAAATGCTCATAAGAGGCGCCAATGCCGTAGGTTATAAGAACTATCCTGACAATGTGATCCGTCAGTTTGTCAAGGAGTCGGCTAAAGGCGGTATAGACGTATTTAGGATATTCGACTCCCTCAACTGGATAGAAGGCATGACCGTAGCCCTTGATGAAACTCTCAATCAAGGCAAGATTGCGGAAGCATGCATCTGTTACACCGGCGATATCCTCGATGAATCGAGAACGAAATATAATCTGAAGTATTATGTAGACATGGCCAAAGAGCTGGAGAGAAGAGGTTCGCATATCCTGGGAATCAAAGATATGTCAGGATTGCTCAAGCCGATGGCAGCTCAAAAGCTTATCTCTACGCTGAAACAGGAAATCGGAATTCCTATCCACCTTCACACTCACGATACGTCCGGCAACGGCGTTGCCACCATATTGATGGCAGCTCAGGCAGGCGTAGATATTGTGGACGCTGCCTTCAACTCCATGAGCGGACTGACTTCTCAGCCGGCTCTCAACTCAGTTGTAGCAGCTCTTCAAAACTCTGATAGAGACACAGGCATAGATCCTGATAAGATTCAGAAAATTTCCGAATACTGGAGAGATGTAAGGCCGGTTTATGCAGGCTTTGAGTCTGAGCTGACCACTTCAACGGCGGAAATTTACAAGTATGAAATTCCTGGAGGTCAGTACTCCAATCTGAAACCTCAGGTAGAAAGCTTTGGTCTAGGCCACAAGTTTGAAGAGGTTAAAGACATGTATAAGACCGTAAACGAGATGCTGGGAGATATTATCAAGGTAACTCCTTCATCAAAAGCTGTCGGCGACATGGCTATATTCATGGTGCAGAATGGCCTGACTCCTGAGAATATCTATGAAAAAGCTGAAGGAATAGATTTCCCTGATTCCATAGTATCTTACTTTGAAGGCATGATGGGTCAGCCTTACGGCGGATTCCCTGAAAAGCTTCAGAAATTGGTGCTCAAGGATAAGGAGCCTATTACTTGCAGACCTGGCGAACTGCTTCCGCCGGAAGACTTTGAAGCTATCAGAAAACACCTTCAGGATGAGCTTGAACTTGAGGGAACCGACAGAGAGGTCATCAGCTATGCTCTCTACCCGAAGGTATTCGAAGACTATGTGAAGAGCATAAGAAAAGACGGCAACTTCCGTTACATGGGTTCTGACATATTCTTCCACAGCCTGCAGGAAGGTGAAACTTGCGAAGTCAAGCTGGGAGAAGGAAAAGTCCTGATGGTTAAGCTTCATGAAGTCAGACCTGTGGACAATGACGGCTTCAGAGAAGCTGTCTTTGAGGTTGACGGAAACCGCAGGATAATTAAGATCAAGGATAACGATGTAACGGGTCATTCCTATAATTCCGTGCTTTATGCCAACGAGGACGACCCTATGGAAGTAGGAGCCAATATCCCGGGGAATATAATCAAGGTGCTGGTCAATGAAGGCGATGCTGTAGAAGAGAAACAGCCTATAGCTATTATCGAAGCCATGAAGATGCAGACCAACATTTTGGCTACAGCAAAGGGAACAGTGGAAAAAATCTATGTTTCTGAAGGACAGCAGGTTAAAGCCGGAGAAATGGTGGCTAAGCTGAAATAATGATGTTAAAAAAAGGGTGTTTCTCCACCGTTTAACGGTTGGGGAGACACCCTTTTTACTTATGGGGCATATAAGCCCCGCCGATCATGCATAGCATGAGCGGCAAATAAACCACCCGCTATGCGGGTGCGCATCGAAGGTTGAAGGCCACATGATGATAGACCATGTACACTTGCTTGTAGCAATACCTCCAAGAATAAGTGTATCAAGTTTCATGGGATATCTCAAGGGAAAAAGTGCACTTATGATGTTCGAACATCATGCGAATCTAAAATACAAGTTCGGCAATCGGCACTTTTGGGCCGAAGGGTACTATGTCAGCACAGTAGGGCTGAATGAGGAAGCGATCAGGAAATACATCAAAGAGCAAGAGAAGCATGATATGGCGATGGATAGGCTGAGTGTGAAAGAATACGAAGACCCGTTCAAATAGAGAGAAGCCCCTTCAGGGGCGGCCAAAGAGGCAAGAGCAATAAGGCTTGAACGAAAGAGAAAGCCCGCGTCTTTAGGCGCGGGCTAGTAGTGGGGGCTTATAGCCCCAGTTCGAACCACCCGTTTTATGGCTGGCGCCTATTGGCGAGGTCTGCGGTCTGACCTGGCAGGACATCAATCTGGACGAGCAGTACCTGACGGTACGCCGCAGTATGCGGTACAACGGCACAAGGCACAAGACCGAGATAGGGACGACTAAGCGGAGCAAAGTCCGCACTGTGGACTTCTGCGACACGCTGGCGGAAATCCTGCGGGCGGCGAAGGTGGAGCAGCACAAAAACCGTTTCAAATATGGCGAGCTTTACCACCTGAACTACTATACCGCAGTGAAGGAAAAAGGCCGCAGCTACTACGAGGTTTACAGCCTGCCGAGGACGGAGCAAGCGCCCGAAGAGTACAAAGAATTATCCTTTGTCTGCGTCAGACCGGACGGGATGTTTGAAAGAACCGGGGCAGTCGGTCAGGTATGCCAGAAGGCAAAAAACAGGTCGAGGGGCTTGAAGATTTCCACTTCCATATGCTGCGGCACACCTACACGAGCAACCTGCTGTCGGGTGGGGCAAAGCCCACCGATGTGCAGGAACTGTTAGGGCACTCCGATGTCAATACCACGATGTCAATCTACGCTCACGCTACAAGGGAAGCGAAGCGTACCTCCGCAAGGCTGCTGGACAAGGTAGTCGGCGGTGAATAACAAAAAGTTTCCCTTGTTTTCGCTCATAAGGGCAAAAACAAGGGAAAATACATAAGGTTTGAGAATTACACTGGCGAAAAGCCTTGAAAATACAGGGTTTTCAGAGGGCTGCAGAAAAAAATTTGAATTTTTCTGCCGTCTTGCACCCAGGGGCAAAAATGCCTATAATGAACACAGAAGCAAAACCACGCGGCGCGTTTGATACGTTTGGCGCGGTAAAAGATAAAAGGAGAACCCCATGCCCGGAACTTTGTATATTGTTGCCACGCCCATTGGCAACCTGGACGATATGCCGCCGCGGGTGGCGGCTACATTTGGCGCGGCGGATTTTGTTGCCGCCGAGGATACCCGCGTGACCCTGAAGCTGCTGAACCATCTTGGCTTAAAAAAGCCGATGATGAGCTATTATGAGCATGCGCTGCACCATGGCGCGGCAATTTTGGACCGCATTGAAGCGGGGGAGAGCTGCGCGCTCTGCTCTGACGCCGGTATGCCCTGCATCAGCGACCCCGGTGAGCAGATCGTGAAAGACGCCATTGCCCGCGGCATTACGGTAACGCCGGTGCCGGGTGCCAGTGCCTGCGTGACGGCGCTGGCGGTTTCGGGGCAGGATACCGCCCGGTTTGTTTTTGAGGGCTTTTTGCCGGTGCCCAAAA
>ENA-ORTH01003235-ORTH01003235.1-human-gut-metagenome-genome-assembly--contig:-NODE-3235-length-11133-cov-3.796714_pt1 | contig 11133 bp, 10 predicted proteins | sample MGYA00241914_ERZ509192 | MGnify/ENA primary metagenome ERZ509192 (study PRJEB26280, sample SAMEA2338826) | human gut metagenome | biome: human gut; feature: human-associated habitat; material: faeces... | reverse complement strand
GCGCAATTGCCGCCGCAGCCCTCGGCGGAGATGCTTTCCGGGTCCTCCCCCTGGGCGGACATGGTGACGATGGTGGCGATCTGGTTGACCAGCTTGTCCAGCTCGGTCGCAAACGTCTCGAAAGGCCGCGCCCCCACCAGGGTGGAAGCCAGCTTGCCGTCCTTGAACAGCAGGATGCTGGGAACGCTCTGTACATTGTAGGCGGCGGCCAGATCCGGCTCCTCGTCGATATCCACCTTACCCACGGTCACTTTGCCCGCATAGGATTCCGCCACCTTTTCGATGACCGGCGCCACCATCTTGCAGGGCATGCACCAGGTCGCGAAAAAGTCCACCAGCACCACGCCGGGCTGCGCCAAGGCGGCTTCGAAATGATCGCTGTCGAAATGATTGACATTTGCCATAATTGCACTTCCTTTCTAGTACCCTGCGTCAGCTAAAACATGAGATAAACGCGCAGGGATTTTTTCGCCAGACAAGGCGGATGATTGAGAAAAGCTGCCGCTTTTCGAATGAAGACAACGCAGGATGGCGGAAAAAGCTCCAGCGTATATCCTCGCTTTTAGATGACGCCGGGTACTCGCCGCGCGAAGAACGCCTCCGCGCCCGTTTTACCCTTTGGCCGCCTCTTGGGCGGCTATGAGTCCCTCGCCCACCGCCTTGGCAATCTGCAGCGGCTTGCCCGTGCAGTCGCCCGCAGCGTACAGGCCGGGAATATTGGTCTCCTGGCGGCGGTTCACCTTGACGAACCGACCGTCCAGCTCCAGGCCGGGCACCAGTGCGTCCGGGGCCATGACCTCCCGCAGAACGAACACCACGTCGCAGGGAATCTGCTCCCCGTCGGCCACGAACCCCTCCAGCCGGCCATCCCCCTGGATCGCCATGCTGCGGGCCGTCCGGTGGCCGATCCCCGGGTCCAACCCGTCCAGCTCCTGGCGGGTAATCACCGTCACCCGCACGCCAATCCCCTGCAGGAAATTGGCTTCTTCCCTCAGATCGGCGGCGTTGCCGGTGACCACGGCGGTCTTGCCCCGGTAGAGCATCCCGTCACAGGTGGCGCAGTAGCTGACTCCCTGCCCCACCAGCGCCGCCTCTCCGGGCAGCGGCGTGCCGGCCATCGCGCCGGTCGCCAGGATCACCCGCTTGCCTTCCACCAGCGTGTCGCCGAGCCCCACCAGGAACTTGTCCTCGAAGGGCAGCACCGACACCACCCGGCCGGATAGGAAAACCGCCCCGGCCTCCTCGGCCTCGGCGTGCATCCTGTCCAGCATCTCTCCGCCGGACAGGCCCCGCATCCCCAGATAGTTGTCCACCACCCGGGCGCGGAACAAGGGGTTGAGCCTGCGATCGTTGGTCAGCACGGCGCAGGTCTTGCCCCGTGCCGCGGCGTTAACCGCCGCCGACAGCCCGGCCGGGCCGCCACCGACGATCACAATATCATACGGCATCCGTCATCCCCGCCTTTCCAGTCGGCTTTTTTTCAGCAGCATGGAATTGGTCACCACCGACACCGAGCTGAAAGCCATGGCCGCCCCCGCGATGATGGGGTCGAGGAAGCCCAAGGCCGCCACCGGGATCCCGATGATGTTGTAGAAAAACGCCCAGAACAGATTCTGCTTGATTTTCCTCATGGTCGCCCGGGACAGCTGCACCGCCGTGGCCAGGGCGGAAATCCCGCCCCCCACCAGCACCACGTCTCCCGACTCCATGGCGATATCGGTGCCGCCGCCCATGGCAAAGCCCACGTCGGCCGCTGCCAGCGCCGGGGCGTCATTGATGCCGTCCCCCGCCATGGCGACCACCAGCCCTTCGGCCCGGTATCCCTCCACGGCCTCCACCTTGCCCTCGGGCAATACTCCGGCCACCACCTCGTCAATGCCGACCTGCCGGCCGATGGCCGCCGCCGTGCGGGGATTATCCCCCGTCACCATGATGGTACGGATCCCGAGCCGCCGCAGGGAATCCAAGGCGGCCCGGGAGGTATCCCGTACCGGATCGGCCACGGCGATAACCGCCGCCAGCCGATCGTCCACCGCCATGAGCAGCACGGTCTTTCCCTGCTCCTCCAGCGGCCGCACGTCGGTCTCCACGGCAATGCCCGCTTCCTCCATCAGCCGCCGGTTACCCAGCCGGATGGTCTTTCCCTCCACCCTAGCGGATACGCCCCGCCCGGTCAGGGACTGGAAATCCTCCGCCCCGGCCAGCTCCCCGTCGAAACTGTCCGTCACCGCCCGGGCGACCGGATGCTCCGACAGCTGTTCCACCGACGCGGCCAGCCGCAGCGCTTCCCGCTCCGGCAGTCCGTAGGCGATCAAATCGGTCACCGTGGGCTTCCCCTCGGTGATGGTGCCGGTCTTATCCAGAATCATCACCTGAATCCGGCAGGCGGTTTCCAGCGCGTCGGCGCTCTTGATCAAAATCCCCATGCTGGCCGCCCGGCCGGTTCCCACCATCAGCGCCGTGGGCGTGGCCAATCCCAGGGAACAGGGGCAGGCGATGACCAGCACCGCTACCGCCCGGGTCACGGCCTGCGCTACATCCCGGGTAAGGAGCGCCGTCAGCAGGAAGGTCAGCAGCGCGATCCCTATCACCGCCGGCACAAAAATCGCCGATACCTTGTCCGCGATCCGCTGGATGTGCGCCTTGGAGGACTGGGCCTCCTCCACCAGCCGGATAATCCCGGCCAGCATGGTGTCCCGGCCCACGCCCTCGGCCCGGATGGTCAGCGCGCCCGCGCCGTTGACCGTGCCGCCGAATACCTTGTCGTCCGGCTGCTTGTCCACCGGCATGCTCTCGCCCGTGAGCATGGACTCGTCCACCGCCGATTTTCCGGTCAGCACCACGCCGTCCACCGACAGGCTCTCCCCCGGGCGCACCAGCACGGTGTCTCCCTGCACGACCTCCGCCGCCGGGATTTCCGTCTCCCTGCCGTCCCGCAGCACCGTCGCGGTCTTGGGCTGCAGGTTCATCAGCAGCTCAATGGCCGCCGAGGTCTTGCTCCTCGCCCGCGTCTCCAGCAGCTTGCCCAGCAGGATGAGGGTGATGATGATGGCCCCGCTCTCAAAATACAAATGCCCGCCGCCGGACAGCACGTTGTACAGGCTGTAGCCATAGGCCGCCGTGGTTCCTAGGGCCACCAGCACATCCATGCTTGGGCTGCGGTTCTTCAGCGACAGAAAAGCTCCCTTGTAAAACCGCCACCCCACCACGAACTGCACAGGCGTCGCCAGTATCAGCTGCAGCCAGCCATTGTGCAGGATATGGGTCAGATGGGCGTTCGGCGCCGCGAACATCAGCACCATCATCAGCATGAAGGGCGCCGACAGCACCGCCGCTATCACAAACGTGACGGTCAGCGCGGTCAATTCCCGCTTGCGGAAGGTGGCCTTGTCCTCCACCACGCTGTATCCGGAAGCGCGGATGGCCTTCTCCATCTTTTTGCGGTCGGTCCTGGCCGGATCGTAGGTGATTTCAGCCCGCTCGTTGGCATAGCTGACGGTCGCTTGATCCACGCCCTCCAGCCCCTTAAGAGCATGCTCCACCGCCGCGGAGCAGCGCACACAGGTCATGCCGCCGATTTGCAAGGTAATCGTTTCGGTCATAGCGTTCCTTTCTCTCTGCTTAGCTTGCCGTGTATCCGGCGGCTTCCACCGCCTTTATCAGTTCCTCTTTTCCGGTCTTGGCCGGCACATAGGTCACCTGGGCGCTTTTCGCCTCCAGGCTGACCTTTGCGCTTTTCACGCCCTTGATCGCTTTCAAGGCCTCCTGTACATGCTGGACACAGTGCGGGCAGGTCATGCCCTCCACCTGCAGGGTCAGGGTCTCGGTTTTGTCAAACATTGTCGCTGTCTCCTTCCTCGGCTTGGGAATTTTCAAAGCCTTCCACGGCGGCGGCCCCGCCGTCCGCCGCGGCGTACTTTTCGATCTTCATCATATGGCCGGTGCCGATCAACACGGCCATGGCCACCGCCAGCACCACAAAACCGGCCTGCACGCCGATCCGTTTGCCCACACTCTTTTCCCGGGTAGAGCAAGCCAGTATAACCGAACGAACCCAGAAGGGCACCGGCAGCGCCGTCAGCAGCACCACATTGACATTCATCGCCGTGTATCCGCTTTCGGTAAACGTTCCCTCCAGCCCGCCGAAATTGACGATGGTCATCACCGCCGCAATCATGAAAGCGAAGCCGATCACCAGGAAAAACACCGAATCCCAGACATGCTGCCGATGCCGGCGGGTGTAGGACATGAGGGAATACACCCCCACGCCCAGCAGGACGGCCGCCGTCAGGAACAGAAGAACGTTGGATCGCACATAGGCTTCCTCCATTTGCCCCTCCGTATGCATCGCCGCCTGAAAAAGTACGGATATGACCAGGAGAAGCGCCGTCAGGCACTCATAAGCGATCGCCTTGGCAAATCGGGATATGTTCATGGGTATGAGCACTCCTTTCACACGTCCGCCGGCTGTCCGGCAGGCTGATATGTCCTTGTGGCGCCGCGTACGCTTTCGCGGCGATTTCTAAATAAGCGCTGAAAAAATCACGCCCGGCGGCTCAGCCTTGGCTTGGTGAGGAAATCTCCCGCACCAAGCCAACCACTGGATTTCATCATCGCTTACCTAGGCCATGACCTCCGCCTGGATCTGGGGCAGCAAAGCGGCGGCGGATGCCTTGTCGGCCACGTCGGTACCGTCCTTCATGGCACTGGCCGTGCCGCAGGCTGCCGCCAGCCGACAGCATTCCAGCTGGCTCTTGCCCTTGACAAAGCCGACGATATACCCCGCCAGCGTGCTGTCTCCGGCGCCCACCGTGGATTTCACCTCCACCTTGGGCACCATGGCGCGAATGGTCTCCCCCGGGCCGTCCTCGGTATCCCGGCTGACGCAGACCAGCCCGTTTCCTCCCAGGGATACCAGCACGTTTTCCACTCCCGCATCGGCCAGCCGCCGCGCCGCCGAAACCACGTCGGTGATGGTGGTGCCCGGCACCTCCACCACATGCCGCAGCTCGTGGATGTTGGGCTTGATGAGCCAGGGGGATATACGGCGGTACTGCTCCAAGGTGAACAAATCGGTGTCCACGGCCACCAGCGCCCCCGCGTTTTTCACCGCCAGAATCAGCTCCAGATAATCCTGGGGCGTGATGTTCTCCGGCAGGCTGCCGCCGAAGGCTACGATGTCCCCCGGCTTCATCCTGGACTGGATCAGGGCCATCAGCGCCCCCACCATCATGGTGGACATGGACAGGCCCTTGCGGTTGAGCTTGATCGTCTGCTCCTCATAGCGCAGGGTCAGGTTTTCCCGCACCACGCCCTCCACCTGGAGCACCTCATAGCGCAGCCCGTCCTTCTCGAGGTACCGGCAAAACTCGGCGTGGTTGTCCTTCCCCGCCACCGCCAGGCACAGGTTGTCCAATCCATAGGACTGCACGACCCGGGAGACGTTGATGCCCTTGCCTCCCACGCCCCGGCTTTCATCCGTCACCCGGTTGGCCTCGTCGGTGCGCAGGCCGTCCAGCCAGAGGGTGACGTCGATGGATGGGCTGAGGGTGACGGTGATAATTCCTCTGTGCATGTCGCTTCCCCTTTTCTGTCCCGTCCCCGCCGCCGTCTTTTCGGCGGCGGGGCCCGCAATATCCGCCGTTTGGCGAAACCTAGGTAAGCGATGATGGAATCCCGTGCAAGAGCGCCATTACATCATCACTTCCCCAGCGCCGGCTGTTACGCCCGGCGCCATTTCACGCCCTGGGGCGTATCCTCCAGGACGATGCCCTTGGCCGTCAGTTCGTCCCGGATCCGGTCCGCCTCCGCCCAGTTTTTGGCCTTGCGGGCGGCGGTGCGGGCCTCGATAAGCGCCTCGATATCCTCGTCCAGCAGCTCCGCCTTCCGATCGTACAGCAGCCCGAGCACGCCGGTCAGCTCCTCGAACAGCTCGCTCGCCGCCGCCACGTCCGCCCGTGCCGGCTGGGCACCCAACTTGACGTTGATGTCCCGCACCAGCTCGAACAGGGCCGCGATGGCATCCGCCGTGTTGAGATCGTCCTCCATGGCGGCGATGAATTGATCCCGCCGGGAGGCCAGCGCCGCGGCAAACGCCGGATCCCCGTCACCCTCGCCGGCGTTCCCGACGGCGAATTCCAGCGCGCTTTTGCAGTTGTACAGCCGATCGAGAGAGGCCTTGGCCTGCTCGATGATGGCGGTGTTGTAGTTGATGGGGCTGCGGTAGGAGGAGGAGATGAGGAAAAACCGGATGGGCTCATAGCCGTACTGTTCCGCCACATCCCGCACGGTGAAGAAGTTGTTCAGGGATTTGGACATCTTCTTGTTGTCCACGTTGATATACCCGTTGTGCATCCAATACCGGGCGAACGGCGCGCCGTTGCAGCATTCGCTCTGGGCGATTTCGTTTTCATGATGGGGGAAAATCAGATCCTGGCCGCCGCAGTGGATGTCGATGGTTTCTCCCAGATACCGGCGGGCCATGGCGGAGCATTCGATATGCCAGCCCGGCCGCCCGTCGCTCCAGGGGGAGGGCCAGCTGGGCTCTCCCGGCTTGGCCGCCTTCCACAGGGCGAAATCCATGGGATCCTCCTTTTCCTCCCCGACGGCAATGCGCGCTCCCGATTCCAAATCGTCCAGCGGCTGATGGGACAGCTTGCCGTATTCGTCAAAGGTGTGGGTGCGGAAATACACGTCCCCATTGGCCGCCCGGTACGCATAGCCCTTTTCCACCAGTCCGGCGATGAGGCTCTCGATCTCCTCCATGTTTTCCGTGGCCTTTGGATGGACGGTGGCCTCCCGCACGCCCAGTCCCTTGGCGTCCACCCAGAACTCCTCGATATACCGGGCGGCGATCTCCTGATAGCCGACTCCTTCCTCATTGGCCCGGCGGATAATCTTGTCGTCGATATCGGTGAAGTTCTGGACGAATTTCACCTCGTAGCCCCGCCATTCCAGATACCGGCGCAGCACATCGAACACACAAAGGGGCCGCGCGTTGCCGATATGGATGTAGTTGTACACCGTGGGGCCGCACGCGTAAATGCGCGCCACTCCCGGCTCCAGCGTCACCAGCTCTTCCTTTTGGCGGGTCAGGGTGTTGTAAATCTTCATGGGCTGCTTCTCTCTTTCCATACTGAATTCCGGTCGGGCCCTCCCGGGCCGCCGTCCTCCGTCTCGCTTTTCCGGAGGGCGGCGGCCTGCGGCGGACACTCCCGTATTGTTATTGAACGAACGCCGTCGGGTCCGGGGCGTCTCCCCCGGTCTTTTCGCCCAGCTGCGCTTCCAGCAGGGCGATCCGGTGCTCCAGGCGGCACAGCTCCTGGGCCACCGGGTCGGGAATATGCACCTGGTCGAGATCGACGATTTTAGCGCCGTTGCGCCGCACCACCCGGGCCGGTACGCCCACCGCCGTGGAATTTTCGGGAATGGCGTCAAGCACCACCGCGCCGGCGGCAATGCGGACATTGTCCCCGATGGTGATCGGCCCGAGCACCTTTGCGCCGGAGCCCACCATCACGTTGTTGCCCAGCGTGGGATGCCGTTTGCCCTTATCCTTCCCGGTTCCGCCCAGCGTTACTCCCTGATAAATGGTGCAGTCGTCGCCGATGATGGTGGTTTCCCCGATGACCACGCCGGTGCCGTGGTCGATGAACAGGCGGCGGCCGATTTGGGCGGCGGGATGGATTTCGATGTTGGTGCGCCGCACGCACCTCTGGGAAATCCAGCGGGCGATAAATTTCATTCTGTGCCGGTAAAACCAATTGGCTTTCCGGTGCGCGCGAATGGCCTTGAAGCCGTTGTACAGCAGCATGACCTCCAGGGCCGATCGGGCGGCGGGATCCCGCTCCCGGATAACGGCGATGTCTTCGCGCATGCGTTCAAACATGCAATGCCCATTCCTTTCTTACTTAGCAATAACACAAGGGAACCCTCGCGGCGGCCCCGGGGAACCGCCGCATAAGGTGAGGGAGCGCTCCCCCTCGCCTTATGAAAAACGCCTCCGTCCCGTCCAGCGTCCTACGCCTGGACGAAACGGAGGCGACTCGTCGCGGTTCCACTCCGGTTCGCGGAAAACGGGCGCTTTCACGCCGCGGCTTCCGCCTTGTTGGCCCGGTAACGGGGGCTTCCGCGCGAAGATACTATAAGGCGGGCTCTGCCGCCCGTTCCCTCCGCGGACTGACGGGTGCATTTCTCCCAGCGGGGCCGTCTGGAGCGCTTCCACCCGCGCCGCCTGCGGCGCGGCGCTCCCTCTCTGGGACGCCCGTGTGCCGGATACTTCTCCCGGTAAACGTCTGTAAGCGATATCAGGCAGCCGCTGCGGGCCGCTAGATAAGCGATGATTAAACCCAGTGGTCGCTGAGCCGCCAGGCACGATTTCTTCATCGCTTATCTATTGTCATTATAGTACGATCCGGCGGAAAAATCCACCTTTATTTTCCATTCAGCCGCCGCTGGTGAAATATTGCCGGTACGACCAGACGTACTGGAACCCGGAAATCACGGTCAGCACCACCGACACCCAGATGAGCGCCTGCCCCACCAGGGGCAGCACGTCGAACAGCCAGCCCGGCACCGCCGTTCCGGCCAGAAGCGTGTGCTCCCAGCTGCAGAACTCCAGCGCCGCCAGCATGTAAAGGATGGACGCGAACTGAGCCACCGTCTTGGCCTTGCCGGCCAGGCTGGCCGCGATAACGGTGCCGTCCTTGGCCGCCACCAGCCGCACGGAAGTCACCATGAACTCCCGCGTCAGGATGATCATCACCGCCCACACGTCCAGCCGCCCCGCCGCCAGGAAGCCGAGGAACGCCGCCGTGGTCAGCATCTTGTCGGCCAGCGGATCGAGAAATTTGCCAAGGTTGGTGATAAGGCCCCGGCTGCGGGCGATTTTCCCGTCGAACATATCGGTCAGCGCCGCCGCGCCGAACACCAGCCCGGCCGTCAGATTGTGAAACGGAAACTCCCACAGCAGCAGCAGTAAAAATATAGGAGCCAGCAGGATGCGTATCACCGTCAGTTTATTGGGCAGATTCATCCACATACTCTCCCATCAGATCCCAGTCCATGGCATCCGTAATGTTGACCTGCACCAGCCTACCAGGCTGTACCGCACCGCGCGGGCAGGAGAAAAACACCTTGCCGTCGATATCGGGGGCGTCCCCCTCGCTGCGGCCGAACCAGCATTCCGCGTACCGGTCATAGCTTTCCACCAGCACCGGGATGGTTTTTCCGACCTGTGCCTGGTTATACGCGTCGGAAATCCGCGTCTGCTCCTCCATGACGATATCCCGGCGGCGCTGCTTTTCCTCTTCCTCGATCTGTCCGGGCAGGGAGGCCGCGACGGTCCCCTCCTCCAGGGAAAAAGCGAAGCAGCCCAGCCGCTCGAATTTTACATCCTGTATAAATTGACAGAGTTCTACAAATTCCGCCTCTCCCTCGCCGGGGAAGCCGGTCATCACCGTGGTGCGCAGGACGATGCCCGGCACCCTGTCGCGGATGCGGGCAATCAGCTCCCGCAGCGTGCGCGCGTCGCCTGTCCGGTTCATGGCGGTCAGCACCTTGCCGCTGACATGCTGGATCGGGATGTCCATATAGTTCAGCACCTTGTCCTCCGCGGCCATGACGTCCAGCAACTCGTCGGTGATGTGCTCCGGATAGCAGTACAACAGCCGGATCCAGCGGATCCCCTCGATGCCGCACAAGCCGCGCAGCAGCTGGGGCAGCCGGGCCTCCCCGTACAAATCGGTGCCGTACAGGGTGGTGTCTTGGGCCACCAGGATCAGCTCCTTCACCCCGTCGGCCGCCAGCTTTTCGGCCTCCGCGAGAAGGCTCTCCATCGGGCGGGAGCGCAGCCGGCCCCGGATGGACGGGATCGCGCAGTAGGTGCAGCAGTTGTTACAGCCGTCCCCGATGCGCAGATAAGCGAAAAAGCTGGGGGTCGTCTGCAGCCGGTCGCCCTCCAGGCTCCAGCAGTCCTTGTCGGGGAACCGGACGGTTTTCTCCCCGCTCATTACCCGGCGCACCGCCTCCACAATATCCCCGTTGGCGCCGAGGCCCAGCACGCCGTCGCATTCGGGCAGCTCGGTCACCAGTTCGTCCTGGTACCGCTCGGCCAGGCAGCCGGTGACGATGATGCGCTGAATCCGCCCCTCCTGTTTCAGCTGGGCGAATTCCAGAATATTCTCGATGGATTCCTTTTTGGCGTCCTCGATGAAACCGCAGGTGTTGACAATCACCACATCCGCCAGGCCGCTTTCCGCCACCAGTTCAAAGCCGGCCTGCTCCAGCTTGGCCAGCATCAGTTCCGCATCCATCTGGTTCTTCGGGCAGCCGAGAGATACCATTCCCACTTTACATGTCATAGGTTGTACTCCACTTTTCTTTTGTCCCGTCAGTCCCCGCTGTCCTCCTGCTCCGACAGGGCGGCTTCCATGGCCCGCCGGACGGCGTCGCCGCCGAAGCCGTAACGGGCCAGCGCCGCGGCGGTTTTCCGGCGGGCGTTGTCGTCATACAGCCTATTATAGTATTTTTTGCGCAACAGTTCAAGTGCCTGTTGTCCGTCGTCGGTTTCCGCTTCCTCCATGGCCTCGGCCGCGGCCTCCTCCGCCAGGGCGCGGTCAATCCCCTTACCCGTCAGCTCCTGCGCCAGGCGGCGGCGGGGATAGTGCTTTCTGGCCAGCAGGTCCCGGGCCAGCCGGCGGGCGTAGGCCTCGTCGTCTACCAGCCCCAGCTCCTCCATGCGGGCCGCCGTTTCCTCCGCCGCCTGCGCGCCCGCCGTTTGGCGCAGCTTCTGCTCCAGCTCCCCGCGGGAGTGATCCCGCATGGACAGCAGGTACAGCGCTTTTTCTCGCGCCCGCCGCCGGCTTCCGGCTTCCAGCAGCTCCCGCAGCTGATCGTCGTCGATCCGTCCTCCCATCCGATAGGGCGATTCGTCAAAGGCCGCGGCGTCCACCGTTACCGCCGGTTCCCCGTCCAGATACAGCTGATACAGCCGCCCCCGCCGCTTGCGCACATCCGTAATGATCATACCGCGCCTCTCCTTACCAAAAAAGAATAGGGCGGTTTTCTAAAACCGCCCCCAGCGTGTCGACAAAGTCGACACGCTGCTGGACGGGGATGCCGGATCGCGGCGGC
>ENA-ORTH01003231-ORTH01003231.1-human-gut-metagenome-genome-assembly--contig:-NODE-3231-length-11144-cov-2.911624_pt1 | contig 11144 bp, 6 predicted proteins | sample MGYA00241914_ERZ509192 | MGnify/ENA primary metagenome ERZ509192 (study PRJEB26280, sample SAMEA2338826) | human gut metagenome | biome: human gut; feature: human-associated habitat; material: faeces... | reverse complement strand
CGATCACGGCAAGGTGTACCCCACCTACACGCCCGAGCTCTGCGACGCCATGGCCGAGCTGGCCTGCGGCGCCGACATCCTCACGCCGAATTTGACGGAGGCTGCCATCATCTTGGGCGAGCCCATCGGCGACGAGTGGGCCGGCACGGACATCTCGGATGCGGAGGCGCACCGCCTGGTGGACGCCCTGGTGGCAAAGGGCGCGAAGCACGTGGTGCTGAAGGGCATCCAGCGCGAGGGCGAGACGTGCATCCGCAACTTCGTGGGCGGCGCCGACATGGAAACCGTAGAGGTGCACAACGAGTACCTGCCCTACATGCTGCACGGCACGGGAGACCTGTACGCGTCGTGCCTGCTGGCAGCCGTCATGGCGGGCCGCCCGCTGGAAGAGGCCGTGCGCTTCGCCGGCGACTTCGTGCACGACGCCATGATTGTGAGCGCCCAGCAGCCCGAGTTCCGCGATCGCGGCGTGAGCTTCGAGCCCCTGCTGGGGAAGGTGTGCGAGTTGCTATAGCTGGGTGAATGCGCATTCGGGAATTCTGACCTGGTAAAAGGCAGGTTTCGAGCAGCTTCATCTGCAGCGGGAACGACAAGAAGGCTGCACAGCAGCGCAGAACTCAAGGATATTGCAAAACGCTCGGAAGGCAGCGCCCGCGAGGGGGACCCCGACACGCTCAAGCTCACTCAGGACGAGAGGGTGCTCGGACCATGTTCGCTGCCGCTGCGTCAAGCTCCACGTCGAACAGCTCCATAAGCTCCGTGCGCGAATGGACGCCGAACTTCTGATAGATGTTGCGAATGTGGAAACGCACGGTGTTCTCCGACACAAACAGGAGCTTGGCGATGGTCTTTGGCGCGCGGCCTTGGCGCAGGTGGTCGAGCACCTCGCGCTCCCGCACCGAAAGGTTGGCCTGTTCTATCAACACCTGCGCGCGCTCAGACGCCCGAACGCCGTCCGCCTCGGACGCGCCGCTCTCGTTTGCGCCGCCCGTAACCACAGGGGCATCCAGCGTATCGGCGGCTCTCGCCTTGGGCGCACCCCGTCTGCCACCCCCTTCTTTCACGAGGTTCTTATCCTTGAACAATACCAGCGTGGCAATGAGGATAAGGTAGACCGCCACGAGCGCCAGGATGGTGAGCGCAATATCGCCGGGTTCAAGGTAGCCGATGTAGAAAAACGCGAAGAAGAGTCCTGCGAAGTTCGCGCCCATCACGACAAGCTGCATGATGCAGAACACCTTGAGTGGGCTCGCTTCCTCAGAGCGGTACTCTTCGGCGATGAGGCAGTAGAAGATAATGTTCGTGAACGTGAAACCCACCTGCACGAACGAATTCACCATACCGCGCCCGATGGCGTCCCAGGCAAGCGGGAGAAGCAAGAAGCCCAGAGCCGACAAGGGCAGGATGAACTTATAGAGCCGCGGCACCTGGAACGCTTGGGGCGCCAGCAGGGCGGGCAGCAGCAGGATGCCGTTCAGCGAGAACATGATGACGAAGGCGGTCCGCTGGTAGGTTTCGAGCGAAATATTCTCCTGACCCGTCACGTTCATCATGAGACCGGCCATGAAGGCCATGAGCGCCACGCCGACAAGTGGGCGACCGAGGTGCCGGAACGCTCGACGGTCAGCCGATGGATCGACAAGCCGCTCAGCGCGCGCGGAATGCTCGCCAGAGCGCAGGGCGCGCACGCAACAGGCGAGCGCCGCAAAGTACGACGCCACAGCCACAACCCACGGTACAGGCGCAGGAAGAAACGTTGTCGCGATGTACAGTACGGCGGCCACCACCGTTGCTCCGACCAGAAACACGTAGCTCGACCGGATGGGAAGCGCGCTGACGAACGTGAACCACAGCACGATAGCGAACGCATCCCCCGCGCCGATCCACACGCCGCTGGCAAAAAACCAGGGCAGCAGCACCTCGATGTGCGCCACCGCAGTGAGCTGAAAGACGATGGCCATGATGGCGAATCCGACTAGCGCGCAAGCCGCCGAGGCCGCCACCGATGCCGCCAGCGGAAGCTGGCGCTTGCGACGTACAAGGAGCACGGTCACCGCAGCAAGCCCCACCATGCGGCCCAGAATGATGAAGAACAGGTAGAGCGCCTTGGGCAGATAGCCGATCTCTACAACCGAGGAGATGGTGGTGGGCGAGACGAACGTCGTGCAGACGTACACAGAGTACAGCACAAATCCGGCGAAGGCCACCGCCATGCCGGAAGACCGTTTCCTCACGTCAGTTCGCACCGACTCCCCTCCCCACAAGCCCTTATGTCAAACGATACTACCACACCGCCCCGACAGCAACCTATCAGGTTTTGATAGGCTGCGCGCGACCCGCAGCCAAAACCATACCGGATGGATAGCGACTTCACGCGCAACCTGCGCAATCATACGGGCGACGGCGCTGCCGCAGGGGATCATGACCACAGGGAAGCGGCTGCGTGCTCTACCCGATGCACTCGCGACATCATGCCGCAGGATGCACGGTACTGGGCCGATAGCCACAAGGCTCGCGCCGAAATCACAAGGAAAGGATGCACCATGGAACATGCAATCGATCGACGGAACTTCCTCAAAGGCGCTCTAGCCACCGGAGCACTCGCCGCAGGCGGCGCCGCGCTGGCTGGCTGCAGCCCCGCGAAGCCCGAAGAAGGCGGAAGCGCCGGCAACACGACGGACGCCGGAGCCCTTCCCAAGGGGTATGAGTGTGCAGAGGACTGGTTGGGCGAGAAGCCGGTCGTAGACGAGGGCGACATTGCCGAGACGAAGGATTACGATGTGGTGGTGTGCGGCGGCGGCAACGCCGGCGTGCAGGCTGCGCTTGCCGCGGCTCAGGAAGGCGCGAAGGTGGCCGTGCTGGAAATCCAGCCGGAAGCTTCCTGGGTGCAGCTGGGCAACGATATCTGCGCGTTCAACGCGCAGTGGCTCGTAGAAAAAGGCTATGGTCCCTACAAGGTGGGCGATATCGTGGCCGAGTTTATCCGCCGCGGAGGCGGGCGCGTCAGCGCCGAGATCATCCGCAAGTTCGTGGCGAACTCCGGCGACATGCTGGACAACATCATCGCGCAGATCCCGGAGACCTCCAACCTGTTCGACCTTGAGACCGGCCAGGCCCAAATCCAGGTGGCTTACAACATGCCTGACGGCAGCTACTATCCCTTCGAGCGCGGCGGTTTCAAGTCCTGGGCCACGACCATCCAAAACCTCAGCACCAAGAATCCAACGCCGGTCTGCGGGCGCGAGGACGTATCGCGCATGACCGAAATAGCGCTGTACTGCAAAGACGCCGCCGAAAAGCTAGGTGCCGAGTACTTCTTCGAGACCGACGTCACGGTGCTCGAGCAGAATGACGCGGGCGACGTGACGGGCGTCATCGCGAAAGGACCGGACGGATACGTGCGCTACAACGCCGCGAAGGGCGTCATCCTGGCCACCGGCGACTTCGGCGCAAATCCCGACATGGTAGTAAACCTGTGCACCGACATCAACGAGCAGTCGCTGCGCTGCGACATCCCTCGCGAGGAGATGACCGGCGAGAGCAACAACAAGGGCACCGGACACAAGCTGGGCTGCTGGGCAGGCGGCTTCATCGAGCAGGCGCCGCGCCCCTGCATGAACACCAACGGCGGCAACGCGGGTCCGTGGGGCACCACGCCGTTCCTGTGGCTCAATGACTACGGCAAGCGCTTCATGAACGAAGCTATGACGCCCTACATCAAGCCCACCACGCTCAAGCAGCCGCGCGGCATTCTGGCCACCATCTGCGACTCCAAGTACATGGACGTTATGAAGCAGTGCTCGACCGACCACTTCTCCCCCAACTGGGGCGCAGCGGGCGTCGACATCATCAAGATCATGGATCGTATGGAAGAGCAGATGCAGTCTGCCGTCGGGAAAGGAGCGGAAGGCGTCAGCGTCGACGGCGTGTACGTCATCGAATACGACAACACGATGCCCGACCAGGTGTACGCTGCCGATACCATCGACGAGCTGCTGGATTACCTGGGCTACGAGGGCGATGCCAAGAAGGAAGCGCTCGCCACTATCGAGCACTACAACGAGATGTGCCATGCTGGCGAAGACTCCGACTTCGGCAAGGACAGCGTGTTCATGAGCGCTATCGAGAACCCGCCGTTCTTCGGATCGGCGCAGCCGAATACCGGACGCGGCTACGTCGGCCTCGTCAGCCTATGCGGCATGGTGACCGACGACAATCTTAACGTGCTCTCCTCCGACCTGAAGACTCCCATCAAAGGCCTGTATGCAGTGGGCAACTGCCTGGGCCAGCGTTTCGGCAACGCCTATTCCACGCCAGCCGCCGGCAGCTCCGTCGGCATGGCGCTCACGCACGGCTACGTTGCAGGCAAGATCGTTGCCGGAGGAACGGTGAAGTAAAGCCATCTCCCGCGGGAAGCTGCCCTCCCTCCCTGGCAGCTTCCCGCTTCTACCCCTCGTCACCTGCAAGCGCAACGTCATCGTACGCATATTCATCCGGACAGGTTTCGACGAATACGCACGCGACCAGCACCAAGACCGACGATCCAAGCGTAACGAGCAGATCGGGCAGAGCGGGAGCCTGGGCCGTCGCGCCGGTCACGTACCCGGCGGCAAAAAGCCCGCCCAGCAGAAGCGCCCCGGCGGCAATCGTGCCCAGCGCCGCAAACGCGCGCGTCTTCCGCAGCCGAAACACGCTGAGCACAAGCACCGCCACGAACCAGCTGGCGACCATGCACCAGTAGGCAGGCTGCACGAGGAGGGCGTACATGCCTGCCTGAATGTCGACTCCGGCGAAATCCATGTGCGCGAACGCTTCCCACCCCAAGAGTGTCTGAGAACCGCATGCCGCCAGCAGCGTAGCGACAAGCACGCAAAACGCCGTCGTCGCAATCGCACGAGCCGGACGAAGGCAGAAACCGGCTGCAAGCGGCGCAATCGGACCTAGTCCCACAGCTCCGGCAAGCGCAGGCGCGAAGGCGACATTCGCGGCGGCATCGCCTTTGCGGCCCGCACCGTACCACCAGGCTGCGGTCGCCGCCAGCAGGACGCATCCCGCAGCGGGCGCATCGCGCACGATAAAAGCGGCCGCAAGCGCGACGTACGCAAGCAAAGCGCCCAGGTGAGGCTTGAGCGCGCCGGCGAGCGCGATGAGGGCAAGCAGCCCCCAGAACACCGGCCCTTGCATCTCGTTCGGCACGGGAACGTTCGACAGCGCCAAGAGCGCGACGAGCGCGCTCCCGGCCGCACCCAGCACATGAGCTGCGATCATGCGCTGGCGCCACGTGACGCGCTCGTTCAAGGGAACGCGGTCGACCGGCGCTTCCTCAAGTGCGCGCCCGTCCTCTTCGTTGTCCATCCGGGCCTGTCCCACCAGGGCGGCCAGCTCCCGCACGCCGCGCTTCGGATCCCCCAAAAAAGGTTCCAACTCTTCAGCGAAATCCGTCACGTTGTCGTAGCGTTCTTCGCGGTCAGGGTCGAGCGCGTAGAAGATAACGTCGTCGGCCGCCGCATCGAGCTCGTCCCAGCACAACGACGGCAGCACGAGTTCGGCATCTTCGATGCTCGCTTCCGCACGCGCCAGGTCGGGCGCCAAGAAGGGATTCTCTCCCGCCAGCATTTCGTAGACAACCGAGGCAAGCGCCCATTCGTCGCAGCGAGCGTCCAGGCTCTCCTGCCGCATCTGCTCGAGCGGCATGTAGCCGATGGTTCCCCCGCCCGCAACGCCGAAGCCGGACGCATCCGCCAGCGTAGCCAGGCCGAAGTCGGTTACCTTCACCTGTCCCTGTCGGTTGATGAGCACGTTGTCCGGTTTAATGTCCAGGTGAAGAACCTGGTTGTCGTGCGCCACCTCGAGCGCATGGGATACAGCCGCGAACACGGCCGCCACGATATCGAGCGTGAGATGCTCGTCGTAGCGCCGCAAAAGCTGCGTGAGCGTCATGCCCTCCACGTACTCCATGATGAGGTAGGCCGTTGATCCCTGTACCTCGAAGTCGTAGACAGCCACGATGCTCGCGTCGCTCAACATGGCAGCGGTCCGAGCCTCGTCGAGACCCGGCACATGCGCGAGCGAGCGCACGAACGGCTCCGCGTTTTCTTTATCGAAGGCCCCAGACCCCTCGCATCCGTCGTCTTCGAACCCTTCCTCCGCGAATCCGGCGCCTTCGTCCCACGAGGCTTGGGGCGCGCGCATTGCATCGGCACCAGGAAGGGCTGCACGCGCCGCATCCGCTTCGTCGAGCTCGATGATCTTGATGGCGACTTTTCGCTGGATGCGCGTATCCCAGGCAACCTGTACCGTGCCGAATCCACCTGAGCCCGCCTCGACGATGGGCCGGTATCGTTGTAATATGAGCTGCCTGTTGCCTACCATGCGCCTATTATAGGGCAATGCCCCGAATCGCGACGTTGCGGCTGCTCGCCAACATGCGCAGGATGCGCGCTCGCAATGCAACCTATGCGCCCCAGGAGGGGTGCAAAGGCGTTCTTCAAGGTATGAAAAAGAAACCCCACGTTTTTGACGTGGGGTTTCTTTAAAAACCAGTGGTGCGGGTGAAAGGACTTGAACCTTCATGAGATTGCTCTCATACGGACCTGAACCGTACGCGTCTGCCAATTCCGCCACACCCGCATTCGCTTTCCGACCTCGGTCGAAAGCAAGAACAGATGATACAGGAGTTGACCAGCCGATGCAAGGCCGAAAATACTTCTCTGACGCAAAAGATCGGATTGGTCGCGCTGCAGGAGGCGGGTTCACGAATCAGGGGGGTCCGCACGATCCCTCGCGAGGACTTCCGAAGGTGTGCGCGGCGGCGAGAGCCGGCGGGATGAGCAGAAGCACCGTCGTTGCGAGCAGCGCAAGATCGGCGGGACTTCCTGTAACGTAGGTGGACGAAAGGCCGCTCGTCACAAGCACGGGACCGGTATACATCAGGTTGAACAAGCCATGCACGCCCGCAACCGTCCAAAGGCTGCCCGTGCGCATGAAGAGCGCCGCCATGAAGAATCCGAACAAGCCCGCCTGCACGGGCTTGAGCGCAAACTGCGCCCAAGCGACGGCGCTTCCCGCCGCGGCTGCGTCCACCGCCGACACATGCAGGATGCCGAACAATGCCGACGAAGCAATCGCCGCTTTGAGCATACCCCGCGGCCATGGGCCCGCGGATTTGAAAGCGATCGATCCGGAAACGGTCGCGTCGTAGCCGTTTCGCCGACCCGTGCCGAAAGCGAGCGCGAAAGCATCGAGTGCGAGTACGCGGAACACCCCTTCCTCGAACACCCCGGTAAACAGGCACAGCAGAGCAACTGCCGCAACGCGAAAGGTAAGGCCAGGCGCGACGCCCGCACCTCCCGACACCGCATCGCCCACCGCCCCAGCGCCCCCGGCCGCCCACCATGACGTCGCACCCGCAAGCGCTCCGATCGCCAGCACCGCGACCGTCCACCGACCGAGCCCTCCCCAACGCGCGCGGTCTCTGCCTCCGCGCGCGTCGCGCGCGCTTCGACAGGTGTTCTCGCTCCACTCGCCAACCGCATTCGAGCCCGCGTCCGTGCCGCACCCGTGCGCCGCGCCGCCCACCGCCGGCAAGCAGAGCGCCGTTCGATGCCCGAGCGCAACCGCGATCATGGCCACGGCGGCCAGCACGACCGACTGCGCGACCGACGATGCGAGCGTGTTGCCAGGAATCATCTGGAAGCAAAGCGCGCAGAGGACAAGCGTCGTCGCGAACAGCGCAAGTCGATGCGCACGAACGGCACGGACGAAGCGTGCCGTTCCGGCGCGCAGGCTCGCGCCGGAACCGGGTTCGCTAGGATGCCGCAAGCCCACGCGCCACCCCCTGCCTTTCGCTCCGAAGCCGTCCTTTTCAGCAGTATACTGGACACCGCCCAGCAATCGCCCGACGACCCGAACGAGCCCGGCAATCGGCCGACACACCCGAACCCGACAGGAACACCGATGCCCACCAGCCCCGCATCTCATCACAATCTCTCCGACCCCGCCGGCGACTGCGGTGCCGACCGCATCGGCCTGTCATCGTTCGCGCTCAAGATCGTCGCAATCGTGGGCATGACCCTGAACCACGCAGCCTATATCTTCTATCCCTATCTGCCGTTCGAAGCTCAATGCGTCATGCTTGCCGTGGGCGGCGTCACGTTTCCCGTCATGGCGTTTCTGCTGGTGGAAGGATATCGATACACATCGAATATGCGAAAATACGCAGGAAGGCTACTCGTGTTCGCGCTCGTGTCCGAGGTGCCGTACTGGCTGTTCCTCTCGCACGAAGGCAACGTGCTGTTCACGCTGCTGCTGGGGCTGGCAGCGCTTTACTTGTACGACCATGTGGAGCAGCGCGCAGCGTTTTGGTTGATCTTCACCGTCATCGTCGCGGCGAGCTCGCTGTGCGACTGGGGAATTCTCGGCGTGGTCATGATCCTGATGATTCGCATCATGCCCGACCGACGGCAGCGCGTTGTCTACCCTGTCCTCGTACCCATCGCGTCTCTCGGCCTTCCGCGCTTGTCGGCGCTCATGTCCTCGCTCGATCTCGTGCATCTGCCGTTCATGCTCTATGCTTTCGTCGGCTGCACCGGGGCGATTCCGCTTTTGCTGTCCTACAACGGGCGGCGCGGACGCCCCCTCAAATACTTCTTTTACGCGTATTACCCTGCGCACATCTTTGTGCTCGGTCTTGCCAAAGGACTGATGTTCGGCGACTGGATGCTCGGATTTTAGCATCGTGCCCGGAAACCGCACGATCGCAGGTTCCGGGCACGCCTTTCTCCTTGCCTCTACTCGCCACGCGAACGCGCGACGCTACTTCCAATCGGCTCCGAGCACCACCAAAAAGCCCGTGTCGAACACGTACGTGCCGTCATTGTGCTTGACAACGCTTGCACCCAGCGCGTCGGCGATTTCCTGCGCCTCGTCAGCCTGCCCTTCTTCACGGTACACCACGACGGTCTTCGCGTAATTGAAGTTCTCGGCGTTGCCCGCATCCACGTTGTGGTAGCCCAGCGCCTCGAGGCGTTCGGCCGCCTCGGCGCCGGCGCCGGCAATGCCGTTGCCGTTGCGCACGGCCACCGAGCCCGACTTTTTCGTCGACGAACTCCCCGACCCTGCGCTCGAACTCGGGCCCTTCGGGCCGCTGCCGGTGGAGGCAAGCACCGTTCCCGAAGCCTCGTCGACAACATCTTCCTCAGTGGGGGGCAGACCCTGGTCCACGCGGTTCATCATCTCTTTCCAAGCTTCGACATCGGTAATTTCGTACCATACGTCGCCGATGTACTCCGACGTTGTGGGTTCCATGGCGGAGTAGATATCGTTGTCGGGATCGAGGCCCTGCATGGTCTGGGCGATGCCGATGATGTCCGTGATCCCCAGATCCGTGGTCACGTACCCGCTGAGCGACGTGATGGTGTTCGCCATGGTGGCCACGTCGGAGGACAGCAGCTTCTTCGCGATAGCCGCCAGCACAAGACGCTGATTGGCGGCGCGATAGGAGTCACCATCGCCGTAATCGTCGTATGCGTGGCGCGAACGGCACAAAACGAGCGCTTGGTCGCCGTCGAGCGTCTGGAGACCCGCGTCAAGGTGGCCGCCCGCCATGTCGTCGTCGATCTCCATGGGGACATTCACCTCCACGCCGCCAAGCGCATCGACGATCTCCTTGAACCCGTCGAAGTTGATCTCGGCGTAATGGGATATGTCAACGCCGGCGAAATCGGAAATAGTCTCGACCGCAAAGGACGGCCCGCCGATGGCATGGGCTGCGTTGATCTTGTTCTGGCCGTACTCGCCCATGTCAACGAGCGTGTCACGGTGGATGGAAACGAGCGTGACTTGCTTTTTCTGCGGATCGATGCGCGTAAGCATAATACTGTCGCTGCGGAACTGGTCTCCTGCGTACTCGCTGGACGCCTCGCGCTCGCTCGACCCGTCCACGCCCATGAGCAGTACGTAGAACGGCTCGCCCCCCATATCGGTAGCAACAAGCGCGTCGCGCAGAGCCGGATCGACGCCTGCATGCAGCTTGTCGCTGATGTTCTGGTAGAAGGCGAACGCGGCTCCGGCGCCACCGAGGCATAGCACGACAACCGCCCCAATCGCGATCATGGCGATCTTTTTGCGCTTGCGGCGCTTGCGCTCGCGCGTATAATCGCGCTGCGTCATGCGCGCGGCGGTCGAACGCTGACGGTCGGCCTGATCCGAGCCGTACGCGCTGTTGCGGGAGTATGCGGATGCATCAAAGGAGTCGTGACGTTGATACCTTCGGGAATCGCGGCTTACCTCCGAAGCACGCACGGTGCGGTTCGAGTCGACGGACGCGCGACGAGCGCGCCAAGAGTTGCTGCGTTGGCTAGTCATACCGTCATTGTGGCTGGGTCGATGCGGCAATGCAAGCGCGGCGCAACCTTCTCTCCGAAAACGTCACAGGCACGCGAAGACTCATGCGCACGATCCAAGCATCGCAACAGCTATCCCGAAGATGTTGAAGGATGCACAAGACCCGCTGCAAGCGCGGCGAACGGGCAGTCAGGCCCTACGCGACGCCGAAGCGCTTGCACAGCTCCTCATTGGCAGCCAGCTCAACGGCATCGTCGAGCGGCACGAGAGCCGCACGTCCGGCGCCCTTCCCCGTGCGCTTTACATGACGATCGAGAGCGCGCGCCAGCAGATCGTCGGCCACGTGGGGATTCTTTGCCAGCAGAGGACCGTGCAGGTACGTGCCGATCACATTCTTATAGCGCACGCCGTCGCGGCGGTCGTCATCGTTGTTGCCGTGCCCACCTGCAGACACCACGTCGCCGAACGCCTCGACGCCCGTGCCGAGATGCGTGCGACCTGCATGGTTCTCGTAGCCCACAATAGGCTGCGCAAGCAAAGGGGAGCGCAGGACGATGTTGTCGATAAGGCGATCGGCCGAAGTGCCCGGTCGCTCGGTGGTCATGTCGACAATGCCGAGGCCTTTCACCACCTCGTCGCCGAGCAGCCATTCATAACCAAGTATCTGATACCCGCCGCATACGGCCAACAGAACGCCATCATCCTCGACGTAGGCTTTCAGATCGTCGCGCATGCGCATAAGCTCGACGGAAGCTAGACGCTGCTCACGATCGGGGCCGCCGCCGAGCACGACGAGATCG
>ENA-ORTH01003226-ORTH01003226.1-human-gut-metagenome-genome-assembly--contig:-NODE-3226-length-11166-cov-2.732967_pt1 | contig 11166 bp, 11 predicted proteins | sample MGYA00241914_ERZ509192 | MGnify/ENA primary metagenome ERZ509192 (study PRJEB26280, sample SAMEA2338826) | human gut metagenome | biome: human gut; feature: human-associated habitat; material: faeces... | reverse complement strand
GGGGAGAAATTGCATGAATGCATGGTTCCCGCAGCCGACAGTTTGACGACTTACGAGTATGAGAATAATTTCATTATCTACCCGCATATGGAGTGGTGCGATCTTTCGAAGATCGACTTGCGCGACGGAAAGAAAGTCGAGTCAGGATTCGTATATGATTCAGGTACGAATACCGAGTGGCTTTCTGTGGATGAACTGCGCAAGCTTCTTTCAGAAATGACCATTAAGTACTAGGGGTTACTGTGCAAACACTTGCCATCGAGGGCGGAAAGCCGACTAGCGATCACATGATCGGGTATGGGCATCAAAGCATATCGGAAGAGGATGTGAGGGCGATTGTCGACGTGCTGCACGGCGACTTCCTCACGTGCGGACCAGCTACAGAGGCGTTCGAGGAAGATCTCAAGGAGGTAACCGGCACCTCCTTTGTTACAGCAGTTGCCAATGGAACGGCGGCGTTGCACGTTGCCTGCCTTGCGGCGGGCATTGGATTTGGCGATGAGGTAGTCGTATCCTCCATAACCTTCGCAGCCTCTGCCAATTGCGTGCTGTACTGCGGGGGAACACCCGTCTTCGCCGACATCGACCCCGATACTTGGAATATTTCGCCCGATGCCATACGGAGCCGAATCACGTCGAAAACCAAAGCGGTGATCGCTGTTGACTTTGGTGGTGTGCATGTTGATTCGGATGCCATTCGTGCTATTTGCGAAGAGCATAACCTCGTATTTATTGAGGATGCCGCACATGCGATAGGAACGAGCCATAACGGCGCTGCGGTCGGTTCTTTGGCGGACATCACCACGTTCAGCTTCCATCCGGTCAAAACTGTGACTACGGGCGAGGGTGGTGCAGTGACAACCAACGATCCCGCCTTAGCCGAGCGCATTGCTCTATTTGCAAAGCACGGTATCACGCGTGATGTGAATCTTTTGCGCAATCCTGATGAAGGCGGCTGGTATTACGAGCAGTTAGAACTCGGCTATAACTATCGCATGAGCGATATCCAAGCAGCCCTCGGTTCGAGTCAGCTAACAAGGTTGGGCGAGTTCTCTGCTCGCAGGCGAGAGCTCGTTGCGTTTTATAATCGCGAGTTCTCAGATATTCCAGAGGTCTCTTTCCAGAAAGATGTTTCGCCAGGTGAGACGACTCGTCATCTCTATGTGCTGCGTTTCGATGTTGAAACATTGAAAACATCTCGCAGATTTATCTACGACGCATTGCGCGCCGAGGGCATTGGGGTAAATGTGCATTATCTCCCCGTCTATCGACTGCCGTACTATCAGGACAAGGGGTACCCGGCAGATTGCTGCCCGCAAGCCAATTGCTTTTATGAGGAGGCGATAACGCTGCCGCTTCATTTTGGCTTAGCGGACGAGGAGGCTCAGCATGTGGTAGACGCGGTGCGAAAAATCATAGATTATTGCCGAGCGGTCAGCCGATGAGTATCGTAGCTGTCATAACAGCTCGAGGAGGCTCCAAAAGGATACCTCATAAGAATGTGAAGAGCTTTTGCGGTAAACCTATTATTGCATACTCCATTGATGCTGCTTTGAGGAGTAGTCTATTTGATGAGGTGATGGTGTCCACCGATGACGTGGAAATTGCGGATATCTCTCGACAATACGGAGCGCGAGTGCCGTTCATGCGAAGTACAGAAACAAGCAACGATTTTGCAACGACGGCTGATGTGCTGGCGGAGGTTTTAGAGGTATACGCTAGAGGCGGAATGGCTTTCGATGAAGTTTGCTGCATATACCCAACGGCGCCTTTTGTGACACCGCAGAAGCTTAACGAGGCTAAGCGGCTTTTTGATCGCGGCTGCGATTCGGTTCTCAGTGCCGTTCGGTTCTCGTTTCCGCCGCAGCGAGGGTTTGTCGTTTGCGAGGGTCGTCTTTCCTGGTGGTTTCCTGAATGTTCCAATATGCGAAGCCAGGATCTTGAGCCTATTTACCACGATGCCGGACAGTTTTACTTTGTTCGCTCGAAAGTTATCATTGAAGAACGGTCGCTCATAGGCCCGTATTCGCAGCCATACGAAGTGGCTGAAGATGAGGCGCAGGATATCGATACACCGAGCGATTGGAAGATCGCCGAGATGAAATTCGAGAGGATGCTCGCTCATGAGTAGGCTGAAGGATGCATTAGCTTCGAACCGTCCGTATTATATCGCCGAGATGAGCGCCAACCATGGAAACGATCTTGCGATTGCGCTGCGCATCGTAGATGCCGCAGCGGAGGCTGGCGCAGACTGCTTGAAAGTGCAAACATATACGGCGGACACATTAACGCTTGATTGCGATAACGAGTATTTCACCATTAAAGGGGGGCTGTGGGACGGTAGACGTCTGTACGATCTCTACTCCGACGCATCCTTTCCTTGGGAGTGGCATGAGCCGGTAAAAGCCCGGTGTGAGGAATGGGGTTTGGACTTTCTGTCCACGCCGTTCGATGCTGGAGCTGTCGACTTCTTGTGTGAATTGGGTGTAGACGCGTTCAAGATCGCCTCCTTCGAGTTGGTGGACATTCCGTTATTGGAATATGCTGCTTCCAAGGGCAAGACGATGATCGTTTCAACCGGTATGGCTTCTGTTGAGGACATAGAAGAGGCGGTGGCTGCGATTCGGGGCGCAGGCAATCAGGATATATGCCTCTTACGCTGTTGCAGCGAATACCCCGCCGATCCCGCCGATATGAATTTGGCCAGCATACCCGATATGGCCAATCGGTTTGGTTGTCATGTGGGATTCTCCGACCACTCAATGGGGCACCTTGCTGATGTCGCTGCGGCGGTTTTGGGTGCTCGCATCATTGAAAAGCACTTCTGTTTAGGGCGGGATATAGAGACGGCGGATTCCGAGTTCTCGATGACGCCTTCCGAGTATCGTGCCATGGTGGATGCGGTGAATGCTGCGGTCGATGCTGTCGGGGGGCCTTGCTACACCCCCTCCGAAAAAGAAGCGACGAGTCTTGTTTTTAGGCGTTCGATTTTCGCGGCCGCCGATATTGCCAAGGGGGAACCATTTTCCGAGAGAAATATCCGTGTGGTTCGTCCCAGCTATGGCGCAAAACCCAAATACTACCATCAGATGATCGGAAGGCCTTCAGATCGTACCTATGCCTTCGGTGATCCGATTGTGTGGGGTGAATGAAGCTATGGTGGACAAAAACTTCGCGTTCCGATCAGAGCGGCTTTCCTATCGGGGTATAACAAAAGAAGATGCCGAGATCATCGTCGGCTGGCGTAGTGATCCTGATAATTACAAAACCTTTTTTAATCGGCGCCCGATTACGCTGGAAGAGCATTTGGCGTGGTTTACGAACTACCTTGACGATATGACTCGCTACGACTTCATGGTCATAGATGAAACGGGCGCGCCCATCGGAACCGTCGGTTTGTCCGGGATATCGACTGATGCATGCGAGATCAGCTATATGATCGGAGCAAAGACGGCTCGTGGCAAGGGGTATGCGAAAGAGGCGGTGCGAGCCGCTACGCAACTTGCGTTTTCGGAGTTCGGTGTGAGGTATGTGGATGCGCGCATTCTTCCAGGAAATCACGCATCAGAAAAAGTGGTTGAGGGATGCGGTTACGCAGAAGTTGAACATGTGTTTCGCATTGAGCGAGCGGATGACGCGGGTGGTGGATGCTTTTGATGGACGGATCGCTTGTCATTCGAACTGACGCTAATCCTTCCATAGGCTCGGGACATGTCGTTCGCTGCGTGTCTATCGCGCGTGAGGCGCGTTTGCGAGGCCTGCAAGTACTCTTTGCGGTTTCCGATAAAAAGTCTCAGGAGGTTGTGGAGGGTCGAGGAGAAACGGCCGTGATTGTGGGTGGTGACCCACGTTCTTTCAATGAGCGCGATGCTCATACCGTTGCTGATTTTGCGCAACGCGTGCAAGCTGTCTCCGTTTTGGTTGATTCCTATGCCGTATCACATTCTTTCATGGATAGACTCCATCGGCGCTGCCACGATTCTGGAAGTCAGCTCGTGTATATTGATGATGTATACACGTTTTCCGAGGGCTTCGTACCCGATCCGATCCCTTGGAGCCTCGATGTGGTGATCAACTACGGCTTCATCTTTTCTGAAGACCAGTACCGAAACTTGTACGGCCCAAATGTCCGATTGTGCATCGGGCCGCGATACGCACCGGTGCGAAAAGAGTTTCATAATGCAGGGTATATCGTCAGAAACGATGTCGGGCGTATTCTGATCACGAGTGGGTCAACCAATCCGAATCGAACGCTTGAACGTATGGTGGAAGGTTGTCGGCTCGCGTCGGTCGACGCTGCCCTGGATGTGATCGTCGGAGGGCAGGCGGACTTCGACGATCATGTACTAGATGGATTGGACGCCACAATTCATCGCGGGGTTTCTAACCTCGCTCCGATTATGAAGCGGGCCGATATAGCCATATCTGCTGCGGGATCGACTTTGTATGAACTCGCATGTGTTGGCGTTCCGACCATCGCCGTTCCGATCGCCGAGAACCAGATGGGAAATATCCGAGGTTTTGACTCCTTGGGGCTTGGTCTCGGCGTAGCCGAACTCAATTGGGCTTCGGCTGCTGTCGCCAGCGACCTTGATACGTTGGTTCGAGATTCGCGAATGCTCCGATATTTATCGAAGAGAATGACTTCATGTATTGATGGCGCTGGCGCAAGACGGATGCTGAATGAATTCGGTTTCCTTATGCATTGAATGCACGCTTTTTATTCGTCCATGAACTTAGAGATGGCCAACACGGCATCATCGATTGACACGGGAACCGCGATGCGATTGGCGTCGATGCCGTATCCCTGTGCTGCGATGCTTGCAATCTGATCGTAGGCTTCGTAACTGCGATTCCCTTGTTCAAAAGCAAGTTTGTACAAAAAGATAAGAAAAGGCTTCTTGCCAGATTCTATAAAAGGCGCAAGCTGAGCCGAAGACCCTAAGCTTATTAGAATGGAGTCATCGAAGCACGGTGTCTGGCACAGTAACTCCCACGATCCCTCGGAAAAGTCTATGCAGCTTTCACCGAAAGCCGTTGCAAGAGTAGATCTTGGATGCGCTCGCACATAGCAAGGGCTGTCAAATATTTGAGCTGCTTGAACCATTTGATCAATGAGCTGCGACCCTTCGTTCTCCTGTTTTGTTCGGGGGACATCAAGGATGATGGTCTTTTTTTCATTGCGGAGCAGCTTTTCGTTTTGGGGTGCGAGGCAAGCCAAGGGTTCGAGAACATGCGGGGCCACTTCTATTGCCTCGCAAGGGATATTCGGACTATATTGCAGTAGTTCGGGTTTTTTGGCATATAGCCTGCATGGATTGTAAAGCATTTTTTTTGCATGCAGTTTTGTGAGTGTGGACTGTATGGCTCGTACATAGGGGAAGCCGCAGAGGGATGTGTCGGGAGGTTTGTCAAAGTAGAAGGGCTGAAGAAAAACATTACCATTGTAAATACCCGTCCCGTCCTCGAATAGTACCGTTTTAACGTCAGGATTTATTTTCCGTAAAGTTTGAAGAACATCAAGGGCTGCTGGGGTAGGGCAGGCAAAGGCAAAATAATCGTAATGGATGTTTTTGAGGTGCGATAAATTAAGGCGGCTTCCGCCTAAGCATGCGTAAAGTTGCCACAAAAAGCGTTGTTTGAAGTTCGCACAATAGTGTTCTGTGCAGAGGTATACAAAACGAAAGCGGTTGGTTTGACGATACACCTCGCCTAATTCTGCGGCACCGCTGAATTGGCTGTAAATTATGACATCAGAAGCGTCGTCCTTGTTCGCTTTGCTCGAAGCTAAGAGATACGAGTTGTAGAGCTGGAGAGGAGTATCTGCGAAATAAAGCCAGTTTGTCATGTTTGCTCAATTCAAGTACTTCTCGTATTGCTGCAACGAGATATGGTAAAACATACTCCGTGATTATAGCAATGAAAGACAAACTATCGCATTTATATTCGAAGTCGGTGCTGACGCTGGTATTCCGAATGCGCTGCCGGCGTCAACGTATATATTTTCGAAAGAATGTCTAATATGCGCGCTCCTCTATTATCCATAATCATCCCTGTATATAACGCCGACCGTTTCATCGGCAAATGTCTTGATAGTTTGATATGCCAATTCGATGCTGCAGAAGTTGAGATCGTCTGTGTTAATGATGGCTCGGAAGACCGGTCGGGAGTGATCCTTGCAACCTATGTCGGCCAATATGCTTCTTTGATTGTGGAAACGCAGGAAAATCAAGGTGTGAGCGCGGCTCGAAACGCCGGCATCCGGCGTGCGAGTGGTCATTATGTTATGTTTGTAGATGGGGATGACTGGCTATGCGCGGATGCGGCTGAGAACCTCCTGCCCATTTTAAGATCCCTGCAGTATGATTGTGTATTCTTCGGGCTGCGTGAATCCGGGGCTCCAGGCGACGAGCCTTGTGCGGAATCCCGTTCGATTGAAGGCGTTAAGGGCGGTCCTGATGATGTTGCGGCTGCGATTCTGGGATTTCAAAGTCCGTTCCAAGGCTATGCGCCCGGAAAGGTGATCCGTAGAAGCATTCTGCTAGCTGGCCCTTCGATTATGTTCGATGAACGGGTCTCCATTCTGGAAGATGAATGGTTTTGGATAAATGCAAGCTGCCGATGCGAGAGAGCTTTCATTCTGAACGAATCTTTTTATGTTTATCGTCGACGACAGGGAAGCCTGTCGTCGGGGCTCAACGAAGACCGTAGTCGACAAGAGTTATGTATGCGCAGACGGGTGCACAAGTATGTTCGGATCCATTATCCACGTCAAGAAAGACTGGCTCGGGGGAGAGCGGCGCAATGCGTTGCCGGTCTCGTCCGCTATTATTATGTTCATGAAGACAATGCGTCGCTCAGAAGCATCAGATCTGCTTGGAAAGCTTATCCCGGGTCAACCCTTCTTCTTTTGCCCGGAGTGCCGGTAGGGAGGAAGGTGAGTGTCTTACTGTGTGATGCGGCCATGGCATTGCATGTTTCGCCGATCCTTTTGAAGCCGCTCAGATCCTTGCTTTCAGAGGGCATGCCTGAACAGTGAGCAATAAGGGCGTTCGGGCCTCCGAGGCTTGATTAAACGTCTAAAGCATGTACTTAACGAAAGGTATCCACTTAAACATTGATATAAGCTTGCAAATTGCTGGAGTATAACCGTTATACGCGCACAGGATTTTGAGCTTTTGTGCTAAAGGAATATCAAATGAGTGAAAGTTCGGTTTATGCGTGGCGCGCAAATTGGAGATGATCGTCATAAGCTCATGCTCGGTGTCCTTGTCGCCCCTCTCCGACCAAATGATCTGCTTCTCCATTGAAAAAAGCATTCCGAGCACAAAGTTATCGACTGAGATGCTCGGATCGACCTTTTGAATATAGGAGCAGATATCGACGACGTCAAGATAGATGTCGTGTGCTTTCTTCAACGAGTATGAACTGGTGAGCGATTCGTTTTCCCTCACGTAATCATATAGGGTTTCACGAACAAGGGCGACGGTGTCTGCATAAAGAAAGATGCCGACGCTTGTCGGGGTATCTTCGGCGTAGCGAAATTGTTCAGGGAACCAGACTCCGTGGTCGAAGAAAAGGGATTTTCGAACAAGCTTGAAGCAAACGCTGTTGAAGAGAATGGGCACAATATAGTTGATTTGAAGCGTAAGCGCTTCTTTACCATTTATGGTTTCGGCCTTTCCCGGTATTGTGTAAATGCCGAGGGATTTAATTCTTTCTCCATCGGAATACAGGACATTATCAGCTTGGCATATCGCTACATCTGCTTCATGGGCTTCCACGGCACGCAGCATTTTTTCAAGCATAGTTGAGTCAATGAGGTCATCGCTATCAACACATGCTATGTAAGTACCGCGTGCTGCTCGGATCCCTGCATTCCTCGCAGCACCCAGCCCTTGGTTTTCCTGAGTGACCACAACGATCTCGGGGTGAGTAGCCGCATAGGAAGCTATGACCGCGTGCGACTCGTCCGTACTACCATCGTTGACGATGATAATTTCGAAATCCGTGAACGTTTGTCCAAGGATGCTATCCAGGCAACGGGGCAGTGTGGAGGCTGTGTTATAGACGGGAACCACGACGCTTATCTTTACCATGCGAGCGCTCCATGTAAAACTGTTGTTTGTCTGTCGAGGTTAATTGCAGTTGCTTTCAATTAAATAGGCTTTGCTTTTTCATTTATCATTATAGTATAGGAGAAGATGCGGATTGTTATGGCGGATCCTGTGGCATGACTGAAACTCCAGGAGTATGCTCGGCTCAAATGCGAAGGCATTGACGCATAGATACTTCAAAGCTCGTGCCGCTTTGGCTTTCAACTTAAGGTGTTGGCATGTATACCCCTCAAGACCATACGTTTGTGGTGTGCGCTTATCAAGAAAGCGAATATCTAGAAACATGCGTAAACTCACTCACGAGGCAGTCGATTGCAACGAATATACGGTTCGCCACCTCGACACCTAACGCGCTTATCGAAAAGCAGGCGGCGCGATGCGGCGTTCCTGTTACGGTGAACAAGGGAGAGGCCGGTATCGCCGGTGATTGGAACTTCGCCATTTCGTGTGCGGAGACTCCTCTGGTTACTATAGCCCACCAAGATGATGTGTACTGCGAATGCTATGCTGAGCGAATGATGGAAAGGGTGAACGAAGCGGTTCGCCCATTAATATATTTTTCAGATTATGGTGAGTTGCGAGACGGCGTCGAAGTCGATTCTTCTGAGCTTTCGGGGATGAAGCGTCTATTACTGAATCCATGCAAAATTCGGGCGTTGCAGAGTTCCCCCTTCATCAAACGCCGTGTCTTGTCGTTGGGTAATCCAATATGCTGTCCAGCGGTAACGTACGTGCTCGACAACTTGGAACAGCCTTTGTTCCGCTCGGGGTTTAAAAGCAATTTGGACTGGGATGCATGGTACCGTTTCTCCCAGCGTGACGGTTCGTTTGTGTTCGACGATTGGGTTGGAATGTATCACAGGGTCCACGAGGGATCGGAGACGTCGGCTTGCATAATGGATGATGTAAGGACAAAGGAGGATCTGGCGATGTTGAAGAGATTCTGGCCGGCGCCTTTCGCCCGCATGATCAACCGTGCGTATTCCGGTGCCCAGCGATATAATTAACGGAAGTGCTTCATGAGCGAAAGAGATAAGTTTGCTGAAAACCCTACTGATCATACCTGCGTATAATGAAGAAGAGTCGTTGAAAACGACTATCGATTCACTGCGAAAAACAGTCTCGCAAGTTGACCTGCTTATCGTGAACGATGGTTCTCGCGACGGCACCGTACGTGTGTGCCGCGAGAACAGATACCCTTTCCTTGATCTCTCGACGAATCTTGGACTGGCCGGAGCCTTCCAAGCGGGAATGAAGTACGCATACCGCCATGGGTACGACTGCGCTATCCAATTCGATGCCGACGGGCAGCATCTGCCTGAATACATCGAGCCGTTGGCGAAGGCCGTGGAAACCTACGACATCGTAATAGGATCGCGGTTCCTAGGTTCGAAGAAACCGATGAGCATGCGCATGGTGGGCAGCACGCTGATTCAACTCGCCATCAGGCTCACTACGGGCGAGAAGCTCACCGATCCCACGTCAGGAATGCGTGCGTTCAACGCGCGCATGATCGAACAGATGGCCCACGGACTGAATTTCGGGCCTGAACCCGATACTGTTTCCTACCTGATTAAACGAGCCGATGCGAAAGTAGTCGAGGTGCCGGTGGAAATGGGAGAACGTGCGGCGGGGGAGAGCTACTTGAATCCGTGGTCATCGGCCATGTACATGCTGCGCATGGCGATATCGATTCTATTTATCCAGTTCTTCCGCAAGCGCATCGGGGGTGGTGCGAAATGACGCTGGAGCTGAGGATCACGCTGCTCGTCGTGTCGCTGCTCACTCTCGTGTTCATCACCCGCAAGGTGCGGGATGCGAAGGTGCGCCTCGAAGACTCCATCTTCTGGTTCTGCATTGCGGGCCTGCTGCTTCTGGTCAGTATCTTTCCCGGCATCTTTTTTTTCCTGTCCGATGTGGCCGGCACGTATTCGACGGTCAACTTCGTGTTCCTCTTTTTCATCTTCATTTTACTCATCCAGTGTTTCACGTTGAACATGCGTATATCGCAGGTGGATACGAAGCTCAAGGAGCTGACGCAGCAGTTAGCAATAGAGAAGTTCGAACGCTATCAGAACGATAGGGAACGCGCCGTGTCTGCAACCGGCACCGATGTGGACGATGCTGGAAAACCGTAAGATGTTTCCGGTTCGGTCGGACGATTTATCGGAGGTTTCATGAAAGGCATCATACTAGCAGGCGGCTCGGGGACGCGCTTGTACCCGCTCACCACGGTGACCAGCAAGCAACTGCTTCCCGTGTACGACAAGCCGATGATCTACTACCCGCTATCGGTTCTCATGATGGCGAGCATCAAGGACATCCTCATAATTTCTACCCCGTGCGACCTCCCCAATTTCAAGCAGTTGCTTAAGGATGGCTCCGATTACGGCATCAGGCTGTCGTACGCCGAACAGCCGTCGCCGGATGGGCTTGCTCAGGCGTTCATTATCGGCGAAGAGTTTATCGACGGCGATTCCTGTGCGCTCGTGCTGGGTGATAACATCTTCTACGGCAATGGTCTTGAGCGCCACCTGTGTCAGGCGGTGGAGAATGCTGAGAGCACGGGCGGCGCCACGGTGTTCGGCTACCATGTGGATGATCCTGAGCGCTTCGGTGTGGTGGAGTTCGACGAAGATTTCAATGCTGTCTCGATTGAGGAGAAGCCTCAGCATCCCAAATCAAATTATGCCGTTACAGGGCTCTACTTCTACGATTCCCGTGTATGCGATTTCGCAAAGCAGGTTAAGCCTTCTGAACGAGGTGAGCTTGAGATAACAACGCTCAACCAGATGTATCTGCAAGAAGGGTCGCTCAATGTCGTTACGCTTGGTCGAGGATATGCGTGGCTCGACACGGGCACCATGGAATCGCTCTTCGAGGCGAGCGAGTTCGTGCGCGCCGTCGAGCGTAGTCAGGGGCTGTCGGTTTCGGTTATTGAGGAAATTGCCTATCAGAATGGCTGGATAGGTAAAAGTCGTCTTATTGAGGCGGCGCAAAAGTATGGGAAATCAGTCTATGGCCAGCACCTCTTGAAGGTCGCTGAGGG
>ENA-ORTH01003224-ORTH01003224.1-human-gut-metagenome-genome-assembly--contig:-NODE-3224-length-11171-cov-2.764034_pt1 | contig 11171 bp, 11 predicted proteins | sample MGYA00241914_ERZ509192 | MGnify/ENA primary metagenome ERZ509192 (study PRJEB26280, sample SAMEA2338826) | human gut metagenome | biome: human gut; feature: human-associated habitat; material: faeces... | reverse complement strand
AGCTGCGGCAGCGGGAGCTCGCACAGGGCGATGAAATACTCCACTTCGACGCGGACGCGGTAGCGGATCAGGGCGTATTCCGAAAAGTAGTCGGCCAATCGCTCCGTTACCTTGCGGTAGCGTCCGTCGACGGGCGAAATGGCGGTCAGGTTGCTCAATAACATATCGTGTCGGATTTTGATGCGGCAAAGGTAGGCAAAAAAGCGGGGATTCGGAAATTTGGAGGGTGGGATTTCCGGCGTACGGAGGTTGCGGGAGGAAGTGTCGTTCACGGCCTGGCCGCCGCCGCTTTGCGGCTGCTTGCCGCGAGGGCCAGCAGGGCGAAGAGGTACTGTGCGGCGTAGTAGGTGGACATGATGCGGAGGGTGGCGTCGGGGAGCGGTTCCACGAATTTGTTCCATGCGATCGTCGCGTCGGAGAAGACGAAGAGCAGCGCCGCCAAGACGACGGGCGCGGCGGCGGTGGCCGCCAGGTCCGGGATGGAGTGGCCGATGAACTGCTCGATCCCGCCGACGCTCTCGTCCATGACCTTCGAGATCCTGCCCGTGCCGAGCCTGGCGACGTGCCCGAGGGGGATTCGCCCGAGGTGGGCGGCGATGTCGAGCTTCGTGCGGTACTGCGCGTCGAATGCCGCAGCGTGGGAGCACAGAAGCGCGGCAAGATAGCACCCCACGTCAACGACTATGCCTGCCACCGCCAAGCCCGCGTAGCCCGCCATCGCCGAAACGTCGACGGCGGCCAGGTTCGGATAGACCCCGACCGCATCCCTGATCATGAGGTAGATCGCCACGTATGGGACGAAGGACGCCGCCGCGGATAGGACCGCCAGCGCCATGGAGGCGAACACGAGGGGCTTTCTTCTCCCCGCGAACCGCAGGCAGCGGGAAAGGGCCCCCGGCTTCCTTCCTTTGCTTTCCTTGCTCATTGAATACCTCTTCTCTCATGTTGCTTTCAAAAAAGGGCGCTAGGCGATTCCCGCGCGCTCGAGGTGCTTCTTGAACACCGCCCGTCCGACCAGCGAGCCGATGATGCCGCCCGCGAAGGTCACGGCTGCGATGATCGCGAACGTCTCGGGAGTCACCGTGGACAGAAGGGCTTCCATGTAGGCCGGGTCGATGCTGTTGGACCCCATCAGCTCGCGGTAGTAGTCCTGGGAGGCGAACATGGGGACGAAAAGGCCCGCCGCCCAGCAGGTCTCGAAAAGCGCGTACCCCACGGCGACGCCCGCAAACCTCCCGTACCCGAACGCCTTGCGAATCAGCTCGGAGACGGCGCCGCCGACGGCGAGGCCGAGCGCCACGGGCCATCCCGACCCGATGACGAAGACGATCACGGCGAAGACGAGGGCCATGATCAGCGAGGTTCCCGCGCGCGGCACGCGCGCATGCATGTAGACCCAGACGATCCCGGCGGGTATCGCGGCGATGGCGCAGCAGCCGCAGTACGCCACGACGCTCATGGAGGTGATTCCCACGACGAGCATGCTCACCACCATGAACAGAAGGGAGAAGACGCCGAGGGCTATGAGGTCCCTGGAGCTGAGGCTGCCGCTTTCCTTCTGTTTTGCTTTTGCTGTCATTTCCAAATCCTTTCTTCCATAGGAATCCTTTTCAGTCTTTGCAGGCCGGCTCACTCGATGAGCACGATCTGGTCGCAGGCCTTAGACAGGAACTCCGTGTCGTGGCTGACGACCGCCACGGTTTTTCCGCGAGAGGTCTCCTCGCGAAGGATGAGCGCGAGGCGTTCCATGTTCCGGAAGTCCAGGCCGCTCGTGGGCTCGTCGAGGAGAAGCGCCTGCGCCCCCGATTCCGACGCGATGGCGCAGACGCACCGCTGCTTCTGCCCTCCCGAGAGCGATGCGGGATGGCGGTCGGCGACATCTCCCAGGCCAAACTCCTCCAGGACCGCTTCGAGACGAAGTTCGTCGACGTCGGAAGGAGACGGGGCCGCGGATGCCAACTCGTCGCGCACGCTCGGGCGAAAGAGCTGGTAGTCGGGGTCTTGCATGACCAGAAACGCATGATTGGGTCTTCTCTTGGGAGGGATCACCGATCCTTGGAACCGAACATGCCCGAGCTCTTCTTTCTTGATCCCCGCCAGGCACTTGAGCAGGGTTGACTTGCCTGCCCCGTTACGCCCGACCACGCCGACGACCCTCCCGGGGTCGAACGCGACGGTAATCCCCTCGAGGACCGGCATGCCCCTCTCGTACCCCGCATAGATTCCCCTCGCCTCGACGGCGGGAAAGGCGGAGGCGGGACGGGAAAGGCGCTGCATCAGGTCGGCGAGCTTCGGCGGCTCGGAGGACCTGAGCCCGCAGGACTCTCGCTCCGCGTCGGACAGCCCCAGGAATCGCTGCGCGTCCCATTCGGCGGCGACGGAACCGCCTTCGAAGAGCAGGTACCGGTCGGCGACGCTCGCGAGGTAGGAGAGCCTGTGCTCGGCGATGATCACGGCAGACCCGCTCGACTTGGCTTTCGAGATGAAGGAGGCGAGCTTCTCCATGGAGGGAGGGTCCAGATTGCTCGAAGGCTCGTCGAGGACGTAGACGCTCGGCTTGCAAGCCCATGCGCTCGCGAAGGCCACCGATTGCATCTGGCCCCCGGAGAGCTCGAAGATGCCTCTGCCCATCAGGCACTCTATGCCGAGCTCGCGCACGACGTCGCACACTCGCCTGTGCATCTCCTCCCTGGGAACGCCGAGGTTCTCCATGCCGAACGCGATCTCGCCGGTCGTGTCGAGGTTGAAGAACTGGGTGCGAGGGTTCTGGAAAACGCTGCCCGTCAAAGACGAGAGCTCCCAATCCTCCAGGTCGTCGACATCCCTGCCCGCTATGAGGACCTTTCCCGTCCGACTGCCCTCATAGAACCCGCCCGCCAGCCCGTTGACGATCCGGGTCGCGGTGGTCTTTCCGCAGCCAGATTCCCCGCAAAGAACGATGCATTCGCCCGGCGCGACGGCAAAGCTCACGTCGTCGACCGCCGGGGCATCGAACCCCGCATAGGTGAAGGAGACGCTTCTGAGCTCGACGGCGTTTTTCGTCACAGCAGCCCTCCGATCCCCTGGTTGGCCTTAGCAACCACAAGAAGCAAGCAGCAGGCGGCAAGGATCGAGAGAGGCAGGAAATCGACCCATCCGAACCGGGGCGCGTTGTAGGAGGTCTTCCTTCCAGGCCGGTCGATGCCGCGCGCAACCGCCGCAGCAGCGAGCTCGTCTGCGATCTTGGCGCAGCGCAGCATCACGGGCACGACCGCGGATTCGAACATCAGCGCCGGCTTCGAAACGAGATTCTTGGGCGAAAGGGCGAGCCCCCTCACCCTCATCGCGTCCGCTACGGCAGAAGACTCCTCCTTGAGCGTCGGAAAGAACCGCACCGCTATCACCAGCGGAACGACAACCGTCTTCGGCAGCCTCATCCCGTAGAGGGCGGCCGTGAGGTCGCCAATCTTGGTGGTGGTCGCGAAGACCGCCGCGAACAGGCAGATGGGCATGCAGGTGCGGCAGGCCAGGGCGAACGAGCCAAGGGCTCCGGCGGCGTTCGGCGGAAGCATCGTCGTGACCCAGAAGATGCCCATGAGAAAGAGATAGGCGAAAGAGAAGGATGCCGCCATCCTTCCGCGCCCGATTGCGAAGGAGAGGAGGACGACGACGGCAAAGAGAACCGAGCCCAGAACGTAATCCTTCACGATAGCCCCGGTCGCTATGAGCACGACGAGCATGGCCACCTTCGTTCTGACATCGATGCGCTCCGCGAGTGTTTTCCGTGTTCTTCTTCGCAAAACCAGAGAGCCTTTCTTTTATCGCTATAATTGACAAAGAAATGTTAGCCTTGGTTAATCTGAATCAGGTTGCACCTGGAAGGAAAAGTCCGAGCGCGCAGGAATTGCGTCCGAACGCGAATAAAGGATCGGAAGATGTACGACAGGGAAACGATGTTCTCCCACGCCGCCCAAGCCGCGGCGGAGACCTTTGCGGCCTCGCTTGAGCCAATCGGCCTCGTCTTGGCAGACGGGTGGAACGGAGAGGGGTCCCTCTTCGAAGGTGACGGGCGCAGATGCGAGGGGTGGTACTGGGCGTGGGAGGCGCGGCGGTCCTTCTCCGTCGTCTGCTGCGATTTCACTTTGAAAGAAAGCCTGCCCTTCTGTTTCGATTCTGGCGGTTATTTCGCCGTCCGCCGCGAAAGGCATGGCCTCATGCCGCAATCAAGCGTTTCCGCCTTTCTGGAAGCAAAGCCCAAGACAAGCTCGATCCTGCTTCCAAAAGGAGCGAGATTCTCTTACACGGAAATCGAGTACTACGACGAATACTGTCAAAGCGTCTTCGGGGAAAGAATCGACAAGGCGCTAAAACCGCTAGCGACCAGCCTGAAGGGTCTTAGGAACCAGGCTTCCTGGGATCCGGAAATAGCGGAGATGCTCGGCGAGATAACTCCAAGGGAGATCCCGGGGCCGGAAGCGAGCCTCCTGTATTCCGGAATCGCGAACTTGGTGATGGCAAGGCTGCTCAGGATGGGAGAGAGCCTGTGCGAGGGAGTGGCCGAGCAGGACCGCCTTTCGATCGCGAGAGCCGTATCGTACATCGAGAACAACCTAGGCGGTGCGATCAGGCAGAAGGATCTGCTCGAGGCCGCGAACATGGGGTCAACCAAATTCAAGAAGACATTCAAGCAGGTGACGGGATTGACAGTGACCGAGTTCGTCTCCTCGGAAAGAATCGAGCTGGCGAAAAGACTGCTCACCGACCATGATATGAGCATAGACGAGGTAGCGCATCGTTGCGGGTATGCACGAGCAACAAGCTTTTCCGCCCTCTTCGCGAAATCGGTCGGCATGCCCCCACGCAAGTGGAGATCGATCGCGAAGGTCGCTTTCGATGACGACCCGGAATCGAAATTGCTGGATGTCCTCGCAAGCAGGAGCTCCTACGTTAGCGAGGTGGAATCTCATTCTTAGCTATCTTCGGAGATGTCGTGAGTTTGTTCTGGAATGACAGCGAAATCCTTCTGAAGAGCGAACTTGCCCCCTTTGAGTTTCGATCAGAATGATGCTTGGCAAGCCGACTCGAAATGAAGGGCATCAAGAACCCTTATCGTAGTCGCGTTCTCGATGGGGGTTTCATTCGAAAGAAAAGGATTCGATCGAACGGGGATAGCGGGTTTTCACAGGTCACGCAGCAAATCCATCCTTCGTCTAAACTCAGGCGTAAAACTCACGAAATGGTAAAATGAAAAGAGCTGAGTTTGGGATGAGTTTTCTCTGAGAGAGGCCAACCGAATACAGCTGACAACGAGAAGAAACTGCGGATAAAACAAGGACGAAATCGTAAAAATGGAACACTATTGTTTTATCGAGTGGGAATAGAAGAATCGCTGAAAGGAGTTGTCATGAACAAGGAGACGTTCGATTACGTGACCGAGCGCGTGGACACGCTCGCGGATTCCGAATTCAGCACGCAGGTGACAAAGGATGCTGCGCAGGCATGGAAGGATGCAGTAGCAGCCAATTCGAGCGACGCTGCTATCGATGCGGCAACGAACGACCTGCTCGACGTCCTCGAAGGGCGCCCGACGACGATCGACGGCGTGATCGCCTTCTTGCAAGGGCCGGCAATCGAGATGCTTGGCGAAGACGCGGCTGCAAGCGCGCTTGCAGCCCAACAGCAACGCAAGGAGGCGGGTGCGAAGTACTGCGATTGCGAGGCATGCTCTGCAGCCACGGAGATCCTCGCGAAGTTCGACCGCATAGAACTCTGATAGCGAGAAATCGGAGCCTCCCACCGAGTCCGATAAACGATCACGAGCCATCGATGCGAAAAACGGGGGCTGCGTACCTTGCGACGCGCAGCCCTCGCTGTACAGGCTTGCTATACCCGCTTTCGAACTACGCAACTCCCGCTGTCGCTCGCCATCCGTGCGAGCAGCTTCCTGCGCACGGGAGAGCATCGGAGCGGCATTAGAAGACGGCGGTCAAGAACGCGGCGGCCGCGAGGAAGATTCCCGGCACGTTGGCCACCACGATCGGCCAGTCCCGCTCCTTCTTGAAGAGGCCGTAGATGGTCCAGAACAGGCAGTTGAAGAACGCTGCCAGGGGCTGCACAGGATTGCCGGGGTGCCCGGCCAGGTTGTCCATGATCTGCGGAAGGTAGGAGACGTACATGCACACCGACAGCACCGAGGCTATGCGCCCCACTATAGCGATGGGCCTCGCATGGCGTTTGATGCCTCCCTGATGCACCGATGCCTTCTGCACCATGCGTCTATGCGTACCGGTCTTCACGTTCATCGAGCACCCTCGTGTTCGCGGATGGGAATCTCTGCAACTCGATGATAGATCGAGGCATTCGAGGCCCCCGCGGGCGCGATGAACCGTGACGCGAAGGCGAGCAGGAGGTAAGCGCGCCGTTTACCGCGCTAAAAGCCGCAGAGCCAGTCCGCTGCCCTTGCGGCATCTACCGAAACGCCATCCGACAAGCCAACGTTGCACTTTTGCCAGACCGCAAAGTGCGCGTTCACGCGCGACGCCGAAGGGCGCTACGGGCCGGCGACGGTCGACCTTGCCGCCCTTCGACATAGGTTCAGCTGATCCCCTCATCGGAAGACTTTCCTACCATCTCCCTCCGCACGAAGCAATCGGCCACGTGGTCGTTCACCATGCCGATGGACTGCATATAGGCGTACACGATGGTGGAGCCGACGAATTTGAAGCCGCGCTTCTTCAGATCCTTGCTGATGCGGTCGGAGAGCGGCGTGGTGGCCGGGACGTCCGCCTGGGTCTCCCAGTGGTTCACAACGGGCTCGCCGTCCACGTACCCCCAGATGAACGTGTCGAAGCTGCCGAACTCTCGAGCCACATCCAAGAACAGCTCCGCATTGGCCACGGCCGCCTCGATCTTGCGGCGGTTGCGAACGATCCCTGCGTTCGCCATGAGCTCCTCGACCCTCGCCTCGTCGTAGCGCGCCACTTTGGCGGGATCGAAGCCGTCGAAGGCCTCGCGGTACGCCTCCCGCTTCTTGAGGATCGTAAGCCACGACAGGCCCGCCTGCGCGCCCTCCAGAACCAGCAGCTCGAACAGCTCGCGGTCGTCATGGGTGGGTCTTCCCCACTCGTTGTCATGGTAGTCAACGTAGATCGGCGTGTCGCCCGCCCACGAGCACCTAGTCCGCTCCTCCACTGTGCCTCCTAGCGAAACGTCATCCGGTACGCGAGCGTCGCGCACTTCCCCGGCGCGAGCACGCGCACGCCGGGCTTCTCGGCCAGCTCGCGCGGGGAGAAGTGCGCGTCGGGCAAGGCCGACCACGGCTCCAAGCACAGGTAGCGGGCGTCATCCTGGCCTGCTTTCGTCCAAATGCCCAGGTAGGGGAAGTCCGGGAACTCCACCTCCACCTCGTGCGGGTTCGCGGTGCTGGCCAACGTCACCCGGCTCCCCGGCACGTTCTCCAGCACGATCGTGTCGATGCCCAGCTGCTCGGGGGTCTTCGTCAGGCGCCCGTCCTCGAGCGGCACCTCGATCTTCGGCAGCGCGAGGATGCCCTCCCCGTCCATGCCGAACATCTCCAAAGCGTCCGCCTCGAAGCGCACGAAGTAGTCGGCCATATGCTCCCCCGGCAGCAGGCGCGTCGCGTACGCCTCGTGGCCGCCCAGCTCGAACGGCATCGGCGCGTTGCCTGTGTTCTCGACGATATGCGACTTCACTATCGCGTTGTCCTCGAGCGAGAATTCCACACACAGGCGGAAGTCGAAGGGGTAAACAGCCCGTGTGCCCTCATCGGACACCGTCTCGAAGCGCACGTGCGAGTCCGACACCTGCTCGACCGCGAACGCGCGGTCGCGGCAGAACCCGTGCATCGGGGCTTCCACGCGCTCGCCCTCGTGCGCGTACCACCCGTCGCGCAAGCGCCCGATCAGCGGGAACAGCAGCGGTGCACGCCGCCCCCACACCGCAGGATCGCCCGACCACAGGCGCTCAGCGCCGTTGCGAACGACGCTCTGCAACTCCGCACCCTTGCTCGACGCAAGAACCGATAGCGTGTCATTTTTCAAGGCGATAATCGTCATATCCCACACCATATTGTCCTTTGCTTCGGATGATTCCAAAACTATAGTAGCGCATATGCAAACCTATCTTAGATTCTACTTTTACGACGAGTATTCATCGGAATATACTTGCAACATAGTCGCTGCGATGAAATCAGCGCATTTGGAACTTTCCGCCTCCCGCACTGCGCCTTTCATGCTTTTCCCTTTGTCCTCTCTCGTCTTTTTCTATACTCGCATCGCGAATAACGCGGTAGACTTTCTCTGGGCGACAGGAGGACACCATGCAGAACATACGGACCGAACGCGCAAGCAAGCTACCACGCGGTTTGATCTTGGCCATTGCCACGCTCTTGACGCTGGGGAACGGCTTGATCTACATGTGGTCCATCTTCAACGTCCCTCTGATGGATGCTTTCGGATACTCAGCTTCCGGCGTCGCACTGGCGTACTCTCTATTCATGTTGATGAGCTGCGTGGGAAGCTTTCTCGGCGGTTGGATGCAGCAGCACATCCAGCCTCGATACGTGATACTGATAGCAGGCGTGCTGTTCTCTTGCGGTTGGCTGCTTTCGGGCTCCGCTGAATCGCTCCCCCTTTTGTATCTGTTCTTCGGAGGACTGGCCGGCATCGGCAACGGCTTGTCCTACAATGCCCTGCTCTCCGTTGCCACAACGTGGTTTCCAGACAAACGCGGCTTTGCCAATGGAGTCTGCACCTGCGGCGCAGGGATGGGGCCGGTGGTGTTCGCTCCTTTAGGCAATATACTCATCGAGTCTTTCGATGTCCTCATGGCCTTCCGCATCGTGGGAATTGCGTGGCTGGTCATCTACCTCGTGTTCACATGGTTCCTTGTCATGCCTGCCCCTGGCTGGAAACCGTCTAATTGGGATCCGGACGATCAGACGACCTCCTCGGCCGTATCGTCGGGGCGGAACTACTCGGGTCGGGAGATCCTGAGACAACCGTTGTTCTACATACTCTTTTTCATATTGATGGTGGCGGTCACCAGCGGGCAGATGATCAACGGGCACGCTTCGAGTCTTGGTCAGGAGCTCGCACACCTCAGCGCGGCTGAAGGAGCCCTGATGGTCAGCCTTTTGGGTGTTGGCAGCGTGCTGGGGCGTCTCGGGTTCGGCGCGGTATCCGACAAGATAGGCCGCTTCACGACGCTCATCCTCATCTTAGGCGTCAACGCCGTGATCATGCTCCTGTTCCTGGCCCACGCCACTACGTTCATCACGTTCCTTGCCTGCATGATGATCGTTGGTGGCTGCTTCGGCGGAACTATGAGCGTTATGCCGGCAACCGTGGGCGATTCGTTCGGATCGAAGTTCTTCGGCCAGAACTGGTCGTTCGTTTATCCCGGCTACACGGTTGCCGCGTTCATCGGCCCCATGGTCGCCGCAAGCACCACCGAAGCCACCGGCTCCTGGGAAGGAGCAATGATCATTGCGGGCGTATTGTCGCTTCTAGGGATCGTGCTCGTGCTTATAGGGAAGAGATTGGCGAAGCGACTTGCCCAGGCGGGATAGCGGCAATTTCAAATGGAACAACACCGCGTCATCCCTCGATGACTTCGCCACGGCCTACCGGCAGATTCTTCCCTTTCTTTCGCCGTCAGTGCAGAAAACCGATTTGGATGAATGTGTGCTACAGCGCTTGCCAGCACGTCGATGCCGATCACCTCAATCGCATCGACGCTGCGCGCAGACAAAGCCGACATGAAGGCGGATTCGATAACGCATCGCATTTACGTTTGAAGAACGCCTGGTCGAAGACACGCTGTGCAACGCGCCCCTGCTGCCTACTTCCCGCCCTCGGCTACCTCGCCGATGCGGTAGGCTTCCAGCAGCTGTTCCAAATCAACAATCTGCCGCTTCAGCTCTTTACCGGTATCGGTGTCAGCCACGAGCGTGCGCTTCTCCACGCGCTCTACCACCCGACGCGACGAGTGGATGTCCTGCTCGTTGACCACGGCGGCGCGGGTTGACTCGAGCGGCTCGTGTGCAGCCAGCACGAAGCCATGCGAATTCGAAATCAACGTGTAACCGGCGATGCCCGTGGTAGGCTGGTAGGCCTTCGAGAAGCCGCCGTCGATGGTGAGCACGCGCCCGCCGCATCGCACCGGATCCTCGCCGTCCTTCGCCTTCACCGGCACGTGGCCGCACACGATGCGCGAAGTTGCGGGATCCATCCCGAAGTCCTCGAAGATGCCGGCCATCACGTGCTCGTCGTTTTGGTAGGCGTAGAACGGGTTCTTCACCTCCTTGCGCGCCTCCTTCTCGGCGATGAGGTAGATCTCGAACGTGGCCATCTTGCTCTTCGCGAACAAGGGCGAGCCCTCCCCCAGCCACATGTACCACAGAAGGTCGCGGCCGCGCTTGCGCATCTCAGGATCGGAATCATCGAACGCCGCACGCACATAGCGTTCCATGACATCGTAAAGCGCGCGGCCTTTGTACTTCTGTCCGAACACGTCCGTCTCCATAAGCGAGCCGTCTTCGTTCAGCGGAACGCACGCATGGAAGAGCAGATTGCCGTTGTATATTTTATAGAGGCTGCCCGCGTCCAAGAAGAAGCGCATGTGCCGCTGCAGCTTCTCACACCCCGTGAACGCCTGCTCCAGGCGCTGCATGACGTCCTCCTCCTCGGGCGTAAGGCGATAGGGGTCGTCTGGGTCCACCGTGGGGAACACCGTGTCGGTCAGCGCGTACTCCGAACCGTCCAGCAAGACCGTACCGCGCTTGTAGTCGATCTTGTCCAGCAGCTTGCGATCCTCCAGGCCGAAGTCGGGATTCTCGTCGATGAGCTTCGCTTCCACCTTGAACTGGATAATGGCCATGGCCTTCTGGATCTTGACGTTCATCTCCAGTTCTTGCGGCGTAAGCTCCGGGTTGCCTTTGAGACCGAACGCAACGCACGGATCGTCGCGGTATGCTTCGAGCGCGAACGAAGCGAGCGGCAGAATGTTGATGCCGTAGGCGTCCTCGAGGATGGAGAGGTTCCCGTAGCGCGCGCAGTTGCGCACCACGTGCGCGATGCAGCCGCGCTGGCCGAGCGCGGCGCCCATCGCCTCGATGGCCGTGCGGGCCACGTTGTTGAACGGATCCTGCTCCGTAAGCGACCAGCCCGAAG
>ENA-ORTH01003223-ORTH01003223.1-human-gut-metagenome-genome-assembly--contig:-NODE-3223-length-11176-cov-2.099631_pt1 | contig 11176 bp, 22 predicted proteins | sample MGYA00241914_ERZ509192 | MGnify/ENA primary metagenome ERZ509192 (study PRJEB26280, sample SAMEA2338826) | human gut metagenome | biome: human gut; feature: human-associated habitat; material: faeces... | reverse complement strand
GATCCACTCCAGGACGTCATCCCGCATGATGTAGTCGCGGATCGCCCGGGCGACCTCCCGCTCTATGGTGTCCCGGCGCACGGTGGCCTTATCGCAGGATTTCTCCATCCGCTTCTTCTGGCAGATGTAGTAGTAATGCAGCTTCCCGCTCTTGCCCGTCCCGGATATTCCGACCATCGGGCTCTTACAATGGCCGCAAAACAGCTTCCCGGTAAGCAGGTACTCCCCGTTTGTCCGGTGGCGGCCCTGTGGATTCTTCTTCGTTTTCAACACCTCCTGCACCCGAAGGAAAAGGCCCTTGTCCACGATCTGGGGGACGCCGCCCTCGATGCGGATGTCCCCGTAGATGTAGACGCCGGTGTATCGTTCATTGGTGAGCAGAGCGTGGAAGCTGTTCTTCCCCCACTGGCCTCCCCTGCTGGTCTTTATGCCCCTGGCATTCAAATCTGCAGCGATGTCAACAAAAGGCTCCCCGCAGGCCACCCGGCCGAAGATCTCCCGAACGATCTCATCCTTCGGGGGATCGAGGGCATACCGCATATCCTCGCCCTTCTTGTAGCCGAGGGGGAGGCCGCCGTTTGCGATTTTGCACTTGGAGGCGTTGTCGTAAAGCCCGCGCTTGATGTCCTCGGCCATGTTCTCGGAATAGAACTGGTTGACGTTCATCATGGAGCGGAGGGCAAAGCGGCCGGCCGCGGTGTCATCGAAGTCCTCCTCGGTGTAAAGCACCCGGATTCCAAGGTCGTTCAGCTTGGCCTCGTTCATCATGGCCTGAAGCATATTGCGGCCCATGCGGTTTGACTTCCAGGCAATTACATAGCGGAACTTCCCCTTTTCGGCATCGCGCATCATTCGCTGGAAGTCGGCGCGCCGGTCGGTCTTTCCTGTTATGGCCCGGTCGGAGTAGGTGGCGACGATGCGGATGCCCTGGCTCTTTGCATAGGCCAGGCACTCCTTGATCTGCTGCTCGATGCTGGCGTCTTTTTGGGAGTGGCTGCTGTATCTGGCATAGATGACGCCGTCCTCCTGCTCCTGGAGGGTAGCGCCCCTTTTCATGACCACCGGCGTCACCTCCTTCTACCGATAGCTTTCCTAAGACTGGTTTTAGAGTTTTAGATTTAGAACAGGTGTAGGTATAGGGATAGAGATAGAGAGTAGATATAGGCGCGTCGCGCGCGTGTGCGCGCGAGTATCCATACCCTATCCATACGGTATCGATAGCGTATTTACAAGCCGAGCAACTGACGCTTCTTTGCGTCGAATTCCTCCTGAGTCAGAATTCCGTCATCCAGCAAACCTTTCAGCCCTCGAATTTCTTCGACCACAGATACAACCTTCGCTCCGGCGGCGGTATCATCGGCAGAACGCTGCCTCTCCTCATAGCTGGTGACATAATCCCGAAGCGCCAGCGCCGCCCCCAGATCCCGCTTTTGGTAAAAGAAGTTCTTTTCTGCTCCGATTGAAGCCCCGAAGCCAAAGCCGAGGCTTACTCCGGCGGTCGCGGCCTGCGCCGTGCGGAACGTAACTGTCCCTTGACTTAATCCTCTGGGCTCTTTAAGCGCGAAAGACTGGATCTTGGAAATGGGGAAAATCTCCTCGCCGCGCTTCGTTGCAACAATCAGATTTTGCCCTTTTGCGTGGAGCGTAAAGCCGTTCATGCAGGGCAGGGTAATATCGTATTCCGACATATTCCATCCTCCCACTTCATGTCGCGATTCAAAAAATCGCGTCGAAGTCCGTCATAAGTGATTTTATATCTTTTCCAGCAAAAATCTGTATGATTTGCTATAATGGTGACACTGCCGGCAGCAATTCAACTTGAAGGAGCTGACCAAACATGAAAGAAACTGAATACCAGGCTTGCTGTGAAATGGGTTTGGTCGCAAAGCGCGCCCTCCGTGCCGAGGGCGTCGACGGCGGCGAGGACTTTATTGCTTTCCTTCGGTATTGCTCTGGGAGGTTAAATAAAGGCGACTCAGTTCAAGCAATTTGGCGCGATTTTCAGAAGAAAGCGCAGTGAAAATCTTTACGATCTCTGCCAGCCCGTCATCATCCTTGGTGGCGGGCTGCTCTGTTTCTATCCAGCCCATCAAATAGGCCGGGGAAACCTGCAGGGCCTCGGCCAAGGGGCCGATGATGGATATGGGAAAGTTCTCAATATCATCGCTCTCATAGCGGTAGACGGTAGCCCGGTTTTTCCCGAGCCGAGCCGCCAGCTCGTCGACGGACATACCGAGCTCCTGGCGCTTTTGACGAATTCTGCTGCCGATTGTAGACATCTTATAGCACCTCCTGCACGACCACCATTCTACCATTGAAATCGCATATTTGCAACACCAAAAGACGACTTTTATAAAATTTTTCGCGTCAAGCGCGAAAAATGTGTTGACAGGCCGGTGAGCAGGTGGTAATATGCAAGTGTCGCATGGGACGCGAATGAGAGGAGGTGCAACGATGAACGTCAATGTGAACAAGCTCAAGGGTAAAATCGTTGAAAACGGGATGACCGTCTCCGCCCTGGCTGAAAAGATCGGTGTTGACCGGGCCACGCTCTATCGGAAGTTAAGCAATAATGGGGAAACTATGCTCGTCAAGGACGCGAACGCCATTGTTTCCGCGCTGCATCTGACTGCCGAGGACGCGCTGGCGATTTTTTTTAGTCAGGTAGTCGCATAGTGTGCGACAAATGCGTGGAAAAGGGGTGATGGTTTGTACCGAGAGCGGTCGACGGGCGGCGTGGCCCAGCTCGACTTCACGGTGGCGGACATCCCGGAGCACGCCGTGAGGATCGCGGCGATGGCGGCCATTGAGCTTACCGAGAGCATCCTCAGGCAGCCGGGCGGCCGCGAAATGCTGGACGCGGAAACCGCGCGGCGAAAGGCGGCGAAGGCCGCAGGCCAAAAAAACGAAAGGAGCTGATATTCCCTCATGTATTTCAAAGTGTGCTCCCGCTGCGGTGCGCACCTCGACCCCGGAGAGCTGTGCGACTGCCGGGAGACAGAAAAAGAGGCCGCCCCCGCTGCCACGGGAACGACCTCACGCAAATGGACACAAGCCCAGTCTATCAGCCTGCCGGCTGGAAGTCAAGGGCTGGAGGTAATGCCATGCCGGACAATGAACTGAGAAGCCTCCGCATTGAGCTGGGCCTGCCGGCCCGCGACATGGTGGCTGTCGTCCAGGGGCTCTACCCCAAGTACGACAAGACCATGCAGAGCAAGTGCGAGAACGGCGATGACTACGGGATCTCCCTCCGGCCGGACGCCATGAGGGCGCTGTATGAGAAGTTCGCCCCTGGCGGCACCAAGGCCAGTCGGCGGAAGAAAGACCGCCACCGGCTGACGGGCCGCATCACCTGCCGCCTGGAGGACGCTGTTTTGGAGGCGTTGCAACAGCGCATGAAAGCCGATGGGTACTCCACCGCGCAAGAACTCCTGGCTGACCTGGTGCGGCGGTACCTGCTGGGAGGTGACTTAGATGCCTGACCTCCCGGATCACCCTGTCATCCGCAACCTGGAGCGCACCGGATATCCAGACGGTGAGGAGCCGCGATACCCAAAGTGCCCTGTCTGTGGAGGGGAGTGTGAAACGGTCTACAAGACCAAAGACTACGAAATCGTCGGCTGCGACCTTTGTCTGCGACCGGTCGACGCCTGGGAGTGCTCTGAGTGCTTCCAGTGAAAGGAGCGAAAAGAATGATTGAAGCGAAACAGACCTATTGCGGTCAGCGCGTACGCTATGGCGACTTCTTCCGCGTTTGGGATGTGCACACGGACCTGCCTGAAGAAGATGCTATTAAGTGGTGCTTCGAACACCTCTACAACAACCGTGTGGTTCCGCCTATTCAGGAGTGGAAGGCAAACATCGGTTATGGCACCCCCAAGTTTAACGATGCGGGCTACTACTTCGCGGGCTACTACTCGACCAGGAAATTTGAGGGCGGCTTTGAATTCACTATCTGCGTGCCGTATGCGGACTGATGGAGGGTAAGATGCCTAAGTTTTATTTTACCTATGGCACAGAGGGGCAGCCGTTTGTCGGTGGCTGGACGGAGGTTGATGCCCCGGACGACCACGCGGCCTGTGATGTGTTCCGGGCCTATCATCCGGATAAGACCGACGGCCTCCTGAACTGTTCCGGCGTGTACGACGAGGCCCATTTCAAGCTGACTGGGATGTATCGGAGAGGCAATTTTGGCCACCGGTGCCGCGAGGTCATACGGGTCACCAGAGAGGAGGTCTCCGGGTGAAAGGGATTGTCATCACCACCGCGGACGATGTCAGCGTGCAAGACTTCACGCCCCCTCTTCACGAAAGCCTCGGCCGAGCTGTCGGCGGCTACATCGAGATTGTCCATCCGCAGGGGCTGAACCGGCCGTACTGCATGGTGGTCAATGAGGAGGGCCTGATTCATGGGCTTCCCCTCAACCGCGCCGGCTCGCTCTTGTACGGCACCCAGTTCCACGGCTCGCCCATCGTAGGAGACATTGTCATCATGGCTGAGGGCGAAATGGACGGAGGAATTGACTTCGTGGACATTCCGAGTGACCGGCTCGAGGCCATCAAGAAAGAACTTATCAATTCGTTTGAGCTGAAAGGAGCAGAACAATGATTAGAAATCCCAATGAAATCCAGGAGGGCGCCAAGAAGATCCGTATGCTGATTGCCGGCTACCCTGGCATCGGTAAGTCCACCCTGGCCCTCTCCGCCCCCCGTCCCCTGCACATTGACGTGGACTTCGGCATCGACCGCATCGAGCCCCGGTACCGCAAGCCCTACATCCAGCCCAAGAGCTACGACGAGATCCTGGAGGACCTGACCCCCCTCAACGTCAAGGACTTCGACACGCTGGTCTTTGACACCGGCGGGAAGCTCATTTCCCTCATGTCTCAGTGGGCCATCAAGAAAGACGTCAAGTATGGCCAGCGCGACGGCTCTCTCTCCCTCAAGGGCTATGGCTTCATCGGCCGAGAGTTCCAGCGCCTCATGGATTACTGCTTTTACGAGCTGGACAAGCACATCGTAGTGGTGTTTCACGCCATCGAGGAGAAGGACGGCGACAACACTCGGCTGCGTATCAAGGTAGAGGGCCAGACCAAGAACAACGTCTGGGAGCCGATGGACCTGGGCGGCTTTGTGGAGATTCAGGGCAATAACCGCACCATCGGCTTCTCCAACTGCGAGCGGTACTTCGCGAAGGGCACCCGGGGCATTCACGGCGTTTGGCAGGTCCCCGAGCTGGGGCCGGACAAGCCCAACGACTTCTTGACCCGGCTTTTTGCCCAGTACAACGCGCTCTCCGCCGCGGAGGTGGCTCAGAACGCGGAGGAGCAGGAAGCCTACGAGGCGGCCATGGCCGAGGGGCGGGAAATCGTCGCCGGTATCACCGATGCCGACAGCGCCAACGCTGCCATGTCGAAAATCAAGGCCGTCAAGCACGCCCTGACCTCTAAGAAGGAAGTCAATGCGGCTTTCAACGCCAAAATCAAGAAACTGGGACTGTTCTATGACAATGTGTTGAAGAAGTACACCTTGGCACCTCCGGAGGGAGATAAGGGGGCGGAGTAAATGGCCCGGTATTTGATGACACACAGTTTACTCAGTTCTTGGCTCTATTCAATGGCGAGCAATCCCTATGAAGATATGACCACCAAGCGCGATCCAATGGCAGAGTTCATGTCTACGCTCAATAGGGAGCAGACAAAACCTAGCGGCAAGATGCTGAACGGCATCACGTTTGAAAATTTGGTCACAGCAATTCTTAGAAATGTGGCGGAGTTCGACTACTGCGAAATGAACGAAAAAACCAAGGAAATTCGACAGTTCCACATTCAGACGGCTGACCATAAGTGGTATGATGCCGCCGCTAAGGTGGCTCAAACTGTCAGCGGGGGCGTTTTGCAATACCGGGCCAACAAAACTATCGTGGTTGGCGGTCTGACGCTGGTACTGTATGGCCGGCTGGACTGCCTCAAGGCCGGAGACATCAAGGACATCAAGTTCTCCAGTAGCTATGACCGGGGTAAGTATTTCAGCAGCACCCAACACCCAACCTACTTTGAAATTGTCCCGGAGGCGAAGACCTTTACATATCTGGTAAGCAACGGCTCCGAGGTATGGACGGAGCGGTACTACCGCGAGGAGACGCCCAGCATCATCCCCACCATTTCAGACTTTTTGGAATGGCTGGATGCCCTGGAGCTGGCCCCGCTTTACAAAAAGAAGTGGCTGGCGCTATGAAGGGACGACTGATTGATCTATCACTGGGCCTCAATCGAAAGCAACGTATTACCATCGAGGTCGACAGAGATTTCCGAGAGGATTTCGACCGGCTCAAAGAGGCCGAGTTGGATGTGGAGATTAAAAAACACCGTAACCGCCGTTCTCTGTCGGCCAATGCCTATTTTCACGTCCTGGTCAGTAAGATTGCCGCTGAACGCGGCGGCAGCGAGGACAGCACCAAGGAATCTCTAGTATGCGAGTACGGCGCCTTGGCCAAAGATCAGGACGGACTCACCGTAGGTTTCAAACTTCCTGCGTCAGTGGATGTGACCACCATCTATCCCTATGTGAAATGCTTTGACACCCGCGAGGAGAACGGCAAGCTGTTCAAGTGCTACCTGGTCTACAAGCAGACGCACCTCATGGACAGCAAGGAAATGGCTCGGCTGATTGACGGGGCCATCGAGGTAGCCAAGGAGCTGGGCATCGAGACGGACACCCCGGAGCAGCTGGCCCGGTACAAGGAGGACTGGAATAAGGAATGAGAAAAGTTTACTGCGACTACTGCGGCCGGCAGGCTGAGTATGTGGACAGCAAGGTCATCTACGGCAAGAGCTACGGCATGATGTACCTCTGCCGGAATTGCATGGCCTACGTCGGTGTTCACAAGGGCACCGACAAGCCCTTGGGCCGGCTGGCCAACGCGGAACTCCGCTACTGGAAGAAGCGGGCCCACGCCGTTTTCGACCCCCTGTGGCAGCGGGGCCGTTTCCGCGGCCACCGCAACGCGGCTTATGGCTGGCTGGCCCAGAAGATGGGCCTGCCCGTGGAGTAGACCCATATCGGAATGTTTGATGTGGCGCGGTGTCGCAAGGCCATCCATATCATTGAGAACGAAACGCGAGGAGGAAGTTCACATGGATGAAAAGAGAAGCCCCGAGGAGCTGCTGGCGCAGCTGTGCCTGGAGCCTGGCTTCGTGCTGGTGCCGCAGGATCGCTTTGAGGAGCTGGTACGGGCCGAGGCGGAGCGCGACGTCCTGGAGGCCACGATCCCGGGCGAAAACAGGTATGCCGTCGGCACCGTTTTGGACGCCATCAAGAAAGCCCGGAACAAGGTGCTCCTGGGCAAGCCGGAGGTGGAGGGCGATGCTCAATAGAATCATCATCATGGGTCGGCTGACCCGTGACCCGGAGCTCCGCCATACCCAGAGCGGCACGGCCGTCGCCTCTTTCTCCCTGGCGGTCGACCGCGACTTCAAAAACCAGAACGGGGAGAAAGAGACAGACTTCATCGACGTGGTGGCCTGGCGCAATTCTGCGGAGTTCGTGTCCCGGTACTTCGCCAAAGGCCGCATGGCCGTGGTGGAGGGGCGGCTGCAGATCCGCCCCTGGCAGGACCGGGACGGGAACAAGCGCCGCTCGGCTGAGGTCGTCGCCGACAACGTGTACTTCGGGGACTCCAAGAAGGACGGGGACGGAGGCGGGGGCTACCAGGGCGGCTACCCCCAGGACGCCTACGGCGGCGGGTATGGCGGAGGCTATGCACCGTCCCAGGCTGGGCGGTCTGGCCCGCCGGCCGGAGGCTATCCGCCATCCAACTACGGCGGCGGAGACTTCACGGAGCTGGGCGATGACGATGACGGGGAGCTCCCGTTCTGATCTGTGCGGGCCGTCCCTTCGGGCGGCGGCCCGCCACCAAAAGGAGGTGACGCAAGTGTGGCAAAGGGACGCCTTATCAGCACAAATTTCTGGATGGACGGCAAGGTGGAAGATGATTTCACGCCGGAGGACAAGTACGCATACCTCTGGTGCCTGACCAATCCGCACACCAACCTCTGCGGCTGTTACGAGGTCAGCATCAAGCAGATTGCCCATGAGCTGGGGTACAACACCGACACCGTGGAGCGGCTCTTGAAGCGGCTGGATGGGGCGCACAATGTCATCCGATACAGCGCCCCCACGAAGGAGCTCCTGGTGCTCAACTGGTACCGCTACAACTGGAACGCCTCGGAAAAGCTGGATAAGCCCCTGCTGGCCGAGATTCGGACGGTGAAGTGTGACAGCTTCAGGGAGTATCTGGCCGACCGCTACAACGAGCGGGACAGCGTGAGTGTCCCCTATGAATACTGGGCCGACCAGCCGCCGGCGGGCAGCGAGCCGCCTCCCCCGCCCAGGAAAGGCGGCGACGGCGCCGAGGCCACCCCGGAAAGGCAGGTGCGCCACAAGCGCGGCCAGTACGGATGGGTGCGCCTTACCGACGAGGAGATGGACCGCCTCACCCGCGACCTGGGACCGGACGAGCTGGCCCGCTGCATTACCTATGTCGACGAGGCCGCCCAGACCACCGGCAATAAGAACAAGTGGAAGGACTGGAACCTCGTCATTCGGAAATGCAGCAAGGGGCGCTGGGGACTTGAGCGGACGCCGGCTCCAGCGGGCGGCACGAGGAAAAGCGCATCCCAGGGCGCTGCGGAGGATCTGCGGGAGCTCCACGAGCTATTCGGCGAGGGGTGATGTTGTGACCAAGAAGGAAATGACGGAGATCTTCAGCGTCATGCTCCTGGCGTGGCCCAACGCTGAAATGTTCAAGGGCGGCGTCGCCAAGCTGGGGCCGACCATCGAGCTCTGGACAGCCTGCCTCTCTGATGTGGACTTCTGGCTGGGCCAGCAGGCCGTTATCCGGCTGTGCCGCGAGTGCAAATTTCCACCCTCTATCGCAGAGTTCAAGGAAAAGGCGGACAACGTCCAGCAGGAAATCAGGTCGCGCATCGACCTGGATTGGAACGATATCAAGTTCTCCCGCTTGCTGGATAAGGCGCCGCAGGAATGGTATCAGAGGCTACCCCCCAACAGCGACGTTAAGGCTGTGATTGACGCCCTGGGCGGCGTGGAGAAGTTCGCCACCAAGGGAGAAGGGGGATGGAACTACTACGAGTTCCGGGATATGTACGAAAAGCTGATACGAAAAGAAGTGCCCGGGGCGGTGGCGCGGCTGACCTCCGGGAAAAAGAAGGAGTTGAGTCCATGAGAACGAGAAAAAGCTACCGCCGCCGGGTCTGGGCGCAACGCATCGTGCTGGTGCTGCTCCTGGCGGTCGTTGCAACGCTGGTAATCGCCCGTATAGGGGCGGAGCCGGTGGCGGGCGAGGTATCTACCACCCCGGAGACAGCGCCCCAGGAAACGGCTGTATTGCGGCCGGAGCCTACCTATGTCGTGGAGGTCATCCCGACCCCGGAGCCGACGCCGACGGTAATGGCCCGATATGCGGATGTCACCATGACCGAGGCAGAGCGCGACGAGCTGGCGGCGATTATCTACCTGGAGGCTCGCGGAGAGCCGGCCGAGGGACAGCAGGCGGTGGCCGAGGTCGTCTTGAACAGGGTGGTTTCCCCGGACTTCCCGGACAGTGTACATGACGTGCTGCATCAAGGAGAGGACACAGCGATGCCGCAGTTCTCCGCAATTTGTGTTCAGCAAACCGCAGAACCGGGACAAATGCAATATGAAGCGGTTGCCGCCGCTTTATATGGTCCGTCCGTTCTTCCGGCTGATGTGGTGTACTTTTCTCGTAACGGTGAGAATGATCGCATATGGGGGGCCATTGGAGATCATATATTCTGCTTTGGTTATGTTTGGGAGTGATGTCATGAAACAAATGCAGCTTAAAAGATTCTTACATGCCCTTTGTGGCCTGGGGTTCCTGATACTGTTTGGTACCGCCAACGCCAGTGATTTAAACAGTATCTCGATTAGCCGGACGTTCTGGCAATCGTTTGTTGGGCTGACGATGTTCATTGTCGGCGGAACGCTGGGAGGGCTGATTGAATGGTAAGGAACAAAGACCCCAAGCGCCAATGGCAGGGTGCTGTCAGCAAGGCCAGAGGCAGACAGTTCGAAGAACAGATTGACGCTGCGTTTGAATATTATCGTAATCAGGGCAGCGCCATTATCGAAAAGACCCCTGAACCGATGCGCCCCATCAAAAACCTTGGCGCTGGAAAATTTATTGCTTTTTTCGAACGCAAAGCACAACCGGACTATAAAGGTGTCATCAAAGGCGGCCAGGCGGTCATTTTTGAAGCAAAGTTTACATCAGCCGATCGCATGGAACAAAGCCGGGTACTTCAAAGCCAGGCTGAATATTTAACCCATTATCAGTATCTTGGAGCAAGGTGTTTCATCGTGGCAGGGTTCGCCTCAAATGGGGTTTACCGGCTCCCTTGGGATGTTTGGCGGAACATGAAGGAGCGTTTTGGCCGCAAGTACATCACTGAATCAGATCTGCAAGAATATCGAGTGCTGACGGCACAAAACGGTGCGCTGCTGTTGCTCGATTAAGAAAGGGGTTTATCATCATGAGCGAGATTTCCAAGTACGAAGCCTACAAAAAGAAGTTGCAAGGTGTTTGCGACGAAAACGATCTGGTGTTTCGCTTTCGTTGTGACAGATATCCTATTACCCTGACCATTAAGCCGGTCACTGGTCTGGAGGAACAGCTATCTTTACTGGAGAATGTCGAGGATAAGGGATACACCAGTCCCGATGCATCCATCGTGTTTTTCTTCGAAGATGGCAGTATAACCTACAAGACCTCGCAGACCTTCACCATTAACGACACACTGTTCTCCAAAATCAAAAACCTATTCAAAAACATGCACTACTGCTGGCTCCAGTTTTTCTTTCGGGATGTGGTCGAGAAGGGCGTTTTGACACAGAAGACCATGCCGGTTATCGATAAAAGCGACGATGACCTTCCAAAAGAAGCGGAGCCGCTGGAGAGCTTTGACGATGAAGGGGAATATGGAGATGACGGTACCCTCTCCGGAGATGACGAAGGGGACGGCGCGCCCTCTGTTGGCGAAAGTGGGGGCCCTCCGGCTACGGACCTCGATGACCCTGTCCTCCAGGAAGCCGCACGTATCGTCAGGGCCGAGAACAAGGCCACGGTCTCCCTGCTG
>ENA-ORTH01003222-ORTH01003222.1-human-gut-metagenome-genome-assembly--contig:-NODE-3222-length-11176-cov-2.618020_pt1 | contig 11176 bp, 9 predicted proteins | sample MGYA00241914_ERZ509192 | MGnify/ENA primary metagenome ERZ509192 (study PRJEB26280, sample SAMEA2338826) | human gut metagenome | biome: human gut; feature: human-associated habitat; material: faeces... | reverse complement strand
TGCGGGAGGCCTTTCCGCCGTAGGAATTGAAGCCCTTTGCCGCCATGAAAAAGCTCTACCGGGCCGGGGTCTATCACCCCGTGGGGGCCTGGGAGGGGGAGACGCTGGTGGGATACGCCCTGCTGTGGGAGGCCCCCCAGAGAAAGTATGTCCTGATTGACTACTTGGGGGTGACCGCCGCCCGCCGGAACGGCGGCCTGGGGGCGGAGCTCCTCCGGCTGCTGCGGGAGAAGTTTCGGTCTTGGGATGGGATCATCGTGGAGTCCGAGGCCCCGGAAGGGGGCCAAAGTGATGGCATACGCCAGCGGCGCATGAACTTTTACCGCCGGAATGGCTATACCTTTTTGCGGTATGACTGCATGCTCTTCGGCGTGCATTACCGGGTGTGCCTGTGCTCCCCCAACGGAAAGGGGAGCGAGGAGGCGACCATGGCGGCCCACCAGGCGCTGTACGGCAGTCAGTTTCCCGGGTGGGCCTACCGGCGGTTTATTCAGATCCCCCGGGACCCGGATGCCCCCCTCCAGCCCAAGGAGTCCTGGGCGGAGCAGAGGGGGCTGCCGGGGCTGGAAGAGGATGAGAAAGGACGAGAGCAATGATTATTTTGGCAGTGGAATCCTCCTGTGATGAGACCGCGGTGGCCCTGGTGCGGGACGGTCGGACCGTGCTGGCCGACTGCATCGCCTCCTCGGTGGAGATGCACCGGATCTATGGCGGGGTGGTGCCGGAGATTGCCTCCCGGAAGCACATTGAGGTGATTGCCCAGCTGGCGGACCAGGCCCTGGAGCAGGCGGGGCTGAGCCGGGGAGACATCGACGCGGTGGCGGTGACCTACGCCCCGGGCCTCATTGGCGCGGTGCTGGTGGGGGTGAGCTTTGCCAAGTCGGTGGCCTATGCCCTGGGGGTTCCCCTCATCCCGGTGCACCATGTGCGGGGACACATCGCAGCCAATTACCTGGCCCACCCCGACCTGGAGCCCCCCTTTGTCTGCCTGTGCGTGTCTGGGGGCACCTCTCTGCTGGTGGATGTGAAAGGGTACACGGAGATGGAAATTTTAGGCGCCACCCGGGACGATGCAGCGGGGGAGTGCTTTGACAAAATCGCCCGGGTGATGGGCCTGGGCTACCCCGGCGGCCCGGTCGTCTCGAAGTTCGCCGCCGAGGGCGACCCGGATGCCATTCCGTTCCCCCGGGCCATGCTGCATTCGGGTGATTTGCGCTTCTCGCTCTCGGGCCTGAAGACCGCCGTGGTCACCTACATCAACAACGAGCGCGCCGCCGGGCGCGAGCTCAATGTGCCCGACATCTGCGCGAGCTTCACGGCGGCCGTTGTGGACGTGCAGGTGGCCAAAGCCCGCGCGGCCCTGCGCGAGACGGGGGCGCCCACCTTCTGCCTCGGCGGCGGCGTGGCGGCCAATCCGACCTTGCGCGCCGCCTACGAGCAGATGTGCGCCGAGGAGGGCGTGCGCCTCGTGATGCCGCCGCTCGCCTCCTGCGGCGACAACGCCGGCATGATCGCCGAAGTGGCGCTCGACCGCTATCGGGCCGGGGCGTTCTCGCCGCTTAGCACCGACGCTTTGGCCCATGGCGACTTGGAGGTGCCGTACTAGCGGCTCCGGGCGTCAGGGTTCGGGCGTTTCCGATTGCCCTTAGCGGCCCGGAGCGTTGAGCCCAAAACAAAAGCCCGAAGAGTCGGCGGCTCTTCGGGCTGGGCGAGCGATGGGGCAGGTGCCCCGTGGCCTTTGCGGGCCGAGGCCTTCTCTAGTGGCGGCAGGCGTTGGCGGGATCCATGAGCGCGACCTTGCCCTCCGCGAACAGGCGGGCCACGTTACCGACGTTGGGCTCGGTGGTGTCGGAGTAAACCTTGATGCCGGCGTTGGTGAAGCGAGTGAACGGCGGCATGCCCATGCCCACGGTGAGAATGCCGTCGACGCCGATGCCGGAGACGAAGTCGATCACGCCGCCGCAACCCACGGCATCGTGATCGGCGTTCTTCACCGACTCGACGCCCACGATGTTCATGTCGTCATCGAACTCGACGACGGTCATGTACGCGGCGTGGCCGAAGTGCCCGCTGCGGATGCTCTCGAGGCCGGCGTCGGTTTCGCTGGGGATGGCGATCTTCATGCGAATGCTCCTTTGCTGTTGCGACTTGCCCTTTGCTCGGGCAAGTCATACGTGTCTTTCAGGGCGAATTATAGCTTGAGCTGCGTCAAACATGCGTTGAAAATCGGCGACGACCTCCGAAGTGGCGTCCGGTGCACCAGCGTTCGAGGCGCCGTTGCTTCTAGCTCGCTCGCGCTGTATCCGTTGAAAGCTGAATAGCGGGGCGGATGCGACGCAGACGCGGAGACGAGCTGCCGGACTGCAATCTTAATACCGTCTTAATGCGGGCGCATGAACCTTAACGGCGTCTTTAGCCCTTGCTGATTATGCTGACATTCATCGGGTGGTGCTCTTGCGCGCGAAGCGCGTTGCCTCCCGGATGTTGGCAAGCGGTCCTGCGGGATCTTGAGAGACAAGGGCAAGATCATGTTCGTGGTGACACCTATCGTGGGCGTGTTGGCGCTCGTCGCGATGGCGTATTTGGCAGTTTTGCTGCTGCGGGGCGGTGAGCAGCGATGAGCGCGATCGCGGGGTCGGAGTTTCTGCAGGCGGGCGTGCTGGTGGCGCTCGTCGTGGCCTGCGCCCTCCCGCTTTCGGGGTATTTGGTTGACGTGATGGAAGGTCGGCCCCTTCTCATTCGGCGTGCGCTTGGCCCGCTCGAGCGCTCTGCGTGCCGTCTTGTGGGCGCGCGCGAGGATGATGGTATGGATTGGAGGCGTTTTCTCGCCAGTGCGCTCGCCTTTACGGCGGTAAGCTTTATTGGCCTCTTCACCCTGCTGATCTGCCAAGGCGCACTGCCTTGGAACCCCGAGGGCTTTCCGGGGCTTGCGCTCGATACGGCCTTCAATATGACGGCGAGCTTTGTGACGAACACCAATTGGCAGCCTATCGCCGGTGAGACGAATCTGAGCTACTTCTCGCAGGCGGTTGGTCTGGCGGTGCAGAACTTCCTTTCGCCGGCCGTCGGCATCGCGGTGGCATTCGCGTTGCTGAGGGGCCTGGCATCTTCGGACGGCGGCAAGCTCGGGAACTTCTTCGTCGATGTCGTGCGCGCGGTGCTCTACGTGCTGCTGCCCCTGTCGCTGGTGCTCGCTTTGGTGGGAGTATGGCAGGGATCTCCCCAGACGTTTCAGGGCTATGAGATGGTGCAGCTTTTGGAGCCGGTGAGCGTTGATGCCGAGGGGGCTCTCGTCGATGCCGATGATCCGACGGCGGTGCAGGAGGTGACCGAGGCGGTCGTACCGCTCGGTCCGCAATCGTCTCAGGTGGCTATCAAGCAGCTGGGAACAAACGGCGGCGGTTTCAACGGCGCGAATTCCGCCTCGGCTTTGGAGAACCCCACGCCGCTTACGAATCTCCTCCAATGCGCGGCGATGCCGCTCATCCCCTTCGCTCTGGTATTTGCTTTCGGGCGCATGGTGGGCGACCGTCGGCAGAGTCGCGCGCTCATGACGGTTGTCCTCGCGATTCTCGCGGCGGGCCTGTTTTCCGTTATCGCCGCCGAGACGGCGGCCACGCCCCAGCTTTCAGCCGATGGGGCAGTGTATCTGGGCGCCTTGGATCAGTCGGCTGGCAATATGGAGGGAAAGGAATGTCGTATCGGCGTCGGAGAATCGGCGGCGTGGACGGCGCTCACGAGCGCTACTTCCAACGGTTCGGCCAACGCATCAATCGAGGCCATGACTCCTATCGGAACGCTGGTGCCGCTGGCGCTCATCGGACTTGGCGAGGTGGTCGGCGGCGGTGTCGGCACGGGTTTGGTGGGCCTGCTTGGCTTCGCGGTGCTGGCGGTGTTCGTTGCGAGCCTGATGATAGGACGCTCTCCTGAATACCTGGGTAAGAAGCTGGGTCCGGCCGAGATGCGCATGGCGGTCGTTATCGTGGTGGCGCCGGCGCTTGCCATCCTGCTTGCCGCATCGGTGCTTGTGATGAGCCCCGCCAGCGCGGCGGCGGTGGGAACTCCGGCTCCCTTCGGTTTTACCGAGTTGCTGTATGCGGCCACTTCGGCCGGCGGAAACAATGGCAGCGGCCTTTCCGGTCTGAGCTCGAACACGCCGCTGATCAATGTGGTGCTGGGGGTGGAAATGCTCTTTGCCCGCCTGGCTCCGCTCGCTGCGGCGCTGGTGCTCGCCGGGAATTTGGCGCAGCTCAAGGTTCAGGCGACGGGAGCGGTCGGGCTTTCCACCTCCGGCGCTTTGTTCGCCGTGCTGCTGTTGGTCATCATCGTGCTCATCGGCGCGCTCTCCCTTCTTCCGGCTTTTGCGCTGGGACCTCTGGCCGAGCAGTTCATGGGTGCGTTCTAGGTAAGGTGCGTGGTCTATGAAAAAGGAAACGAAACGAGCGATTCGCGACGCTTTCGCCAAGCTGTCCTTTCGCAGCCAGGCTCAAAATCCGGTTATGCTCATGGTGTATCTGTCGGCCTGTTTGACCACCGTGCTGCTTGCGTTGGCGCTCGCGGGCATATCTGACGCTCCGTGGGGCTACATTGCGGCAATTTGCGTGGTGCTATGGGCGACGGTGCTGTTCGGAAACTTTGCCGAGTCGCTCGCCGAGGGTCGCGGCAAAGCGCAGGCCGATGCGCTGCGCTCCGCCAAACGCGATGTCGAGGCGTGCCTCATAGACAACGCCGCCCTCGCTGATGCCGCCACGATGGAAGACCCGTCGGCGTTTCTTGCTGATCGAGGCCGCGCGGTGGGATCGGCTACGTTGAAGCGGGGGCAGGTGTACCTTGTTCGCGCGGGCGAGCAGGTGCCCGCCGACGGCGAGGTCATCATGGGGGCGGCAAGCGTGGACGAAAGCGCGATTACCGGCGAATCGGCGCCGGTCGTGCGCGAGAGCGGCGGCGATCGGTCGTCGATTACCGGAGGCACGACGGTGCTCTCCGATTGGCTGGTAGCGCGGGTGACCGCTGAGGCGGGTCAGAGCTTTCTCGATAAGATGATCGCCATGGTCGAGTCAGCCGCGCGCAAAAAGACCCCCAACGAGCAGGCTCTCGAGCTGCTGCTCATCGCGCTGACGTTGGTGTTTCTTGCGGTGTCGCTGTCCTTGTACCTGTTCGGAGCATTTACCGCCGCGCAGCACGGCTCGGGAAATCCTCTGGGAATCACCTCGTTGGTGGCGTTGTTCGTGTGCCTGGCGCCTACCACCATCGGCGCGCTGCTGTCCGCTATCGGCATTGCCGGCATGAGCCGACTGAATGCAGCCAATGTGCTGGCCACCAGCGGACGTGCCGTCGAGGCGGCGGGTGATGTAGATGTGCTCCTGCTCGACAAAACGGGCACTATCACGCTCGGCAACCGTCAGGCTGCGGCCTTTCTGCCCGTTGGCGGCGTTAGCGAGCGCGAACTTGCCGATGCGGCTCAGCTGGCAAGCCTGGCCGACGAGACGCCCGAGGGACGCAGTGTGGTGGTGCTCGCCAAGGAGCGCTTCGGCATCCGCGAGCGCGAGTTGGCGCAGTCCGGTTTTGCGGTAGTTCCCTTTACGGCCCAAACGCGCATGAGCGGTGTGGATTTCGAGGGTCACGAGATTCGCAAGGGTGCGGCCGACGCCGTGCGGGCTTACGTGGAAGCGCGCGGGGGGCGTCTTTGGCGCGGAGGTGGCCGCCGTGGCCGAGGAGGTGTCTCGATCGGGCGGGACGCCTTTGGTGGTGGCGCGCGATGCGCGCGTGCTCGGCGTCATTCACTTGAAGGACATCATCAAGTCGGGCATTCGCGACAACTTCGCCGACTTGCGCGCCATGGGCATTAAAACAGTGATGGTCACGGGCGATAACCCCCTCACGGCCGCTGCCATCGCCGCTGAGGCGGGGCTTGACGACTTCATCGCTGAGGCCACGCCCGAAGCGAAGCTTGCGGCCATCCGCCGCTACCAGGCCGAGGGGCATCTGGTCGCCATGACCGGCGACGGCACCAACGACGCTCCGGCGCTGGCCCAAGCCGATGTGGCCGTGGCCATGAACTCCGGCACTCAGGCGGCCAAGGAGGCCGGCAACATGGTGGACCTGGATTCCTCGCCCACCAAGCTCATCGAAATCGTGCGTATCGGCAAGCAGCTGCTCATGACCCGCGGCAGCCTCACCACGTTTTCGATCGCCAACGACCTGGCAAAGTACTTCGCGGTCATCCCTGCGCTGCTCGTGCCCCTTTATCCGGGTTTGGAGGTGCTCAACATCATGCATCTGGCCACACCCGCCTCGGCGATGCTTGCGGCCATCATATACAACGCTCTTATCATCGTCGCGCTCATTCCGCTTGCGCTGCGCGGGGTGAAGTGTCGCGAGGCGTCGCCGCACCGTCTGCTCGCGCGCAATTTGGCAGTGTACGGCTTGGGCGGCGTGATCGTTCCCTTTGCGGCCATCAAGGCGCTCGATGCGCTCATGGTACTTGTCGGCGTTGCGTAAAGGCATCCGGGCCGCAACATGGCGGCGGCCTTCGTTTGAACCGTTGTGAAGGCAATTTTCGAGAACAGGAAGAACGCATTATGAGTGGAAAGATGGTGACGCGGTGCTTCGCGAGTGCCCTGGCGTTGTTTATCGCGGCAAGTGTGCTGTGCGGGATCGTTTACCCCTGGGCTGTGACGGGGCTGTCGGCTATAGCGTTCCCGTACCAGGCGACAGGCTCTATTATCGAGGTCGACGGGGTGAAGTACGGCAGCGAGTTAGTGGGACAGCCCTTTAGAAGCGACACCCATTTGTGGGGTCGGCCCACGGTGGTCGACGCCGGCTCCTTCTCCGATGCGGAGGGGCAGCCGCTTTTGTGGTACAGCCCCGAGAACCTCAGTCCCGCGAGCGACGAGTTTGCCGCGCGAGTGGACGAACGCATACAGCAGGTGCGGGCGGCCCATCCCGACCGTGCCGCGCAGCCCGTTCCAAGTGATTTGGTGACGGTGTCGGGATCGGGCTTCGATCCGCATATCTCGCCGGCCGCTGCCGATTACCAGGTGGAACGTATCGCTGCGGCAACGGGACGGCCCGAGAGAGAGGTGCGTGCCATTATTGCTCAGTGCACCGAGTACCCCCTGTTGGGCATTATCGGCGAAGCGCGGGTGAATGTGCTGAAGGTGAACCTCATGCTCGACGGCGTGCTGGAGTAAGTGGAGCTTGGCGCGCTTGGAGAAAACCTGAGGGAAACGGATAGCGAATGAGATGCGGCTGAGGGGTGGGGCGTGCTAGGATGCAGGGGCGCTGTCGGGACGACGCGAAAGGGCAAGTGACGTGGCGGAAGTTCGAGAGAGATGGGAGATCGGCGGCGGCCGCGGCGACCCCGATGCCATCCTACAGCGAATCCGGGAGGAAGAGGAAGCGGGTGAGGCGGAGCGCTTCGAGGGGCGCGGCCGGCTCAAGGTGTTCTTCGGGTACGCCGCCGGCGTGGGAAAGACCTTCGCCATGCTCACCGAGGCTCATCATGTCCAAGATGAGGGCGTCGATGTGGTAGTGGGCTACGTTGAGCCGCACACGCGTGCCGACACCCTTGCCTTGCTCGATGGCCTGGAAGTGCTGCCCGTGAAATCGGTGAAGCACCGAAACGTCGCTTTGCGCGAATTCGACCTCGACGCCGCCCTGAAGCGCCGTCCCCAAGTTGTGCTGGTAGACGAGCTGGCGCATACCAATGCGCCGGGGTGCCGCCATCGCAAGCGCTATCAAGATGTCGAAGAGCTGCTCCGTGCGGGTATCGATGTGTACACGACGGTGAATGTGCAGCATCTCGAGGGGCTTAACGACAAGATTGCCTCCGTGACGGCTGTGGCGCCCTCCGAGCGGATCCCCGACCGCGTTTTCGACGCGGCCGATTCGGTCGAAGTCGTCGATTTGGAGCCTGCTGACCTCATCAAGCGCCTGCGTTCGGGCAAAATCTACACGCCCGAGCGGATCGGGTCGGCGCTTTCGCACTTTTTCTCGCGATCGAATTTGGCGGCGCTGCGCGAAATTGCCCTGCGTCGCGCTGCCGACCGCCTCACGCGCGCCTCTGCGGCTACGGTGCCGCATGCGGCTGGCGGCGAAGACGTTTTGGTGCTGGTGACCGCCGATGCGGCGGCGCCGCGAGTTATTCGCGCGGCAGCGGGTATGGCCGAGGCGTTTGGCGGCTCGTGCACGGCGCTTGTGGTCGAATCGGGCGGCGAGGGGCGATCGAAAGGCGATGCGGCCCTTGCCCGCTCGATCACCCTTGCGGAGGAGATGGGTGCGCACATCGTCACGTTGACGGGGGACGATCCGGTGCAGCCCGTGGCCCTTTACGCCGCAGCGGCGGGTATTCGCCGTATCGTGGTGCCCTCGATGCCCGGTCGCATCGGCCTGCTCGGATGCGGGGACGTGGCGTCGCGGTTGATGCGGGCCGCTCCCGAGGCCATGGTGACGGCCGTCCCCGCGGTGGACGCCCCCTCGGTGCTCGAGCGCTTGCGCACCCATGCGAGCTTTCGCCTCACGGCCTCCGATGTTTTTCGAGCGCTTCTCGCGATAGCCGTTGCGACGGCGCTGGGGGAAGTGGCGTGGCTGGCAAGCCCTACGCCCTCGATCATCCTCATGACCTATCTGCTGGTCGCGCTGCTGCTCGCCACGCGCGCGGATGGTTTTCTGTATGCCGTGCTTGTGGCGCTGGGCAGTGTCGTGGCCTACAACTTCTTCTTCACGGCGCCGCGCTACACCTTCCATGCCTATAGCCTATCGGCCCCCATCATCTTCGCGTTTCTGCTGATAGGAACATTGGGGGCCTCATCTTTGGCCATCCGACTGAAGCGTCAGGCGACCACGGCGGCGCGACGGGCCTATCGTACCGAGGTGCTTTTGGAGAGCAGTCGGGAGTTCCAGGCGGTCGTGAGCCTCGGCGCTTGTTTGGAGACGGCGGCGGCCCAAGTGGTGAAGATTCTCGATCGGCCGGTGGTGATGTACCAGGTCGACGGGGCGGCGCATGGCGGCCTCCTTCCGCCGCGGGTCTTCGATGTCCCCGGCAGCGGCGGGGGAGACGCCGAGAAGCTGGATCTCGCGGCTCCGGGCGAGATGGCTGTTGCGTCGTGGGTCGCCGCCAATGGCGAGGCCGCCGGCGCGACGACGGATACCTTGCGCGAGGCGCGCTGCCTGTACCTTCCCATTCGTTCGAAGGATCGCGTGTTCGGTGTGGCGGGATTGGTGATGGAGCAAGGCGACGACGACTTCGGCTCCTTCGAGCGCAATCTGCTCGTAGCGCTGCTTGACGAATGCGGTCAGGCGGCGGAGGCTCTGGCGCTGGCGAGCGAGCGGAAGAACCTCGCCGTGAAGGCCGAGAAGGAGGCGCTGCGCTCGAATCTGCTGCGTGCCATTTCCCATGATTTGCGAACGCCGCTCACGAGCATCTCGGGCGACGCCGATATGTTGCTCGCCTCGGGGGACGTCCTGGACGAGGCGCAGAGGAAGCGTTTGACGTCGGATATCCATGAGGACGCGAATTGGCTGATCAATCTGGTGGAAAATTTGCTGTCGGTGACGCGGCTCGACGACGGCGACGTCGAAGTGTCGCGCGCCCCCGAACTGGTTTCCGACGTGCTGGCCGATGCGCTGCGCCATGTCAGTCGCTTTGTGAGCGAGCATCGGCTGACGGTGGAGATCGAGGATGAGTTTCTCCTGGCTCAGATGGACGGACGTTTGATTGTGCAGGTGGTGGTGAACCTTTTGAACAACGCCATCGCCTACACGCCCGCGGGGTCGTCCATTCGCCTCACCGCGCATCGCGAGCGCAGCGCTTCCGGCGATAGGGTGGTTGTCGCGGTGGCCGATGACGGTCCGGGCATCCCTCCCGCCGAGCAAGCGCGCGTGTTCGATCTGTTCTACCACGGGGGACGGGTGGGCACAGGCTGCGAGGACGGCGAAGGGGGCGATGCGCGTCGAGGAATGGGGCTGGGTCTTTCGCTTTGCCGCTCTATCTTAAAGGCGCACGGCAGTGATATCGTGTTGCGCGATGCCTATCCGCACGGTTGCGTGTTCTCGTTCGCTCTTCCCGCGGCAGAGCTGCGCGAAGAGGCTCCGGTTGGCGTCGTCGAGGAAGGGAGTGCGGACGATGAGCGATAGAGACGAGGGCGTTATCCTCGTTGTGGAGGATGACCCGGCGGTGCGCAATCTGGTTACGTGTGCCCTTGACGTGCACGGCTATCGTTCGCGCGAGGCATCCACGGCTACGGCGGCTCTCGCTGACCTTACGTGCGCGAGGGATGTCAACCTCGTCATTTTGGATTTGGGACTGCCCGATCGCGACGGGACGGAGGTCATCGGAGCGGTGCGCGGATGGTCGCGCGTGCCGATCATCGTTCTGTCGGCGCGCCAGGAGGATGCCGATAAGGTGACGGCTCTTGATGCGGGGGCCGATGATTACCTGACAAAGCCCTTCTCAGTTGCGGAGCTGCTTGCCCGAGTGCGCGTGGCGCTGCGTCGCGTCGCCTTCGACGAGACCGAGGAAGAGGCGGGGGAGACGTATCGCAATGGCGATCTCGCCATCGACTTCGATGCCAAGGTTGTCGTGAGGGGCGACGACGAGATTCATCTGACTCCCATCGAGTACAAGCTTCTGGTGCTTTTGGCCCACAATACCGGCAAGGTACTCACCCACAACTACATTCTGAAGGAGGTGTGGGGCGCCGCCCTGGCGAGCGACTTGCCCAGCCTGCGCGTGTTCATGGCCACCATGCGCAAAAAGATCGAGCCCGACCCGGCCCACCCCGCCTACCTCCAGACCCACGTGGGCATCGGCTACCGCATGCTGCGTGTGGAATAGGTTTTCGCTTCTGCCCCATGTTGTCATATACATTGGCGAGCGTTTGTGTCATACTTCGGGAAACGGAATCGAAGGGGGCGCGTTGTTCGGGGAGCTGGTGACAGCCTATCTGTTCTTGGCCGGGGTCGGCGCGGGCGGCGTGGCCGCGGCGCTCCAGCGCGTCGATCAGTTGCCGCTGGCGCAGCGCCAACAGGCGTAGCACGGCGTCGTCCACGCTGATCTCGCGCCAGCCGCGCAGCTTGCCCGCCACGCGCTTGCCCAGCTTTTCCACGCCCTGCCACAGGCCACCGGCCGCGGCGCCGACCAGCATGCCGGTGCCCAGGCTCAGGCCCGCGCTGA